>OLQA01003720.1_pt1 | contig 10598 bp, 10 predicted proteins | sample 1673151 | NCBI WGS metagenome assembly OLQA01 (sample SAMEA3136760, study PRJEB25190) | human gut metagenome | biome: human gut; feature: human-associated habitat; material: faeces | place: Austria | collected 2013 | reverse complement strand
CGGCAAGGAGCTTGCCAGCGTGGATGAGCTGGCCGTGCTGGAAGAGATCCCGCCACAGGCCGTCGTCCTTGAACAGTTCCACCCGCTCCACGATCTCCTTTGTGTAGCCGTTCCAGACCTCCTGAGTGTAGTAGCGCAAGGCACAGTCCAGCGTCGTGTGGTCGTCGTCGGCCCAGAAGGGCAGGATGTCATAGGCTGGGAAATGCTGAAAGGCCAGCTGACCCTCCCGGTCATAATAGGGGTAGAGCCAGCCCAAGCCGCCATTCAGGGCGTCCTCGCAGACGTATTTCAGCAGCCGCCCGAAGCGGCGGCCGAACACCTTGCCCAGCTGGGCCGTGTAAGTCTTGTTCCGACAGTTCATCGTGATGGGCTTGCCCACCAGATAGTTTGTCTTCTGGTCTACCATCAGAGCGTACTGATTGTCCACGATCCGGTTGTTGGGTAGGTTGTCCACCGTCTGCAATTTCCCGTCGGTCCCGATGACCGTCCGCTGGCGGCGCAGGATGTCCTGTTGCCCGCGATAGTAGCGCTCGCCCTGGAGCTGTTCTTTCCGTCGGGGGCTATCCCGCCAGTCTTGCAGCTCTGCCGCGAAGAATTGTAGTTCACTCAAGCCTCGCCGTTTTCCCTGTAGAATCAGGCGGCTCACCCGTTCTGTCTCTGTGATGATCCCGCTCATGTTTCTCCCTCCTTTCTGTCTTATTCAAACGAAAACGCCGGCCCCACCAGCACGTCCTCCAGCGCGTAGCGCATGGCGTCCATGAGATGGTTAAAGGCGTCGATGGGGGCATTGAGCTTGCCCCCGAATTTATCTTCGGCCCAGGTGTAATTGGAGATTTCTGTAAGGAAGTTCACACACCTGGGGTGGATGACGATGCGGTAATCCTGAATATACTGGATGCCGTTGTTGATGCTGTCCCGCCCCTTCCGAGCGGGCGTGATACGGTACAGCCCCAGCTCCCGCAGCTCGTCGATGCTCTTCGGCTCGGCGCAGTCGGCCCGGATGCGCTCTTTGGCGTAGCCCATGGCCGTCACCCGTTCACAAATGGCCCGGTTGCTCAGGGCCTTCTCATAGAGTTCATCAAAGACCCAGATGGTCTTCTCCTCCTGGCTGACCAGCCCACAGAACAGGGCCGTCGGGTCGTTGGTGTAACCGAAGTCCAGGCCGAAGGCGCTGACTACATCGGGCTTTTTGGCGATGGCTGCCGTCTCGAAGGCTTCCTCTTTCCAGTTCTCAAAAACCAAGCCCTCCACGATACCCCAGCCGCCCAGGCCGGCCACCTGATACCGACGGGGGTTATTCTCCCGCATCGTCTCAAACACTTTCAGGTCAGCCTGGTCCAGCCACTCGTTACACAGGTAGTTCGTGGTCAGGGCCAGAATATCCGGGTCCGGCGGGGCGTCGAAGAAGCGGGCTTTCAGCCAGTGCTTCTCGTTCCAGGGGTTGAAGGTCAGGGTGATCTGCTTGAACAGCCCCGTCTCCTTGGGGATGCCCCCTCGAATGGATTCGTCCAGCATGTCAAAGGCCCGTTCGTCCATGATCTCATAGGCTTCCTCGATCCAGCACCAGCACAAATAGCCATTCTCTACCGTGATGGACGTGACCTTCAGCGGGTCATCCAGGCCCCGGAAATAAATCTTCTGGCCCGTGGGCAGATAGGTCATTTCGAGGGGGCTTTCCCGGATGCCCCACCAGGCATCTACGCCCAGCCGGTGGATGGCCCATTTCAGTTCTGTAAAGCAAGAATCTTTCAGGGTCCGAAAAACTTTTCGTACCACCAGCGTATTGGCCTGAGGATACTGCATCATGCGGGTGATGAGGTTCAACGCCGTGGTCTTGGACTTCTTCGAGGCACGGGAGCCTTTCACAACCCGGTACCGGCCCCGGAACCGCCAGAAGGCCCCATAGCCCTTGCCAATGACCTCCGGCAAGTGGATGATATTAGTCTTCGACCTCATCATCCCCCGCCAAGATCACCGGCACCACGCCGTCCAGCCCCAGCTTTTCCGTAAACAGGCCATAGCGCTTGCCGATGAGTTCCGCCGCTTTCAGCCGGTCCTTCGCACTCACGTCCTTGGCTACCAGCGCCTGTATGCCATCGCCCTGGAGCAGAGGGATTTCCTCCGTCTGCTCTCCCCGCATCACGGAGGTCAGGTAACGCATCACTTCGTCGGCGGTGGCGATCCGGTCGCTCTGGATCTTCGCCAGTTCCCGGTCGATCTCCGCCTTGATAGCTGGTTTCGTCAAGTTCTCATTACCGATGCACCGCGCCGTTTTCTCGCTGTATCCTGCTCGCCGGGCAGCAGCCGTGGCGTTCAGGTCGATCAGGTATTCCTGGACAAACCGTTTTTGCTTTTTGGTCAGCTCCGCCACGTTACCACCTCCCCGCTGCGGGCAAAAAGAATCCGGGCGACGCCAAGCCAAAGCCCAGCGCCGTCCGGGGAAAAGAGGAAAAACCTATCTCTAAAAAATCACAATATCAGTATACCACCCCGCCCCGTGCCATTGTGTGCCATCCTGGGGTACCCCTGAAAATAGGCAGGTGTAACAAGAGTAACGAAACAAACAAGGGTTTCCCTATAAATACCCTAATAAGGCTATACAGCTATATATCTACACATATACCGTCTTATCTGGGTATTTATTATACTATTTGTTACAGTTGTTACAGTTAATAGGGGGAAACCGTTGAACCCCAAGGGTTTTGTCCCTTTTTCGGGGTGTAACAAGGCCCCTAAAAAGTGTAACAAGCGCAACAAGAGAAAATTTGGAGCGCTGACACGGGTGAAACAAGGGGAGACGGTGTAACAAGAAAAACAGGTCAGGCGTCCCAAAACTGAATAAGTCTTGTTCCCACTGACCCGCCTTTTTACTCGCTCATGGCTGAACAGATAAAAGATTTTCGCCGGTCCGGGACGTAAACGAAAAGGGTGACGTCGCTCTCTCTGTCTCGCATATCGTTGGAGCAGATTTCGCACTTGACCGTGATAAATCCCGTCGCGCCCTCTGTCTCGTGGTAGCCGTAGCCGGTGAGTCGGGAGTCCTTGCCGTCGCGTTTCTGCGCGAACTTCTCAACCTTCTTGATCTCGCTTTTCAGCAGCCCGTCAAATTTTTTCATTTTGATTTCATCCTTTCTGGCCGGGCTTGTGACCGGCCTGCCGCATTACCGGGGCCGTGGCCCCGTCACTCTGCGATTAGATGTAATAGAATGTAGAATGGTCCCAGTATACAAGTTCCCGTGCCATGTTTACGCACAGGTTCCAGTAGACGAATGGCTTTTTTCTTTTCCCGTGGTACGCATACACTTCCACGCGAACGATGTCGGAGGCTTCGGCCCCTATGTGATGTATCTCCATTCTGTCCTTGGGGCTTAATCTCCCTGTCTTGATCATTACGTTTTTGATAGCCTCGTGGATGCTCATAACTCTTATCCTTTCCGCCCTTCCGGGCTGTCCGTTTCCTTTACTGTGTCTTTATTGTACACGATAGCGTACAAAAATACAATGCGCATTGTACACGAAAGGGTACAATTATTTTTGTCTATTTTGTACATTGTCGTGTACAGTCTAACCTGTTAAGATATAGAGGGAGAAAGGAGCCTCTATATGATAAAATACAGTAAACTTTTTGCCATCCTGGAGTCAGAGGGAAAGAGCGCCACAAACTGGCTACGTCAAGAGGGCGTCCACCCGTCCGTCGTAAATAAGTTGCGAAAAAATGAGCGGGTAAACACGGATACCATTGACCGGCTGTGTCGCCTTTTGGACTGTCAGCCGGGCGATTTAATGGAATATGTCGCAGAAAAGCCGGAGGCATGACGCCCCCGGCTCTTTTCTTTATTCCTCGCCCGGCTCCCTGAGCGTCTCCAGCGCCTTGGCATGGATGCGGTGGACCTGCCGCCAACTGTATGACATATCTACACAGACCTCTTCCCAGCTCAGGCCGTGGACGTAGCGCAGGCGCAGCAGCACACGCTCAGTAGGCGGCAGGGCGCCAATGCCCGTCTCAATGGCCTGGAGTTCTTGTGCGATTTCGGCAAGCTTCGTGTGATACAGGTCAATCAGCTCCAGGTGTTTGGCTGCCAGGTCCTCCAGGGCGTTGCCACCAGACGGCCCGGTTGGCGTGTGTTTGATTTTCTGGATTTTAGGGTGCAGCAGCGTAGCCTCGATGGTCTCAATCTGCTGCTCCAGGGTCTTTTTCTCTTGCAGCAGGGTCCGGTATTCTCTCAGGCGTCCCTTGGTCATGTTGCGTCCCCCTCTTCTCGGTACTTTTTCAAGCGGGCCTTAACTGCTTCCAGTAAGGCATCCTGCCTACTGGCCTTTCCATCCAGCACCCGCATAACGTCTTCGTCGATGGTGCCCTCAGCAACCAGATGCGTGATGGTAACACACTCACCCGTTACGCCTTGTCGGTAGATACGGGCGTTTGCCTGCTGATATAGCTCCAATGACCAGGTCAACCCGAACCATACGATATGGTTTCCCCCTGCCTGTAAGTTCAGGCCGTGACCGGCCCCGGCGGGGTGCGCCAACAAAATTGGGACCTCACCGCGATTCCATGCGTCGATCTCTCTGCTTCCTTCCAGCTTACGGGCCTGCGGGAAGTGCTGTCTGATACGTTCCAGATCGTGCTGGTAGGCATAGAACAACAGAACCGGCCGGCCATTGGCCGCTTCAATGATGTCCCCCAGTGCATCCAATTTAGCCTCATGGATGATATGTGTTTCCCCGTTCTCGTCATAGACTGCTCCATTCGCAATTTGCAGCAGTTTGTTGGAAACCACAGCAGCAGTGCTCGCATCCACTACGTCACCGGAAGCAAGCTCCAACACTGCCTCCTTCTCCATTTCGGTATAGGCCGCCCGTGCTTTCTCATCCAACTTGACCATGCGGACTACATCGACCCGTTCCGGAAGTCCCAGATAGTCGCAGGCTTTCATGCTGATGCAAATATCTGAAATTCTCTGGTAGATCTCTTCCTCAGCTCCCGGCTTCGGCACCCAGTCATAGACTACATACCCATTCCTCCGTCCTGGGACAAAGTATCGACTTCGGTACTCCGTCAGTGTCCGGCCCAATCGTTCACCGCCGTCCAGTAAATACATCTGTGCCCACAGATCGATCAGTCCGTTTGGACTTGGGGTCCCTGTCAGGCCGACAATATGCTTGATCAGCGGTCGGACTTTCCGCATAGCCCGGAAGCGCTTAGAGCTAGAATTCTTGAAGCTGGATAGCTCATCCAGGACTACGCCGTCAAACGGCCAGGCCGTGCCATAATACTTCACAAGCCAGGGGACGTTTTCTCGGTTGATGCAGTAAATATCTGCCTCAGTCCGGAGGGCAGATACTCGCTGCGCTTGACTGCCCAAGACCCGGACCACACGAAGACCACAAAGATGATCCCACTTATCACTTTCTTTTGTCCAGGTATCCTCCGCCACCCGCAGGGGCGCCACCACCAGGACCTTGTTGATCTCAAAGCGATCGTATAGCCATTTCGCCACGGCAGTCAGCGTGATTACCGTCTTGCTGGGCCTAAGCCCATATCCAGCAAAAGGCCAGCGGCCGGTTTATCCAGCAAAAAGTCTTCACAGAACTTCTGGTATTCATGGGGTATGAACTTCATTCGGCATCACCTCCCTCATCATCTCATCGACGGCAGTCCGGCTATCCGGCACGAAAACCGTAAAGCCAAGACCCCGCAGAATATCATGTACGCGCTTCTGTCTCTTCCGCGGGACCCGGCCGGTGTCTTTCAATTCTGCAAAGCAGATTCGGCCACCCGGTAAAAGAATCAGGCGGTCTGGCACACCGGTAAAGCCGGGGCAAACCAATTTCAACGCAAGGCCACCGGCAGCCATGACCCGTTTACGCAGATAGCTTTCAATGTCTTTTTCCATATAACCCCCGTGTATCACTTGTATCACTGTATCACTTGTACCCTTTAACCCCTTCGCGTGTGCGCTACGCGGGCGTTCATGCCCTCTATATAATACTTTCATACTTCCAGAGAATTTATATGATACAAGTGATACAGGCCCTATCAAAGCCTTGGGGCACATAGGTTTTTCCTGTATCACTTCATCTGATACAGCACTGATACAAGTGATACAGGCCGCTTTGCAGTTGTGATACAAAGTGATACAAAAACCACGTGTCCGACAGCAGATGTGATACATCACGATTCCCCACTCACACGGCGAAAACGCTTCTGCAATCCATAGATACCACAGCGCTGCCGCCCCTTCTCTTCAGCCCATCCAGGAACACGACGCAAGATAGCTGCTACCGCTTGACTGTCCTGCCGGGACAGCTTCTCAATATCACTCTTGAAGCATTCATTCCAGATTTCAGCCACACAGACTGTATCCCGGCGGACAGAGCCTTGGGCCGCACCGAAGTCATCTGAAAACCAAACCCGGCGTTCCAGCTTGTCTTTTCTCTCCCAGTCTTCCGGCAGCAGGCGTTCCAGGAACAGCTGTACCTCCCCGGCCCGTGGATCTTCTTCGGTAAACTCGCTCTGCTGCTCACGGGCTACCTCCTCCAGCGCCCCGGTCAAAATCAGCTCTTCGCCCTCTTGATACCGAATCACAGCCTCCGCCCATAACTGATGAATGATGTCCTCGGTCAGATCATCCCAGACTGTACGCGCTGGCGCTTGCTCCCCCAGTCGGACCGGCCAAAACCGCCGGTTGCCGGTATCATCTCGAAGAAATGCCGTGCTGTTGGTCGTACCGAAAAAGACGCACTGCCGCTTATGGTCCTCCACCCGGCGGCCATACGGGGCACGATAGCTGTCCACCTGTTTGGAAATGAAGTTCTTCGTGACCTCAATCTCAGTCTTCTTCATGGCCGCCAGCTCGCCCAGCTCCACCAGCCAAAAGCCCTGGATGCCCTCATAGGCTTCCTTGGTCCCGATCCCAGCCAAGCTGTCCGTATACCAGCCGCATGACATTTTATTGATGAGCGTGGACTTGCCACGCCCTTGGGGACCTGCCAACGTGAGCACATAGTCGAATTTACAGCCAGGGTACAGGATACGGGCCACCGCCGCTGTGAACGCCTTGCGGGTCACAGCACGGGTGTAAGGGCAATCCTCCGCGCCCAGGTAGTCCACCAGCAGCGTGTCCAGGCGCTCCACGCCATCCCATTCCAGGCTTTTCAGAAAGCGGCGGACAGGGTGGATCGTGTTGGCGCGGGCCACACTGCTCACTGCATCCAAGATGCGTTCCTTGCCGGTGATCCGATAGGCCAGCTCCAGATAGCGCCGAAGCTCACTGTCATCTGCATCTATCCAGGCGTCGCCGTTTACCGTGTCCTGCACCTCCTTCCAGGGCAAGCTGCGGACACAGACCAGACGGTCCTTGAAAGAGTTAAAGGCAAGCGCCCCCTTGAGCAATGGGTCATTGGAGAGAACGATATAGGCATTTTGAATCGTCTGGAGTGGGGTGCCACGCTTGTCCACTTCCAGCTGAGTCATCCAGGCATCACCGGTATCATCCTCACCGGGAATGTCAAAGTCCCCTCTAGCCTGCTCAAGCCGTTCACGGGCACTGGTCAGCTTGACCGCCTCATCCATGCGGGCCAGCTCCACCATAGCCGTGTAGGACGGCAGTTTGTTCACTGGGGTATCCGCCGCAGCTTCACTGTCCTGTTCGCCGTACAGATGCAGGCGAACCAAATCAAACGCATTGCACAAGCGTCCGCTGACTGGGTCGGTCGCATGATTGGAGTAGGCAAACAGGCCGCCATCATAGATGACCAGACCAGCCGACGTGGAGCCGCCGACGTAGGTATAGCGCCCAGGCATCTCGCAGGGTGTGTATCTGTCCGGCAGAAAGCGCTCTATCGCCTGCTCTACATCGTAGGTACGGCAGAAAGCGCCCACTACACCGGGTTTTGCCGTAGGGTCGCCCTGGTGCTTGGCTGCGCTATGCCGGACTGACACAGCACGGCTGCTCTCCGGCCAGTACGAGGTATCCCTCCAATCCGGATACCTCGCCAGCAGTGCGTCAGGGTCTATCCACGGGCCGTCCGTATAGTCGAAATAATATTCCTGGTCCGTTGGGGTACTGGGCCAATACATCAGGCGGGTCGGCTGATATGTCGTATCATCGAAAAGATCCATGCCCAGGTCAGAGGCCAGCATACGGGCTGCCGCCTGATACTCATCCCCAGAGAGCTGCCGGGTCAGTGGCACCAGCAGGCGCAAACGTGGGGCTTCTGTGCTGTGCTTATGGGTCGAGTAGACCGCGGCCGCACACCCATAGAACATAGAGAGATTCTCCAGAAGATCCATAGTGGCAAAGTCAGCATCCAGGGTGAACATAGATCGGTGTTCCAGATTCTCCGCTTTTCGGCGGCCCTGCTTGAGCCATCCGCCTACAAAACCGCCTACATCTTTGATGGTATCCTGCTTGCCCTTCGGCATCTTACGATACTCGGCCAAAGTCTCACGGGTCTGTGTCGTGTTCTGAATCATGCCCAGGAACTCACTCCACTGCATGGTCTCATTCTTCCAGTGCGCCGCCGAGCGGGACGCACCAACAGCCAATGTGATCGGGCCGTCATACTGTAAGTTCATGATAGCCCTCCTTTAGTCCTTCATATAAAATGGGGCCTCAAAGCCGGCTGCCTTAAGCGGCAAGCCGAAGGCCCAGCGTGGGCTATGGCCCATGATCTCCAGTACGTCCTCCAACGAGCCTCGGTCCTTGGGAGTATCAAGGATGACCTCATCATGCACATGGAACACAATCTCATAGCCGGCTTCCCAGAGTGCTCGCATGGTATCCCGCAAACAATCCCTCGCCGTGGCCTGGACGATGTTCTCCACCAGCTTGCCGCCATAGGTCTTGAGCCTGGACCAGGTCTTTTTCTCCTGGTCCACTCCCATATAGGTGATACCTTCCTTATTGAACTTAGGTTCCGGTTCCAGTCGGGGCTGGAAATACGCCAGTCGTCTCCCGGAAGGCAGCTGGATAAAGAGATACCCCTGGTCACAGAAGAATTTGAGTCCGTGTCGAAGTGCCACCCGCTCCCCCTGCACCGCCCGAATTGCTGCATCCTCTACGTCGTACCAGTACCGGACAATGTGCGGATTCGCCCGACGCCAGCGGTTGACAATGCCGGGCAGTTCCTCTTCTGGGATACCGCTTTCCAAAGCCCCCATACGCTTGAGGGCGCCCACGCCACCCTGATAGCCGCAGGCCAGCGTCGCCACTTTTCCCTTCGGGCGAAGCTCTGCAAGAGGACCACCTTTGCGGATGTCGTTCTTGGCCTTGTGGAACATCATGGCAGCCGTGGCCTCATAGATCAGGCCGTCGCCTCTGAACTCTTCCAAGACCCACGGCTCATTGGCCAGCCACGCGATCACGCGGGCCTCGATTGCGCTATAATCCGCAATGATAAACCGGCAGCCATCAGATGGAATAAACGTGGTACGGATCAGCTGGGACAGGACGAACGGTGGAGAACCGAAGGCCATTTCCAGAAGTTCAAACTCTCCCTCACGCACCAGCTCACGAGCCAGGGCCAAATCTTTGAGCTTGTTCTGTGGCAGGTTCTGTACCTGCACTAGGCGGCCGGCCCAGCGACCAGTCCGGTTGGCCCCGTAAAATTGGAGCAGGTTATGCACCCGCCCATCCTGGCACAGGCCACGCTCCATGGCCTCGTACTTACTCACAGAAGTCTTCGACAGTTCCGAGCGGATCGTGAGCATCCGCCTGGCCTCCTGGCTCTGTACCTGGGACAGAAGGCCAGGCATCGCCTCCTTGTTGAGACTGGGGACCTCTATCCCTTCCCGCTCGGACAGCCAGCGCTTGAGCTGCGGCGCACTCTTAGGATTATCCAATCCGGTAAGGTCTTTGGCCTCATCCATCAAGCGGGTATTGTACTGATTGCTAAGCTCCTGCGCCTGGCGCATGAGCACCTGATCCACGCGAACGCCCAGGTCATTGATATGCTGGTCCTGCTGCCACGCCAGCCGTTCGGCCTCCGGAATGAAAAAATCGGAAAGCCGCTGCCGAATGTCCACCTCGACATCAACATCACGGATATTGTATTTCTTGAACAACTCCCACTTTTCCGGTGCATCACTCGGAAGATTGCGGGTACGGCCGCCGTTGGCTTTGGTCGGTCGGCAGGGCTTACAGAAGTATTGAATCAGCTCTTTGCCTTCGGTCATTTTCTGCTTGTCCAGGCCCAGAGCAGCGCCGGCACCGGCCAATGTACCGGGCAAGCCCAGATTAGCCGCCAGAACCATCGTACAGCTCCACTGCTCTGGCGGCATCGGCAACTGAAACCAACGGGCCAAACAGGTGCGCTCGAACGCAGCATTGTAAGCTGTCTTGAGCACAGACGGATCTGACAGCAAGGCCGTAAACTCTGTGCCGTCAGCCGTCTCTCCACTGGCCAGATCCAGCACCTTGGTCGGTTCATCGTCTACCTTATAGGCGATGAGCAGGATCTCAAAGTCTTCCGCCTCGCTGTATGGGCGAACACCGGAAGAGACCAGATCAACGCTGGAGTAAGTTTCAATATCAACAGCCATCATTTTAGGCATAGGATATTCCCTCCTTACGGCAAAGGCCCCGCCGCCTTCG
>OLQA01003717.1_pt1 | contig 10604 bp, 11 predicted proteins | sample 1673151 | NCBI WGS metagenome assembly OLQA01 (sample SAMEA3136760, study PRJEB25190) | human gut metagenome | biome: human gut; feature: human-associated habitat; material: faeces | place: Austria | collected 2013 | reverse complement strand
CAAACTTCATCTCTTCGCGCATGTCGAGATTGTTGTTGGAAGCCGTCCCGTCGGTACCAAGCGTCAGGCGGCAGCCTTTTTTCATCAGCAAGTCGCTTGCGAAAATGCCCGAGGAGAGCTTCATGTTGGAGCAGGGATTGTGAGCGATCCAGACGCCGCGTTCCTTGAGCTCCTTAATGGCGCTGACCAGGTTGGTAACCCGCGCCACCGGCAGGTGTTCCACCGCACCGGCGGAGGTCTTGGCCACGATGGCTGTCAGACCGGCGCTGCGGCGCTTGGGGATGATGACGCCGTGGACGCCCGCGCACTCGGCGGTGCGCAAAATCGCGCCGAGATTGTGCGGATCGGCGATCTCGTCGCACACGACGATGAACGGATCCTCGCCCCGCTCGGCGGCACGCTCCAGAATATCCTCGATGGAGGCGTACTCGCGCATTGCCGCCTGCGCGATGATGCCCTGGTGCGCACCCGTGGCGCTGAGAGAATCGAGCTTGCGCCGGTCGCACTCGGTGACGACGATGCCGTTTTCCCGCGCCTTGGCGAGAATGCGCGCAAGGGTGCGGTCGGTGTCGCCGCGGGCAACGAAAATTTTATCAATCGTCCGCCCGGCGCGGATCGCCTCGGCAACGGCGTTGCGCCCCTCGATCAGGTCTTCCCTGTCCTGACGGATCTCCTGTTCACGGTTTTCCATATCGTTAAATTCCTTCTTTATATTTTCATATTAACAATGCGCATAGGTATACGCATAGGTATAGATAATATATTTTACCACACGATCCCGCCATCTGCAACGGAAAGCGGCACTTTTGCTTTTTCTTTTTTCTGCCGTCTTGACCTTTCCGTCCGGAATCGGTATGCTGAGAGCAAGAACAAGCGAAGGGCGGTGAGCGCATGCTCTGGGACTCCATCCCCGTGCCGAAGGGCACGGACGCCGATTTTGCCGTTGCGGTCACGGACGATTCGCTCGCGCCGTGGATCAAAAAGGGCGGCACGGCGTATCTCCGGCGGCGCACCGAGCTTTACGACGGCGACATCGGGCTTTTTGAAACGGACGGAGGGATCGTCTTCCGGCAGTTCTGCGCCGACAGCCGCGGCACGGTGTATCTCTTCGCCGTGAACCGCGCCCACGCCGAAGACGACCGCATGATCCCGCCAGACAAAGCGGCAGAGCTCGTCTGCTACGGCCGTCTGGAGCTCAAAAAGCCCATCCCGCTCCCGATGGATTGAGTATATGATAGGAAAACCGCAGCGGCTCCAAAATTGGAACCGCTGCGGTTACTTTTAATCGTCCTGCTTCATGCTCATATCCCGAAAAAGAACCCGAAGATAATCACGACGGCCATATAAAACTCGGTCGATAAAAACATCTCTTCCGTTCACACGATAGAAAACCATATAGTTCCCGCTCACAAGAAACCTGTAGTCCCCGCCGACGTCGGCGACGGAGGACAGCAGAGCGCCCATTTCCGCAAAATCTTTCAAGCGTTCAACCGCGTCCAGAATGCGATCCACCACGCGCTCCGCCGCCACACGGTTTTGAAGCTCCGACACTATATAGTCCCATATATCGTCCAAGTCGCGGCGGGACTCCGCCGAATAACGGATGTTATTCTTCATTCGCTCTGGCGTGGAAGTGCGCTCTCATGTCCTCCGGAGTCAGATAGCCTTCGGTCTCACCGGATCGACGGCCCTTTGCGAGCTCGCTCATAAGCTTCAGCGTGGCCTGCGCTTTTTCGTAATCCTGAATGTCCACAATGGCGTACCGACCGCGGCCGTTCTTCGTCAGGAAAACGGGCGCACCCGCCGCTACATCCTGCAATACTTCCGTGTAATTCCGCAGATCGGAGATCGGCTTGATGTTCGGCATAGTGATCAACTCCTTTGCGAATAGTATACGCCGTTCTGCTGTAAAATTCAACAATAAATTTTACAGCGTTTTATACTGCTATCCTCGAGCAAAGGCCGACTCTGGCGCAGTTAACAGCTAACCATATTATATTAACGCCCGCGGTGACCGTCACGCGCTTCTCTTCCCTCGAGTGTTATACGATATTGGATATCTTTCTCTCTTCCGTCAGAACCCTCACAATAACCGCATTCGTAAGGCGGGCAATTCCCGGATTGAAATTTCGTCCGGATGTGGTATAATTAAGTATTCCGTTACAGTTTTCCTTTGGAAAGGAGTTTTGATTTGAAAGCATTCATGCGTTGGGTCGAGCGCTACTGCGTCCGCCATCCGCGTTTCGGCGTGGAAAACCTCATGCGCTATCTCATCATCGGCAACGCCGTCGTCTGGCTGCTGACGCTGATGGACCGCACCGGCACGGTGCGCTATTTTCTCGCGCTCAATCCGCAGATGGTCCTGCGCGGGCAGATCTGGCGGCTGGTGACCTTCGTGCTCATTCCGGACACCGGCGGCATCTGGGGGCTGCTGTTCCTCTATTTCTATTACTTCATCGGCACCTCGATGGAGCGCGAGTGGGGACAGGCCAAGTTCAACATGTACTTTCTCGCCGGTATGGTGTTCACGATCCTGTACGCCTTCCTTGTCTATCTGTTCGGCGGCATCACGATGAGCATCGGCGCGGAGTTCATCTATCTTTCGATGTTCTTCTCGTTCGCAACGTACTATCCCGACCAGCGGGTGCTGTTCATGTACATCATCCCGATCAAGATCAAGTGGCTCGCCGTGGCGAACGCGGCGTACTTCGTCTATGAGATCTTCGCGCTCCGCTTCCCGCTCAATCTTCTGCCGGTCGTGGCGACGCTCAACTATCTGCTCTTCTGCGGGGATATGCTCTTCGGCTCCGTACACTTCCGGCGGCCCGGGCAGATCCGCAAGACCGTGAACTTCAAGCGCGAGGCGCAGCGCATCCGCCGCGAGCAGCAGAACGCCCCGTACCGCTACAAATGCGCCGTGTGCGGCCGCACCGACGCGGACCATCCGGAGCTGGAGTTCCGCTACTGCTCGCGCTGCGCGGGGTATCACTGCTTCTGTCAGGATCACATCAACAACCACATCCATTTCACCGAATAACACGGGAGATATGCCATGCAACACCGTCCTTCCCGCCGGGTATCCGTTCCGGCGCTGATCGTTTTCTGTCTGCTCGCGCTCGCGCTCGTTGTGCTCGTTGCCGTGCGCGCCGTTTCGGTAAATAACACGGAGAGCGCCGAGACGCTCGCGCCGGCGGCGAGCGAAACGCCCGTGCCGCCGACCTCCGGTCCCGAGCTCACGCCCGAACCGTCGGCTGCATTTTTTAACCGGTAGTGTGTAACCACGGCGCATTCTTTGGCAAATCCTTCGACATGCTCGGCTTCCCGGCTCAAAAACGACTTGGGTATCAACAACGGAAAATAAGCATTTACATGTCCTGTCGCCTTAAACATATCGTCGAGCTGACGTTGCATTTTTTCCCAAATCGCATATCCATAGGGCTTTATTACCATGCACCCCCGTACTGCCGATTGCTCCGCTAAATCGGCTTTCACAACCAAGTCGTTGTACCACTGAGAATAATTATCGGCACGCTTGGTCAAATCTTTCAACTCTTTTGCCATTATTTTATGCTGTTAATTTATTACACAAGATTTTTATATCCTCTATTCTACATTTTCGTGCAAAAATAGAGAAAAAGCCGATAAGTTAAAAACAAATTCCTGTGAAACAACGAGAGCTATCGTTTATCCAATTCTCCCCGACGAGCCATGTCTACCATTTTCTCTCCCGGAATCAAATATATATCGAGGCGACGATTCCGTGCCCGTCCTTCCAAAGTTTCATTCGAAGCAATCGGATCGAACGCACCGGCTTCATAAATAACGACAAAATCCGTATTTCCTCCATTTCGCGTAAACCAATCGCGAACAGCATGAGCACGGGCTCGGGTCAAATCAAGACTATAAGCCTCCGAACCCGTATCGTCACTATGCATCACCAACATGACATGATAGAAATCGGGTACTCGCAAAGCGGCCAAAAAAGGTCGCAAATAAATGTCGGCCCTATCGCTCAACACGGTATCGTTCGGTAAAAAAAGATTCGAAGCCGATAAGGTCGCTTTAAGAACTTCATAATTGCGAATTAACTTCAAATCGGACAACCGAGCTTTTTGCAAACGTTTCATTTCCCTAGATTGGGCAGTCCGTATCTTACGAGCCTGTTTACCTAAATCTGGAATAGAAAGATTTTCATCGAGAGTCAACTGCGTAATATCTATATGTCCCGTTTTATCGGAAGCTCGCTCCTTTTCCCCACCCAAAAACCAAGAAGATATTTTATTCGCAGCTTTCTGAAAAATATTCTGTGAAGAAACACCTACCGGGGAAAAACATATAACGACCGCCAATAATATAAATACGATTTTTCTCATAGAACCCTAATCAAAAAACGCCCAAAGACTCTTCATAATCCAATTCTCCCCGAACCAGAAACGGCATATCCTCGTCTTCTATTTTCACCCCATCTTTACGTGCGCTTTTACAAGCAAAAGCAATAATGTCCTCTTCATCAAGTTCTACTTCTTCTCCGGCCTGCTCGTCGAACAATCCCTTTTGATCGTAGTAATCATACACAACATCGGTAACATAGATAATATCGTCATGGGTATATTTTTCCTTCAACTCTTGCGGCAATACATTTAATATATATCGAACAGCATCGTCTTCGTCGTATGCAAACAAATCTTCTTCCTGACTCATAGCTTCATTTTTTTATTGGGTAAAAGTACAAATCCAAAATGTCTTTTGCAAATCGATGAAAAAAAAATAAGTTTTTTTGTTGCTATAAAAAAAATATTATCTACATTTGCAGTGTACTATTAAACTAATACACATAAACAGTATAACACTACAAATTGTAAACACCATGTTACAAATTGAAAATCTTGAATTTAGTTATCACAAAAAAGGGAACCCTATCTTCAATGGGATAAACCTGACTATACAGCCCGGCTCGGTTTACGGGCTCTTAGGGAAGAACGGGATCGGGAAATCGACCCTTCTTTACATGATGTGCGGATTGATGTTTCCTCACAAAGGTTCTATCCGGTTCGACGGGATTGAAGTAAAACGCCGATTACCCGAAACCTTAGAAAAAATTTTCCTTGTGCCCGAAGAATTCGATCTCCCTTCCATATCGATCGACGATTATGTCCGTCGGAACAGTGTGTTTTATCCCAACTTCAACATCGATCAATTCAATCAATATCTTTCCGATTTTGAGTTAGAACACACAAAAAATCTAGCCAAAACTTCTATGGGACAAAAGAAAAAATATTTGGTCAGTTTCGCTCTTGCGACAAACACACCTTTATTACTCATGGACGAACCGACCAACGGTATGGACATTCCTTCAAAAAGCCAATTCCGTAAAGTCATTGCATCGGGTATGAACGAGCAAAAAAGCATAGCCATATCTACCCATCAAGTACGCGACTTAGAAAACATGATCGATCACATCACCATACTCGACAACGGACTTCTACTACTCGATGCCGATACCCACACGATAAGCTCTCGACTTCGGTTCATTAAAGGAGGCAACGAAAGTGAGATTGCCGGTGCATTCTATAAAGTATCGACTATCGCGGGATATAGTGCTATATTGCCCAATGAAACCGATGAAGAGTCGCTAATCGATATTGAAATGCTCTTCAACTGTACAATAGGTGACCCCGAAGTAATTCATAATATATTCAATTCCTCCGCAAAATAATACGAACATGAAAGAAACCGATATCATCGATCCCGTACGAATCGGGAAATTCAGTTTAGGCTATTTCAGATGGTCTGTGACGGCCCATATATTCCAGCCCAAACGTTTTTGGAAATATTGCACCAAACAAGTATATGAATGGAAAAGAGGACTCTCCCTGCAATTTATATCCTTGACCGGCATTTATACATTATTGATGTTTATTTTCCATACGGACGGCCAGCCGTTCATTACATCAAGCGGTGCACAAATGCTTATTTGGCTCGGATTTTTCATCTATATCGCCAAAAGTAGTTCAAGTCTCGCCGACCAAATAGGGATACGTCCTAAACGAGTAGTCTATCTTACCGTTCCAGTATCGACAGCCGAAAAATATATCGCACATCTATTGTCGATCATTGTCCTATATCCTTTACTATTTTTCGCAGCCATTGTCGTAGCCCAATATGCATCGGAGCTAATATCTTCTACCATAAGAGGCGAAATATTCAATCCGGGAACACCTTTGCAGGGTTGCTTCTCGATGTGGAAAAACAGTGGGTTTACCACGATATTCTTTGTTACCTCCGTACTTAGCACAATCGCGACATTCACACTCGGCGCCACATTGTGGCAGAAGAACAGCTTCTTGAAAACGGTATCGGCTCTTTTTCTTTTTTCTATTGTATTTTCATTTTCTTGCTCCTTATTTCTGACAAATGAAGAAATCGGCTCAGCCGTTTCCTACCTTTTTATAGGAAAATTTTTCGATAACAGCTCAAATTTCTTTTGGCTTATAAATACCGTCCAAATCGCCGAGACAACTATTTTAGGATACATCGGATATTTGAGACTGAAAGAATTGGAAATAAATGAAACCAAACGATAGCCATGCAATTCAAAGAGAACCAAACCATCTACTTACAAATAGCCGAACGAATCAGCGACGAGATTCTGTTAGGGCACTATGCCATCGGGAGCCGTATACCTTCGGTACGCGAATATGCCGCACTCGTGGAAGTGAATGCCAACACGGTCATGCGCTCTTATGAATTCTTGCAGACCCAGGGCATCATCTTCAACAAACGAGGCATAGGGTTCTTCGTTTCGCCCGATGCCAAAATAAAAATAAAGAGCTACCGCCGTAACGAGTTCCTTAAAAACGAATTACAACGTTTCTTCATACAGATATATACACTCAACATTTCTATGGAAGAAATCGATCTCATGTATAAACAATTCATCGATAAATTAAATTCCAAAACATCAAACACACAATTATGAAACGCTCTACTATTATACTGATTATTTTCCTCGTCTTGCTAATAATCACTCCTATCGTAATCGTAAAAACGGTCAACAACCTATCTCCCGAATCAAAACTTAAAGGCATACAAACCCTATGGAATAAATCGGATCCGAATACCCCTACCCGATATATCATTACCGAAGAATATTTCGGGAGCGACAGTATCGGCACTACAATCAATATTACGACCGATGCCGATTCTGAGTCGACTCTTATCGACAATCACAGATACGACGAAGATACGATTCGTATATCGGGAAACGCCCATAGTAGTTACAAAATCATTTATGAGGAAGAAGTAAATCTAATTATCGAAAACAAAAATCCGAACATAAAATTCAAGATCGCAAATGCCAATCTCAGTAAGATTAGTCTCAATTCCTCGGGCGAAACAGATATCGTCTCATCAAACTTAGGGACCTTAATATTCCAAGACAGCATAAATACCGCTCCTATCCGCCTCCTTCAAAATAACATCGGTGGACTGATTGCATTGAGCTGCACAAACCGTCCGATGGAAATAACCGAGAACAACATAGGCACAGCCATTTTTCCAGAAAAATACAGAGATTTCTCTCTCGTCAACAATAATATCGGTGTTAACACATGGTCCAATGAATATAATATAACCATAGGTTCCGAAACGAATAACGACAGTGCAGAAACTCATGGAACGTTCAAAATGAAAATCAATGTCAAAACCGACGAATAATACAAATCATTTCACTAAACCACAATACATTTTATCAGGTAAAAAATGAAAAGAGTTTTCAAATTAGGTATATTATTGGGATTTATATTCTCATTATGTACTGCGGCACAAGCAGCCACTACCGCTTGTAAAATAAACGGGGTTGTTACCGATTCGATTAGCGGAGAAGCTATTCCGTTTGTCACCATAGGGATAGAGAACAACGAAGGAAAAGTATTGAGCCGAATCGCTTCGGACGAACTAGGGAAGTTTATGATCACAGCCTCGGCGGGTCAAAATTACCGTCTGGTCGTCTCATCGGTTGGCTACGGAACAAAATACGTCGATATATCACTTTCGGAAAATGAAAAAAATAAAGATTTAGGAACCATAAAACTTACAGAAAGTTCAGAGTTATCCGAGGTAACAGTGGTCGCTCAAAAACCTTTAATAAAAAGCGACATCGATAAAATCACTTACGATATGGAAGCCGATCCAGACGCCGCCAGCAATAATGCACTGGATATGCTGAGGAAGGTTCCCATGATTACAGTCGATGCCGAAGAAAATATACGATTGAACGGACAAAGCAACTATAAAGTATTGGTCAATGGGAAAAGTTCGGCAGTAATGTCGGGAGACAATGTCAAAGAAGTTCTCAAAAGTATGCCGGCCAATACGATTAAAAATATCGAAGTTATCACGAATCCCTCTTCCAAATACGAGTCCGAAGGTGTAGGCGGCATCATCAACATCATCACAGTTTCCCGCCGGGAAACCAACGGTATCGTAGGTAGTGTAGGTGCAAATGCCGACACCTATGGAGGCTTCGGGGGAAACGTCTATCTCTCTTCCCAAATCGGGAAATTCGCTTTCTCCGGCAGATACTCCGGAAGCCGTTATACCAACGGCGACGGAGGTCACTCGAAAGCTTTTATGGAGACGTTTGCCAACGATGAATTTTACCGCTCCGAAGTATATGGTTCTTCCAAATATCGGGGAGCCGGACATAACATGTCCATCGAAGCCAGTTATGAAATAGACACGCTTAACCTCATCAGTTTCTCGGCATGGGGCTGGTTGGGAAACAACAAATCGACAAATGACTTGAATCAAACCTATTTCAATCGCTCCAATGCTCCCAGCAGTCAATATCGTTCGTTAGGAAGTTCCAGCAGCGACTACGGTTCTGTATCGGGTACTCTCGACTACCAACGCTCTTTCGCAAAAAAAGACCGCACGCTAACAGCCTCGTATCAATTCGAGTACAATCCCAACAACTCGGACTACACGACCGAAAATCAGGGAATTCTTCATTCAGAAAACTACATCGAAAAAAGTAAAAACAAAGCTCACGGAACCGAACAAACCATACAGATAGACTATTTCGACCCCTTGACCGATATGCATCAAATCGAGGGCGGGGTAAAATACATCATGCGCTGTAACGTAAGCGATGGAGATAGAGACAAAAGCATTTGGGACGAAACAACCGAAGATTGGAAACAAACACCGCTCCCGGTCAACGATCTCGACTATACACAACATATCTTAGGCGTCTATGCCGGATATGTACTAAAAGTTAAGAAATGGAGCGGTAAAGTAGGAGCCCGATTAGAATCGACTTGGAACGATGGCCGCACTACAAATTACGACGTCACGGAAACACCCCAAAAAACAAAGTTCGATAACAATTTTTTCAACATTGTACCTTACGTCACCCTATCGTGGCAACCCCGAGATATGCAAACATTCAAATTATCCTATACTCAAAGGCTTAGTAGGCCCGGAATTTGGCAGCTAAATCCGTTCAAAGACAGTTCGACCCCCATGCAACTGGTATATGGTAACCCTAATTTGGAATCGGAAATATCACATACATTCTCCTTAGGATACACATTGTTTACGGCAAAAGGACTAAACTTAGCCACCGAACTGAATGGACGCATACAAAACAATGGGATAGAGCAGACTATCTTCATGGACGAAGACGGTGTGGCCAACGTAACTTACGACAATATCGGAAAAGCCAGAGAATGTAACTTGAACGTATTTTTTTCGGGAAATATCATTCCTACCCTCAGCCTCTACACCAACCTCTCCGGGGGATATGGAGATTATAGCTCCAAATCGGCAGGATATTCAAACAAAGGTTGGAATTACAACGGATACCTCGGCGCACGTTGGAACGCATGGAAAGACGGTGCAATAAGTGCCAACGTCGGCTATTACTCCGGATTTCGCATGTTGGTAGGAACAACTGCACCAATGGCATTTTGCGGGTTCAGTGTCAGCCAATCATTTTTTGAAAAGAAACTTCAACTGAACCTTTCGGTAAGCGATCCCTTTTCAAAAGAACGCAAATTTACCATGCACATTAAAAACGATGCATATCGTATCGATAACTACAACTACGATCCTTGTCAATACGTACGCTTAGGAGTCACCTATCGTTTCGGGCAAATGAAAGAATCGGTCAAGAAAGCTCGACGCAGTATCACCAACGACGATGTAAAAAGCGAAAGCAGTGGTGGGGCCGGCGGTATGGGAGGCGGGGCCAATATTCAATAGACTCTTTTGACTTCCTGATTTAAATAAACGAAAAAAGCCCCGGGCTCGTGAGAATCCGGGGCTTTTTATCTTATTATCAACAAGCGATAAGTTATACCAACTGCTTCTTATATGTTCTCAATTCTTGCTTAATTCGATATATTCTCACCTTCACCGTCCCCAAAGGCATTTGTAAACGGTCGGCTATTTCGTCATAACGATATCCTTGCAAGTATAAACCAAAAAGGATACGATTATCAATAGACAACAAATCCATAATACGTTGAACATCGATTGTAGAAAAAGAATCTTCACCTTCTATTCCACCTTGCATATCATCGGTATCCGGTATCTCAAAA
>OLQA01003712.1_pt1 | contig 10619 bp, 9 predicted proteins | sample 1673151 | NCBI WGS metagenome assembly OLQA01 (sample SAMEA3136760, study PRJEB25190) | human gut metagenome | biome: human gut; feature: human-associated habitat; material: faeces | place: Austria | collected 2013 | reverse complement strand
ATTAATGGCCAGAATATATCGGAAGAAGCGTTTACTGAAATTTTTGAGGAACTGCTCCATGTTGTCAAAGTGCGCGAAAAAGCAGGACATCTGCATCCGACGTATTTTGAATGGCTTTATCTGATGGCAATGCTCTGGTTTGGCAGACAGGGGATTGAGTATGGTATCATTGAAACCGGACTTGGTGGCAGACTGGATGCCACCAATCATATTGCGCAGCCTGTTTTAACCATCATTACATCCATCAGCTATGATCATATGGAAATTCTTGGCTCAACCCTGACGGAAATTGCAGGGGAGAAGGCGGGCATTTTGAAATCAGGCGTGCCGGTCATTTGTGACGGCAGTGAACCGGAAGCGATGGCTGTTATTCGTAAGAGAGCGGCGATTTTACACTGCCCATTGAAAGTGATTGAACCGGAACAGGTTAAAATTCTCTTAAATCGGGGCAAAAACATTGATTTTTTATTGCAGGATAGGTATGATAATAAGAGTTACAGGATTCATGTGCAGACAGAGGCGGTTTATCAGACCATGAATGGTTCTCTGGCATGGATGGCTGTAAAGGAGCTGCAGAAGCAGGATTCAGAACTGCAGCAGACGGAAGATGGTGTTTTTCTGGAGGGCATGGCGCATATGCACTGGCCGGGAAGACTGGAAGAACTGCTTCCGGGGGTCTATGTGGATGGCGCACACAATGTAGGCGGCATCAGGAAGCTCCGTGAGTCCATTGCGGCTAGTTTTGCGGGCAGACCGGTATGGCTGCTTTTTGCAGTGGCCAGTGACAAGGATTACGGGGAAATGATACGAATTCTCTGCACGATCCCTGAACTGAAGGGCGTGACAGTGACTGAGATTGAGAATTATCGACGGACAGATCTTGAGACAGTTGCATCAATATTTAGAAAGAACTGGCATGGATATGTGGGTCATTCATATAATATAAATGAAGCAATCACCACAAGTGAGCAGCAGGCGGCGAAGTATCCGAATGCGGTACTTATTTGTGCGGGATCGCTGTATCTGGCAGGCAGTGTGATCGAAGCACTGCAGCGGTAGATGGTGCATCGACAGGGAGAGACGATGCAGGAAGGACGGACAGATGATTAATTTTGAAGAAGAATTGAAGAAATTTAAGCCAAGCCTTGAAATTGATCAGGCGGAAGAGGCGATTTACAAGAATGATCTCCGGGATGTAACGGACATCCTGGAGGATATGATGAAGGAAGTTAAAATTGCATCAGGAAACAAGCGCTTTTAGGGGGATAGCAGATGAATTGCATAAAGTGTAATATGCCCCTGGAAAATGTCTATGTATGCCCACATTGCGGTCATGTGGACAAGGTGGCCAAGAAGATCATATATTCATCCAACTGGCATTATAACCAGGGACTGGCCAAGGCAAAGGTACGAGATCTGAGCGGTGCTGTGACATCACTGAGTCAGTCATTGAAATATAACAAACGAAATACAGACGCACGTAATCTTCTGGGGCTGATTTATTATCAGATGGGAGAGATTGTGGCAGCCCTCAGTGAATGGGTCATCAGTGTCCATTTTCAGGAGCGCAACAATATTGCGGCTGACTATATTCAGGCCATTCAGAACAATCCGGCCAAGTTAAAGGCTGCCAATAAGGTGATCCAGAAGTATAATCTGGCGCTGAGCTATATGCAGGAGAATAATGCGGATCTGGCGATCATTGAGCTGAAACGTGTGGTGAATATGAGCCCTACATATATCCGGGCCTATCAGCTGCTGGGGCTGCTTTATATGCAGAGAAAGCAGTATGCGGCGGCCAGAAAGGTACTGATGCGTGCAGTCAAGGTTGACAGAAATAATATGACCACACTGCGGTATCTGAAGGAGGTTAACCGCCTTCATGGCAAACCTGAGAAAAATCAGCATGGACGTAAGGAAGAATTTATGCAGATCAATGACCCGAATCCTATCGTTATAGAGGAAGGGTCAGGTCAGAATTATGCAGATTACAACACAGGATTTTTGTCTTTTATCAACATTTTGATCGGTATTGTTATCGGTGCGGCCGTTATCTGGCTGTTGATCGTGCCTTCAATCACCAAAACCAAGGCATCTGAATACAATCAGGCAGTTGTGGAATACAGTGCCCAGATTTCCGAGCGCAATAAGAATATTGACGATCTGCAGAATCAGATTACCGATCTGAAGAGCCAGTTAGCTCAGTATGAGACAACTGCCAGCAATACAGTGGATGATGCCGGTGCCAGTGAACAGAAATTGATAGAAGCTGCCAGCAATTATCTGCAGCAGAATCTTCAGGATGCAGGAATGCTGATCGCTGAAATCGAACCTGCAGCCATTACGAATGCCCAGGAGAAGAAGATTTATAATATTATCAAGGAAGCAACAAAGAGTTCTGTGACGGAAACGCTGTATGCGAACGGCAAGGACAGTTTTGATAAGAAAGACTATGTCGGAGCTATCGATGGTATGACCAAAGTCCTGCGGATGGACGACAGCTATTCCTATGCTGTGTTCTACATGGGACGAAGCTATCAACTGCTGGGCGATACCGGTAATGCAGCCGGCTATTATAAACGTTTGATTCAGTCTTATCCAAACTCAGATCTGATTGATGATGCAAGAAAATATCTGAACCAGTTGGGCGACACATCAAGCATCGATGCCGTTGACATCAGCAGTTCAGATACATCTGATACCACCGACAGCAGCGATAATAGCAGTGACAGTGGCGATAATAGCAATGACAGCAGCGATAATGGCAATGACAGCAGCGATAACTCCGGTGACAATACAGGCGATGGTTTGTCAGATAATGGTGACGGCAGCGGAGAATAATTTTCTTGTGATTGAGAATAGGTCTTAGGACTAAATAAATAGTGAAAACACAAAAGAAAAGCATGACTTTCTAATTGTAGGGAGGACATGCTTTTTCTTATTCATGTGGAAAATGCGGCAAGGCCTATGCTGGTATGAGGTCTTGCTGTTGGTAAAGACTAGTGGAAAATCCCTATACAATTATAAATTGAAACAAGAATACATTTTTGAAAAAATCAATAGTTAGGTACCTTAATAAAAATAAATAACGAAATTGTTTTATGAAGGATAGACACCAACCTCAGATGGGGAGGAGATTTTTATGGAATATCGTATTGTCCGCAGCATTTTGTTTGTGGTGCCCGGCCGGGAAATTGATCATTTTCAGGCGGAAACAATTATCAGGTACACGGAAGGGCTGCTCAGGCAGCAGTGCTTCCGGCTGTTGGTTTTTGATCTGGCGGATACAGTCTTTATGGATAGTGCCGGTGTAGGTATGATGATCGGACTTTATCGGGAAATCAGGGCATGGGGCGGTGCTGTTTATATCATTCGCATGCAGAGCGGGGTTCGGAGGATTTACCGGATGGCCGGGCTGCATAAAATTATTCCGTGTTATGAAGATGAAGCGCAGTTTTTGGCAGCAGTGGAAGGAGGCGGAGCCGGGGATGAGAGATAAAATGCGTCTGACAATGAATGCCATTGCGGAAAATGAGTATTTTGCACGGGTGACGGTGGCTGCTTTTTCAGCCAAAATGGATCCGACGATGGAAGAATTGTCAGATATTAAGACAGCCGTTTCGGAAGCCGTCACGAATGCAGTTGTACACGGTTATGACGGTAAAGGCGGAAGCGTAGAGATCAGAGCGGAAATTCAGGATGAATGGCTGGAAGTTGAAATTGAGGACGAGGGAATCGGGATGGATGATGTGGAACTGGCCATGGAGCCTTTATACACATCGCGTCCGGAAACAAATCATGCCGGCATGGGCTTTACATTTATGGAGGCGTTTATGGATGAGCTGGAAGTGACCTCGACATCGGGACAGGGGACAAAGGTGAAAATGAGGAAGAAGATTGAAAGGCCTGCAGTTCTTCGCAGCAAAAAGAGGTCCGTCAGGTGACAGATGTCCGTGAGCAGCTTCAAAGGGCACAGGCAGGGGACAAGGAGGCCAGAAATTATCTGGTACAGGAGAACATCGGGCTTGTAAAACATATTGTCAGCCGATATACGGCCAGAGGAGTGGAGAAAGAAGATTTATTTCAGATAGGGATGATCGGGCTTCTGAAGGCCATTGACTATTTTGACCTGAGTTATGATGTGCGTTTTTCGACTTATGCTGTACCGATGATTGCCGGCGAAATTCGTCGTTTTATGAGGGATAATGGTGCCATTAAGGTCAGTCGGTCGATTAAAGATAATCGGGCGGCAGTGAATCGTAGTAGAGAACAGTTGCTGGAAAAGCTGGGAAGGGAACCGACCCTCAGCGAAATCGTGAAGGATGTTGGTATGTCTATGGAAGATGTATTGCTGGCGGTCAATTCAGGGCAGGAGGTGGCGTCGCTGCAGCAGACAATCTATGACGGTGACGGCAGTAGTATCCGATTGATGGACAAACTGTCTGCCCGAAGCGGAGAGGGAGATGCGGCCCTGGATCGGATGATGCTGGCGGATTCATTGTCTGCACTGAATCAGAGGGAGAGAGAAATTATTGTTCTCAGATTTTATTATGATCAGACGCAGTCACAGATTGCAAAAAGGATGGGGGTATCTCAGGTACAGGTATCCAGGCTGGAGAAGCGGATACTCAGAAAAATGAAGATGTATATTTGCTGATGCATAGTGCTGTTTGTTTTTGAGATACTATCGGATGTGGAATCCATTAAAAATGAAAACAGAGTCGAAAACAGGAGACGAAACAATGAAAGCAGAATCAACAACAGGAGATGAGACAGCAAAGACTCAGAAACAGGTTGTAATCTACTTGCTGGCGGATGATTATATTGAAGTTGAGGTGCAGCCGTTGACTATGGGAGATCTATGTGAAATTGTGGGAACGGACAGGAAGGTGGCGGATTTTGTCAAACAGATGCCGGTGACAGGCCTGCAGCCTCAAGAGACGGGGCGGAGTGTCATCTCTGTTTTAATGTTGGTGGAAGCAATCACAGTGCAGGTCCGGAAGCAATTTGCAGGTATCCAGTGCCAGTGTGTGCTGCTGGGAGCGGAACAGTTGATTGTTGAATGGGGAGACAAAAAGACGGCACCGTGGTGGGTGACGATTTTGAAGACGGTATGCGTGAGTCTGATCATTCTGACGGGTTCGGCTTTTACCATCATGACTTATGATCAGGATGTGGATGTGGCGGGGGTGTTTGGTCGGATTTATCAGCTGTTTGTGGGCCATGTGCCGACACAGCCCGGGATTCTTGAGGCTGCTTATGCTTTTGGTGTGGCTGCAGGTATTCTGCTGTTTTTTAATCCTTTTGTTTCGGCGGCAAAGAGAAAGGCACCCTCTCCTGTTGAGATTGAAATGGAGAAATATGAATCAGATATCAGGGATACGATTGTCAAAATTGATAATCGGTTAAACAAAAGATAAGATTATATGAAAGATTTCGTTTCAATAAGCAGAAACTGAGAAACGAAGGGAAACAGGCTGTTTGACAGCCGTTGACAGGGAAAAAGGGTTAAGTTATAATGAAAGGTACTGTAAATAGAAAGAAAGGCGATTAGCAATGAATTTCAAAGAAAGAGATTTTATACCGATGCTGTTTGGCGGGGACATCAATACATACAGTGTTGCCCGTGCATTTTATGAACGTTATAAAGTGAAATCCTATACATTTGGTAAGTTTGCCACAGGTCCGAGTTACCAGAGCAGAATTATTGAATATACACCAAACCCGAAGATTGACACAGATGAAGTTTTTATGAAGACAGTGAAGAGCTTCTGCTCCAAGCATGCAGACAAGACCGTTGTTCTGGTGGGTTGCGGTGACAGCTATGTGGCATTGATCAGCAAGCATAAGAATGAACTGCCGAAGAATACCATTGCACCATATATTGATTTTGATTTGATGAACAGTCTCCAGCAGAAAGAGACATTCTATAAACTTTGTGAGAAACATGGCGTGGATTATCCGGGAACCATTATCCACAACAAAGAGATGGGACATGATTTTGAGATGAATTTCCCATTCCCTGTGATCTTGAAGCCATCCGACAGCATTCAGTACTGGGAGCATCCTTTTGATACACAGAAGAAGGTGTACACGATTAAAGATAAGAAGGAACTGGATCAGGTGCTGGATGACATTTACGGGGCCGGTTATACAGGCAAACTGATCATTCAGGATATGATTCCGGGTAATGATGAGTATATGCGTGTGCTGACATCCTATTCGGATCACAACGGCAAGGTGAAAATGATGTGCCTTGGTCATGTGCTTCTTGAAGAGCATACACCGCACGGATTGGGCAATCATGCAGTCATTATCACAGAGCCGAATAAGGAACTGATGATGCGTGTCAAAGATTTGCTCGAAGAACTGCATTATGTGGGATTTTCCAATTTCGATATCAAATACGACAGAAGAGACGGCAAGTTCAAGTTCTTTGAGATCAATACAAGACAGGGCCGAAGCAATTATTATGTGACCGGTTCCGGATTTAATGTGGCAGAATATATTGTGGAAGACTTTGTTTACGGCAAGGAACTGCCGCTGCGTTACGCCAAAGAAGAGCATCTCTGGATGGTTGTTCCAAAAGCCGTTGCCTTTAAGTATGTCAAGGATCCTGCTCTGAAGGCAAAGATGAAAAAGCTGATCAAAGAGAAGAAAGTCGTGAATCCAAGCTTCATGAAGGGAGATCTCGGTATGCCGAGACTGGCCCGTATGATCAAAACCCATCTGAGTCATTTTGAAAAGTATAAGAAGTACTATAGCTAGTACATCGTTTTAGAAATAACTATACCATTCACTTGCACAGATGTTTGAATTTGAACCTATACGTATGCAGTTAATTGCAAGGAGGAAATACGTATGAAAAATTATACATTAAAAGAATATGCAGATTTGCTGTCTTCTGTCGATATGCTGGCAGAGGCGGAAATGATGGGAAGGGATGAGACGGTCATTACATATCTGACGTATGATTCAAGGGCAGTGACACCGGGAACCCTTTTCATCTGCAAAGGTGCAGCCTTTAAAGAACAGTATCTGGAGAATGCGATCCGGGCAGGTGCTGTGGCTTATGTTTCTGAAGTACAATATGAAACAGAGACCAAGGTGCCGTGTCTGATTGTGAAGGATATCCGTAAAGCCATGCCGCCGCTGGCTGAGATGTATTTCAACAAAGCATGGCAGGAATTGACGGTCATCGGTTTTGGCGGTACAAAGGGAAAATCCACATCTGCTTATTATATGAAAGCCATTGTGGATGATTATATGGCAGCCACAGGGGGCAAAGAAAGTGCTGTTTTATCATCCATCGACATATACGATGGTGTGATTCGACAGGAATCCCATATTACAACACCGGAATCGGTGGAATTACATGAGCATATGCGCCATGCAGTAGACAGCGGTATTACTTATCTGGAGATGGAAGTTTCCAGTCAGGCGTTAAAGTATGACCGTGTGAATAATATGCAGTTTGATGTGGCGGTTTATCTGAATATTTCAGAGGACCATATCAGTCCGATCGAGCATCCGGATTTTGAAGACTATTTTTCGTCTAAACTGAAAATTTTCGGAAAATCACGTTACGGAGTTGTGAACATGGATGCAGATTTTGCAGACCGTATTCTGAAAGAGTCAAAGGTCTGTGAGAAGGTGCTGACGTTCAGTACAAAGAATCCGGAAGCGGATGTTTATGGTTATGAGATCCAGAAAGACGGACATGAAACGGTATTTATGGTAAAGACAGAGCTGTTTGATGAAGAATTCCGTCTGACGATGCCGGGACTTTTCAATGTGGAAAATGCACTGGCTGTCATTGCGGCATCCATTCTTCTTGAAATCCCGAAGGAGTATATGCACAGCGGTCTTTTGAGGGCAAGATCCAGCGGACGTATGGAGCTTTATGGAAGTGCAGATAAGAATCTGATCGCTGTTGTAGATTATGCACACAACAAGCTTAGTTTTGAAAAGCTGTTCTCTTCAATAAAAGATGAATATCCGGATTATAATATCGTATCGATCTTCGGATGCCCAGGAAAGAAAGCATTTATCCGGAGAAGAGACCTTGGAACGGTAGCTGGTCAGTATGCGAAAAAGGTTTATCTGACAGCGGAAGATCCGGGATATGAGCCGGTAGAGCAGATTTCCAAAGAAATCGCACAGTATGTGGAAGCTCAGAACTGTCCGTATGCCATGATCGAGGATCGGGGAGAGGCAATCAAAGCAGCGATGGATGAAGCAGAGGGAAAGACTATTTTCCTGATTACCGGAAAAGGAAATGAGACAAGACAGAAATATGGCTGTGAGTATCTGGACTGCAAATCAGATACACAGTATGTTAAAGAATATCTTGCCGAGTATGATAAAAAGCATCAATAGAGACTGAGAGATGGGTGGGTGTTCCTGCAAACGCACAGGATGCGTTAAAACGAAAGCAGGAAATCCACCCATTTTATATATTTTCATATCCGGTGTGACGTTTGATGGGAAACAGCATATTCTGAAAACAAAGAGTCCAAAAAGAGGAGCCTTATGAAGCTTTCGGTTCTGTTTAAAAGGATTCAGCATGCGGTGATCCAAATGCCGGAATTAGAAGAAGAGATGGAAATCCGGGGGATTACCTGTAATTCCCAAAAGGCAGAAGAAGACAGTCTGTTTGTCTGCATTCAGGGAAGCCGGGCAGATGGACATGATTATATAGAAGAAGCCTGCAACCTTGGGGCATCCTGCATTCTGATAGAAAAACTGGTATCTGGGGGAAGGATGCTGAAGTTTCCGGAAAATGTTGCCGTCGTTCTGGTAAAAGATACACGGGAAGCTCTTGCCGGGATCAGCAGGATCTGGTTTGGAAGTCCTGCTGATAAGTTGAAAGTGATTGGCGTGACCGGCACAAAGGGGAAAAGTACGGTGGCAGTGATGATCCGGGAGATGCTGGAAAGTCTTGGCCAAAAATGCGGACTGATCGGTACGATCGGCCACCATCTTGGAAATGAAGTGGTAACTTCGCAAAATACGACCCCGGATGCCTTTACCATTCAGTCGTATTTTGCTAAAATGGTAGAAGCAGGTTGCCACTATGCGGTGATGGAGGTATCTTCACAGGGAATAAAGCAGCATCGGATCGATGGAATCTGGTTTGAAATTGCGGTATTCACTAATTTCGGGGAGGATCACATCGGACCAGGCGAGCATGCAAGTCTTGGGGAATACCGATATTACAAATCATGTCTTTTTGAACAGTGCAGGATTGGAATAGGGAATCTGGATGATGCACAGTGCAGCTATATGTTCCAGAGAAAATGTTGCACGAAATACGGATTTACCTGTCGGGAAGAAGAAGGGCAGGAAAGAGGATTTAGAAACAGTCATGTACTGACGGCAGAAAAAATCAGTTTTCTGATGGAAGGTGGAGAACTTAAAACGGTATTTTATGCAGATGATAGAAAATATGAGCTTGCCCTTCCTGGAAAATTTAATGTGTACAATGCACTGGCTGCTTTACAGACGGTGAGCTGTCTTGGATTTGAAAGAGAAGAAGCAGGAGACGTGTTAAAGCATCTGGTGGTAAGAGGCAGGATGGAACGGGTAGATGCAGGAGAAAATATCCTGTGTTACATTGATTACGCGCATAATGCCATGAGTCTTGCAAAAGTGCTTAAAATGCTGAGAATTTACGAACCAGAACGTATTTTACTGGTGTTTGGATGTGGAGGCAACCGTGCCGGAAGCAGAAGAAGCGGGATGGGAAGAGTGGCAGGAGAGCTTGCGAATCTGACGATCATCACTTCAGATAATCCGAGATGGGAAGAGCCGGCGAAGATTATGGCAGACGTTGAAGAAGGCATCAAAGAAACTTCCGGAGCCTATCGGATGATCCAGGATCGGGAAGAGGCAGTACTCTTTGCGGTAGAAATGGCAAGACAAGGGGATATCCTTCTGATTGCGGGAAAGGGACATGAAAATTACCAGGAGATCCAGGGAGTCAGGTATCCGATGGATGACCGGGAACTGGTGCGAAAAGCCGTCAGGCTTGCTGCACAAAAGAGACAGAAAAAGGAACAGACAGAATGTACGCAGACATTATTATAGATATTACACATGAAAAACTGGATAAAGTATTTCAGTACCGTGTACCGGAAGAACTGGAAGGAGATTTGCGAACCGGTGCAGGCGTCATTGTGCCGTTTGGACGGGGGAACCGGGAAACGAAGGGGTATATTGTCGGTTTTTCGGAAACATGTGATTATGATGCGGAAAAAATAAAGGATATTCTGCGCACAGATACATCAAGTGTAGCGATTGAGGCAAGGCTGGTTGCACTTGCAGCGTGGATGAAAGAATATTATGGAGGTACGATGATCCAGGCATTGAAAACGGTGCTTCCAATCAAGCGTACCGAGCAGCAGAAGGAACAGCGGATTTTAAAAAGATGTATTTCCAGAGAAGCAGGCGAAAAGAAGCTGGAAGAATATCTTCACAAGAACCAGAAAGCGCGGGCAAGATTGATGGCAGCACTTTTGGATGATGAAGAGGTAGAATATTCAATTGTTGGTTCAGCAGAAGCAGATCCAATGAATTTTAAAATATCTAATGAATCACCAGTTGGAAGCGCTCTAGTA
>OLQA01003710.1_pt1 | contig 10624 bp, 7 predicted proteins | sample 1673151 | NCBI WGS metagenome assembly OLQA01 (sample SAMEA3136760, study PRJEB25190) | human gut metagenome | biome: human gut; feature: human-associated habitat; material: faeces | place: Austria | collected 2013 | reverse complement strand
TCTCTTGCTTGAAGTAGCAGCCGAAGCTGAAGTTGCCCAGCATCTCGAAGAACGAAAGGTGGCGCGCATCGCCAATGTTGTCGATGTCGTTGGTGCGCACGCACTTCTGCACCGTCGTGGTGCCGATGTATTGGGGGTCGAGTTCTTTTTGATGCAGGAAGTAAGGCTTGAACTGCACCATGCCAGCGCTCGTGAGCAAAAGGCTCGGATCGTCGGGAATCAGCGACGAAGAAGGCATGCGTTTGCAGCCCTTCTCCTCGAAGAACTTCAAGTACTTCTCGCGAATTTCCGCTGTAGTCATGTACTTCATTGGACAGGTCTCGCTCTCATATTTCGGACTAACGGGCCCAAGGCCCGATCATTTCCAACTGGCCCATGATAGCCAACGCGCGCGCCCACGTCACGCCAGACCTTGCCACGTCGCGAGAATTCTATGAATTGCCCTGGAAAATGCGCGAAATCGCCGCGCCCCGCGCTTTGCGCGATTCGTCACGCGCCGATACGACGCGAAATGTCTTATCATGGGGTGCGATTATTCAAGCGCCCACGCGCACATTCATCAATACAGAACGGAATTATCATGACCGATACCGACGTTGAAACCCTTACCCCCGAGCCGCTCGACGATACCCCTTGGGAAGAAATCGCCGAAAATAGCTGGTTTTGCGGCGTGTACCGCTACCGCTTCGACTGCGAAGCTCTCATTCGCAAAAACGACACGGGGCGCTTCGAGTGGGCAATTCGCCTAATCACCGACGCAAGTCCGAGCGTGAAGAGGCCGGCACATACGCGAGCTTCGCCCGAGCCGAGAAAAAGGTTCAAACGCTGTTTGCCGAGTTTATGGCCCTGCCTTCGGTGCAAGATCCGAAAGCCGCAGAAGAGCAGGAGCAGCCTGCCAAGGAAGGCGAATAGCCGCATCGGGCGCGGCGGCGAGTCGGTAGGCGAAGCCAGAAAAGAATAGCTTTCGCCTATTCCCCACCCTTATCTGCGACATCGACGCCCTTTTCGCCATGGGAGCTTAAAGCCGCAACAAGCGAAGAGGGCGCAAATGGCTTGCTCGGCGTGGGTGAAATCGCATCGGCCATAGCATCGGGTTCGCCATTTTCGCCATCGAGGACCGAAGGGTTGCCGCGGAAGAACACGCCGTCTTCGGCAACGATTTGCCTGCCCGTGTTTTTCTCGAAGTAGTACACGAACACCGTTTTCGCAATGGCCGCGAACGGGATAGACAAGAGCATGCCAACGATATTGCCCATAAGGCCGCCCATGCTCTGGCCAATGGCGCCGCCCACGAGCAGCGCCACAATCACGATCGCCGGATGCACGTCAACCGAATTCTGCATGAGCTTCGGCCCTATGAACGTGTACACGAACTGCTGCACGCATACGGTGAGCACGAGCGCGAGCACGGCGGTAATGGGGCTCACGAACAGACCGACCACGGCCGCAACCGCGCCGCCAATCCAGGGACCTACGACGGGAATCAGGTTTAGAACGCCCGTGATCAGGCCCAACGCGGCGGCATTCGGCACGCCCAACACCGCAAACCCTATGCCGCACGCCGTGCCAATGATGAAGCACTGCAGCACCGTGGCACGAATATAGCCGCCCATAATGCGCGTAAACGCGATGCGCAGCATGTCGGCCTCTTCTTTATGGTTATCGGGCACCAATCGATCGACCTCGCGATCGATCGAGGGCAATTCCATAAGCGTCCAAAACGCCACCACAAGCGCAAAACCCAAAACGACGAAGACGTTCGCGATGCCCGTGCCAAACAGCACCACGCCATTGGCCGACTGCTTCGCAACAGATGACGCCCAATCGGCGAGCGACTTTGAGCCCGCGTCAATCCAACCGCGCACCGTGTCGTCCTGCAGAAGCGAGGCGTACCTGTCGTAAAACGAATTCGCCCAGTCAATAAGCCCCTGAACATACACGGGCAGCGCCGAGAAGATGTTCGCGAACTGGTCATTCACGCCGAACATAGGCGAAAACATGATCACAACAAGCGCGGCGAGCACCGCGAACATGCCCACAAATGCAATGGTCGTGCCCAAGCCGCGGCGAAAGCCGCGACGCTCAAGCGCATCGACGGGCGAGCGCAGCACGAGCACGAAGACGATCGTCCATACGATGATGGCAACCGGCAGGGACAGCACGTCGAGCACGAAACCGAACATATAGATGAGCGCCGCAGCGCCTATAACCATCCATACCTGAAAGAAATGGCGGCGCGCATCATCGGTGCGCTCGGCGGTGGTTTTCTCTCGTTTGGCTTTCAGCTGCGGCTCTCGCTCACCGCTGTCGAAGGGGCGTGTCAAAACGGCTAGTCCTCCTTCGATGCGCCATAGGTGAAGTAGCCGCCAGCAGTTTGCGGCTCAGGTTCAGACGCGGGCTTTTCGGCGACGACTTCAGGAGCATGGGCTTCAGGCGCGCACATTGCCGCCTGGTCGCCCTCGATAGCCGCGAACTCGGCAGGCGCCGCAGCCTCAGCCGCGGCAGCAAGCTTGGCCGACTCGTCGGACGCCTTCTTGCCCGAAAAGGCTTCGCGGAGTTTTTCGGAAGCGGCGTTCACGATTTTCAACGGCGCATTCGCAACGGTGTCGACCGCCTCGGTCGCAGAGGCTGCCGAACTGGTAATTGCATCAACGTTTTCCAGAATGCCGTCGAGGCGCATGATTTCCAAATTCGCGGCATCAACGGCCAGCGAAGCACGCTCGACCAAGGGATCGACGCAATCGATCGCGGGCTTGATGGAGGCGGTCATTTCTTTGGCATCGGCTGCGACCTTTTGCACATCGTCGATAATCGGCTTCACGCTCGTCTCGAGTGTTTCCACCGTTTTGCGCGTGCGGCGCAACACCAGTACAAGTTCGACGATTGCCCAAACAAGCGCGATGCCGACAATCACAAACACTACGGGAAGAATGACTTCCGAGATGAATCCAACGTCCATGGCATTTCCCTTCGATATCGCGCCCATATGGCGCCCGTTTGATTTCCTTGAATAATAGCAGCACGCAGCAAGGCGCGCATGGACGAAGCGCTGCGTTTCCGCAACGTTAAAGAAGAGCCCGCACGGCAGCGCAGCACACAGCGACAGGTCGCTCGCCGATAAACGAGGTGCATCGAGCGTTGTTCAGCGATTGCTGGACCGGCAGACGCAGGCGGCCAATCGACGATGCAACCTTGGGCGCCCACGCCGCGCAGATCCGAGCGGGCAAATCCCCCGCCCCGCCCGCTACTCGCCCTTCGACGGCTTCGCAGCCCGCGTGGCCCGATCGCGCGATGCGGCATCAACCCGATAGGCCTCCCAGCCCGACTCGCTCGGTTGATAGAAGCACCCACGCTCAAGGCCTTCGGGCAAATAGCGCTGTTCAACCCAATGGCCAGGATAATCGTGCGGGTATTTATACTCACCGTAGTTTTCCGAACCGGGGCGATGGCGGTCGCGTAAATAACTCGGCACGTCGCGCTTCGGCCCATGCCGCACTTCCGAAAGGGCGGCGTCGATACTCGCTTCGGCCGCATTGCTCTTAGGGGCAAGGCACATATACGTCACAGCCTGCGACAAGTTGATGCGGCATTCGGGCATGCCAATCACTTCCACGGCCTTAAACGCCGCCTCGGCGATGAGCAAAGCCTGAGGGTCGGCGTTGCCGATGTCTTCGCTTGCCAAAATGAAGATACGACGCGCGATGAATTTCGGATCTTCGCCGCCATCGAGCATACGAGCGAGCCAGTACAGCGCAGCGTCGGGATCGCTGCCGCGCATCGACTTGATAAATGCGCTGATCACGTCGTAATGCATGTCTTTGTTCTTGTCATACGGCAGCGCACGATGCGGCGTGGCAAGCTCAACCATATCGTCGTCGATGGCAAACGGCGGCTCGGTTTTTTCGCGCGCGCCCTTTTCTTTGGCCAAGCCCGCGGCCAGCTCAAGCGTGGTAAGTGCCGAACGTCCGTCGCCACCCGACAAATTCACGATAGCGGCCAGTGCTTCGTCGGTAAGGGAGCAGGAACCCGCCAGGCCTCGTTTTTCGTCGGAGAGCGCACGGCGCACGATGCATTCGATATCGGCGTCGGAAAGCGAATGCAGCTCAATCACACGGGAGCGCGAAATGAGCGCGGAATTCACTTCAAAAAATGGGTTTTCGGTCGTGGCCCCCACGAGCACCACCGTACGATTCTCAACGGCATGCAAAAGCGAGTCTTGCTGGCTGCGACTGAAACGATGGATCTCGTCCACGAACAGAATCGTGCGAGCGCCCGTGCCCAGCAGGCGCTTTTCCGCCGCAGCGATTTCGCGGCGCAAATCGGCGACGGTACCGCCGATGGCAGAAACTTCCACAAACGTCGCACGCGTCGTTTCGGCGATGATGTGCGCGATGCTCGTTTTACCCGTACCTGCAGGTCCGTACAAAATGATAGACGAAAGCGTATCGGCCTCAATTGCCGCATGAAGCCAGCTGCCTGGCCCCACCGCGTCTTCCTGCCCCGCAAGCTCGCCGAGCGAACGCGGACGCATACGCACGGCGAGCGGCGCGGCAGCAAATTTCTTCTCGTTCTCTATTTCAGTGAACAGCGTGTCCAACTTCCACCCATCTATCGCTTCAATACGCCCGGAAACGCCAATGTCATAATCGTGCCAAATGCTCGTAGCGTTTGACACAAGCATGCGCAAAACGACCCTACTGCCCTTTTCGAATTTTAACCACGATGTACACGCTCAAAACCGCCGCGCCAATAAAGCCGAAAAAGCCAATCACCGGCACGCCAAAGAGCTTCGGCTCCATACCCGCAGAATAAATCAGCGACGATCCGACGAACAGGCCCGCCGTAATCATGGACAAGCTCAGACGGTCGATGATGTGTCCGATTTTCTCCATGGGGCGCGGCGCCTCCACGTCGAACTTGATGCGCAGACGTCCTTTTTCCGTCATATCGAGCACGTTGGAGATGCGCTCGGGCAAATGCAGCGCCTTATCGGCTGCAGCCATCGACGTGAACACGCGGTCTTCCGCCTCGTCAATAAGGTCGAAGTTGCGCACGAAGTAGCTTTTCACGTAACGCTCAACCACGGCCAGAATGCTGATTTCCGGCGACAGCGAGATGAGCGTGCCTTGCAGCGACGCCAAACCACGCACGAGCATCACGAAGCTTTGGGGCATTATCACATTCGCATGGTCGAGGATGCCCATGATGTCGTTGAGCAGCTGCGCCACGTCCATCGAATGCGCGTCTTCGGAGCTATAGCGATTGACCAATGCGCTGAGATCTTGCAAAAGGGCGCTGTAATCAAAGCTCTTACCCGACACGTCCTTCACTCGCCCCCACTCAACGAACAAATTCGTGAGCCTATGGCTATCTTGCGCGATCATAGCCTTCATCATTTCAAAGAACAGCCTGCGCTCGTAAGGCGAGAGTTCGCCCATCATACCGCAATCGATCCACACGACCTCGCCTGGATCCTTCTTGCCCGCAGCGCGCTCTTCATCAGAAAGCGCCGGTCGCACAATGAAATTCGCCGAATGCGGATCAGCGTGATAGAAGCCGTTTTCGACCATTTGCCGCATGAATGAATTCGCGATGCGGTCGCCGATTTCGCGCAGATTGTAGCCCGCCTCGCGAAGCTCATCGACGTGCTCGAGCGAGAGGCCGTCGACGAATTCCATCACGAGCACGGTCTCATCGGAATATTCGTCATATGCCTTCGGGCACGTGACGCCCGGCTCGGTAGCGAGGCCCCGACCGAAGCGCTCGAGGTTTTCGCGTTCCACGTTGAAATCGATTTCCTCGCGCACAGTGCGATCGAGCTCATCAATCACCACATTGATGTCAACGCCCTGGATCATCGTAGACCCGGTAAGGTTGAGCAGATCAGATGCGCGGCGCATAAGGGCGATGTCGCGCACCATGTCTTGGCGCACATGGTCGCGACGGATTTTAATGGCCACGGTTTCGCCGCTTTCGGCAAGCGTCGCCTTGTAGACCTGGGCGATGGAAGCCGATCCAAGCGGTTCGGCGGCGATGTCGCTGAACACGTCGTGCCAATCGCCATCGTAAAGGTCACGCAGACGACGCTCCACAAGCGAAAACGGCTCAGGCGTGGTGGAAGAACGCAAGGTTTGCAGCGCATTGCAGTATTCCTGGGGAAGCATGTCGGATCGAGCCGAAAGAATCTGCCCCAGCTTGATGAACGTGGGACCGAGCTCCTCGAGCAGACTTACGAGTTTTTCGGGCGTAATGCCCTTCGCGATTTCCGCGTGGCGCAGCGCCTTCATGATTTCGGCGAGACGAGCCGGCGAAGTTTTATCGTTTACGCCGCCGCGGAGCAGCTTCGCCACGTCTTTCGCGCGAGCCATGCGCACCCCTTCCCCTCATTTTCGAACGTTCGTTCATTGTAGCGCAGGAAGAAGAACCGCGCGAAAAGGAGCGGTAACGTTGCCCAGCCGTAGCGCGAAAGGAAGATGGCAGAATAGCCCAATGTATGCTTCGGCAAAAAGAAGATGCTTCCCTATGCCGAAATGAAAAATAATTCAAGGGGTTTCTTTCGGCCATGCTCGGATATACTCAAATCAGACCCTGCTTCCAAAGCCGTCATTTGCGATGGACCGATGCATTTTTTCAGGGAGCCCTAGATTACGCGGGGATACAGGGATTCGCGCCTGTTGGCACGAAAGCTTTGAACCTCGTTGCGGGCACCCACCTATTGAAGGTGGGTTCATCCTTAGGCTGGGGGCAGGGTTTTCTTTTTTATTCCTCGCCAAAAAAAGCAATCGATTTTTCGACAACGCACCGCACCTCTGTGCGGCGGCGGCAATCGTGCGTCTTTTTGGGCTTATAGGACAAAAAGTGTGTCTGGAGGCTTTATTCAGTCGACGGAATACGGGTACCTCGTTTTGTGGTGTAATTCCTCCCAAGCAAGCCCCTCGCCCCACTTCTCGGGCTTCTCGAGGCCATCGGCCTTGATGCCGTAGCGGTCCCGGAGCATGTCGATGTCGGCATCGGTGGGCATCTCGCGCAGGGTGTCCGCCATCGATCCCGGATGCTCGACGTGCAGGTAGCACCACCAGAAGACCGCCTTGACCCGCTTGAGCTTCGTGAGCCCCCGATGGAAGCGCAGCACCGATCTAAGCTGCGCGTTCACGCCTCCCTCGATCCTGTTGTTCGTGGCCGGAAGCGGCCCTTCGGCCGCGAGCGCGGGGTCCAGGTACGTGAACAGGGTGCCGGCGTTGGCGAGCCGCACCAGGCCCGACCGCGCGCGCCGCAGCCGCTCGTGCGTGTAGACCGAGCGCCCGTCGACCACGCTGCGCTGCTCCAGGAAATCGGCCCAGAAGCCGCACCACTGCCCGAGGCGCTCGAGCCACCATTCGGCCTGCGCGAGGGTCTCTATATGCAGCAGCTCCTTGGCCAGGCCGTACAGCTCGATGCCCGCCTGCAGCTTCGGCCTCGTCGTGGTCTGCCGCTTGACCTGGCAGAACGCGTGGAACACGCATCTCTGCACCTTCGTGGAGGGCCACTCCGCCGCGACGGCGGCCGCGAAGCCGCTGCCGCCGTCGGTCACCACCACCTCCGGCGCGGCCACGCGCGACAGAAGAGACCTCCACGCCGCGGTGGTCTCGGCGCGCGCGAGGTGCCACGACAGCACGAACTCGTCGCTGCAGGCTATCAGCACCACGCAGTCGCTCGCCACCCATATGCCGTCGACGTAGACGACGCGGCAGGCCTCGTCTACGGCCTCCGGCATCGGCCATATCGCCCAGAACCGCGCGCACCTGCGCCTGAACGTGCGGCCCTGCCCGGGCATATCGACCTGGGATTCCTTGGAAAGCAGCCAGCCGACGAAGACGGCCAGGTCGCGCGCCGCGGTGTCGATGGAATGGGTCGCGCTGGCCCCGCAGCCGACGCAGCGCCAACGCTGCGAGCCGGACTTGGTCTTTCCGTTGCGCTTCATGGGCGACCCGCAGGACGGGCATGTCATATTATTCACGGCAACCTCCGGAAATCGGCGACTTTTTGCCATGATATTCGCCATGCGACCTGCGGAAACGTCAATTTCAAGACACACTTTTTGTCCGAGCGGGAAAGTCGTTTCGTTTGAGTTTTACAATAAAAAATGGACGCTGACCTGGGTCAACGTCCATTTTTGGACACACTTTTTGTCCTATAAGCCCCGCACGACGACGGGTGTATGCCCCGCAACCAAAACGCCCCGCTTCATATCAAAGCGGGGCGCTCTTCATAGTTTTTAGGAAAGGCGCAGCGACGTGTTGAGCCAATCGCTGTCGGGCCGGCAAATGAGCCTTGCATTGTTGTAAGCCATCTTCATGGTAAGGATCGTTTGCCCAATATAGGCCCCCGATTCCATAAGCTCAACGACAAGCGCGACATCGGGCTGCTCGTTTTCGGTAAGATCGAGCGGAAGAAGCAGGCTCATCGTGTTCTTTGTGGGATAAAACGCTGGAACGGCCGTTTTGAAATTCCACTCGACACGCTTTTGGGCAAGCTCGATAGCGTCATCGAGCCTATTGATAAGCCTGCGCTTGATTCTCACGTTGTCCTCGACAGCCTCGCGAAGCTCATCGTATGCGGCGCGTCTCGACGTGTCGTCCTCGGCATGCATCGTTTTGTCGAGCGCCTCTATCGCATCATCTGCGCCACGAAGCTCTTCAGCGAGAAACGCCTTCGGCAATCGGTCGATGTTGTCGAGAAGAATGTGGTCGACATCGCGCTGAAGCGTTCGACTCCCATCAAAAAGCAGGTCATCCTTCTTTTCGACATACGATGCCCTTTGTGGCAGAGGCTCAAACGAAGCCACGAGCTTCTTTCCCCACATTCTCGAACCCGCTTTGCAGAACGCCTCGAAGCGCCAAGGCTGCTCCATGTTCGACGGAGAGAAGCACGCATAAATCGCCTCATACGTTGCGTCGACGAGGCCCGTATTGAATGCGGCGATTCCCCTTTCGCGGCTTTCGAGCACTTTGCCCTCAGCCTGCAACCTATAGAAGGTATACGTGAGATAGCTTTTGAGAATCGAATTCGACTTCGGCTCGTCGTCGGCTTCGAACCCCCACTTTTCAGCGAGCGCCATCTCGGCAAGGCTTTCGATCGTATCGTCGAAATTCCCCAGATAGGCCCAATCGAAAAGCGCGTGGCCAGCGCGCACCTTTTGCCGAGCGAAGTTGTCCACGAAGCAGACATGCCACGGCAGTGCGCCCGGCCTTTCCGCCCCGCGATCGCGTTTGATGGAAACCTCGACGAGCGTTTCTCCGTCGTCGCGCACGATGCTCACGGGGAAAATGACCTTGCCTTCGTAATACCGAAGCACGCGGTTGGACAGCGCATAGTCCCAATCGCGATTCAGCAATTCCAATACGTCGATATTGCGCTGCTCATATTCGGCAATCTGCTCGTTGCGGCGCTGCGACACCCAGACGAACGAAGAAAACTCGGCGTCCATTGAATCGAGCTCGTTCAAAACGGCGAGGGGCACAGGGTTCACGAGATAATCTTCGGATTCCTGCATACCCGCAAAACCGTCCTCCATAAGCGCCGGGAGCGGCTCTTTGGGGAGTCGGGGCTTTTCCGATTCGGCCTTCGCCTCGGCAACGCAATCGCGACGCAGCTTCATATGCTCGACAATGGGAACATACGACAGAAACCACGCAGGCCCGCCTTCCTGCGCATTCTCAGAGATAGAGAGTTCAACGGCCTCGCCATTCGCCATTTCGATATGCGTTGGGAAGCTGATCGTTTTCGCGTTGTGCATGCGCAATGCGCCCTGAGAAAAAGCCTCACGCCAGTCGGCGCTGACAAGACTCATGAAGTCGAGACCCGGCCCATACAGGCTCGAGAGTTTCGACCTCGACGCATACGGAATGAAAGCGAGCTTCAGCAAATCGTCCGACAACTCGCCAAGAAGCCCTGCAGGAACGGGGGCTTCGACATATTTCTGCAAGCGAGCAGCGCTTGCGATGAGCTCGCGATCGGCGTCGCATAAAAGGCCTTCGTTCATCTGCTGCTCATCCATAGAGGTCTCCTTGACTCTCAATACATACCGTCGCGATTCGTTGGGTTTCGCGCTTGTGCTCGCCCAGCGTTATTCTGCCAGAAAATCGATGGCATATTGCGCGGCAAGCGCCGCACCGTTTTTCAGAACGCTTTCATCGACCGTATAGTACCCGCTGTGCTGAGGATACACCGCCTCAACATCGGGGTTTCGGCAGCCAAGGAACACAAACACGCCAGGCACGATATCGAGATATTCGCTGAAGTCTTCACCTGCGAGGGTACCTTCGTAATCGCTGACCGCCTCTTCGCCGAACAGCTTTACGACAGACTTGCGGCAACGCTCGGCGCATTCGGAATCGTTCGACAGGCCGGCATTGCCTTCTTGATACGTGAGTTTCGCCTTCGCGTTGAACGCTTTCGCCGAACGCTGGATAAGATGCTCCAGGCGCTCGGGCATGGCTTTGCGCGTTTTGTCGCTCCACGTACGAATCGTGCCCGTAAGGTAGGCCGAGCCAGCCATGATGTTACGGGCTTCGCCTCCATGGATTTCGCCCACGGTAACCACGAGGGGCTCGAAGGGGGAAATGTCGCGGCTCACAAGAACCTG
>OLQA01003689.1_pt1 | contig 10675 bp, 9 predicted proteins | sample 1673151 | NCBI WGS metagenome assembly OLQA01 (sample SAMEA3136760, study PRJEB25190) | human gut metagenome | biome: human gut; feature: human-associated habitat; material: faeces | place: Austria | collected 2013 | reverse complement strand
TTTTCTTTGCAGTTGGGTTTAGTTTAATGATGATTCTGGATGTGGCACTTGGGTGATAACAAACAGGAAAAGGTATTAGAATATAAATTTGCGGTAATCAATTATATCGGATTTCTAAGATTTTCATAATCAACTTTACAAAATCTAATCAGAATCAGTCCATCCATATTCCACATGGATGCAAATACCGGAATTTCTTTGATATCAGATGTCGTTTTTATCATAAGAAAATATCATTTTTCATCCCTTCTTCTGCAATATTATGATTATATGGTACATTATAAATGTGAAATTTACAAAGGTTAAGCGCATAACCCATTACAAAATTTGCATTCGATTTTTGTGATATTTTACTATTGCATTACGCATTTCCAGCAATCTGTGGGTTAATCATTAATGACATTCTTATCCCACAATAAAACTGTGTCGTAAAATGTGGTAAGAAAATCAGACGAATATATTTTTCCAAAGACTTGTCGTAAAAATGTGGTCAAATCAAGAAAATCGAGTGCGAAAGCAAGTGAGAAATCCCTGTGAAGCCCGTAAAATCAAAGCTTCACCAAAAAATCTCAAAAAATTAGCACTCGTCTCTTGACATGGCTAACAGATAGTGATATATATATGTTATACGAAGTGTAGAACAAATAAGCATCTTCGGGTTAGGAGGAACTTATATGAATATAAATAAATTTACGCAAAAGTCATTAGAAGCAGTAAATAGCTGTGAGAAACTGGCTTATCAGTATGGCAGTCCGGAGATTGATCAGGAGCATTTTTTATACAGCTTACTTACCATTGAGGATAGTCTGATTTTAAAGCTGATTGAGAAGATGGAAGTGAATAAAGAAGCATTTCTGTCACAGGTACAGCAGGCAGTTGAGAAGAAACCGAAAGTGTCCGGCGGACAGACTTATATCAGTAAGTCATTGAATCAGGTGCTTGTCAGTGCAGAAGATGAAGCGAAGGCAATGGGAGATGAGTATGTTTCTGTAGAACATCTTTTCCTTTCTTTAATGAAGTATCCGAATACAGAGATTAAGAAATTGTTTCAGGCATATGGAATTACAAGAGAGCGTTTTCTTCAGGCATTGTCTACAGTAAGAGGTAACCAGAAGGTTGTCAGTGATAACCCAGAAGCCACTTATGAGACATTGGAGAAGTATGGTTATGACCTTGTAGAGAGAGCTAAACAGCAGAAGCTTGACCCGGTTATCGGACGAGACAGCGAGATTCGTAATGTCGTTCGTATTCTTTCCAGAAAGACAAAGAATAACCCGGTATTGATTGGTGAACCTGGTGTTGGTAAAACAGCTGTTGTTGAAGGTCTTGCACAGCGTATTGTGAAAGGTGATGTGCCAGATTCTTTAAAGGATAAGAAATTATTTGCCCTTGATATGGGTTCTTTAGTAGCAGGAGCGAAATATCGTGGTGAGTTTGAGGAACGTTTAAAAGCAGTTCTTGAAGAAATCAAAGCTAGCGATGGACAGATTCTTTTATTCATTGATGAGCTGCACACGATTGTTGGTGCTGGTAAGACCGACGGTGCGATGGATGCCGGAAACCTGTTAAAGCCAATGCTTGCCAGAGGGGAACTTCACTGTATCGGTGCTACAACACTGAATGAATACCGTCAGTATATTGAAAAAGATGCCGCATTGGAGCGTCGTTTTCAGCCGGTTATGGTCGATGAACCTACGGTAGAAGATACGATTTCTATTTTGAGAGGATTAAAAGACCGCTACGAAGTATATCACGGTGTAAAGATTGCAGACAGTGCCTTAGTAAGTGCCGCTGTTTTATCTAACCGTTATATTACCGACCGTTTCCTCCCAGATAAGGCAATCGACCTTGTGGATGAAGCATGTGCGATGATTAAGACAGAATTAGATTCCCTTCCGGCCGACCTTGATGAAGTGCAGAGAAAGATTATGCAGTTAGAAATCGAGGAAGCAGCCTTAAAGAAAGAAACGGATCGTCTTAGTGTAGAACGTCTTGAAAATCTGCAAAAGGAACTCGCCGAATTACGTGAGGAATTTAAGTCGAAAAAGGCTTCCTGGGATCAGGAGAAATCCGCAGTAGAGCGTGTTTCCAAGTTAAAGGAAGAAATCGAAAGTTTAAATAATGAGATTCAGATTGCACAGCGCAATTATGATTTAAATAAAGCAGCAGAATTACAATATGGTAAATTGCCAGAATTGCAAAGACAGTTAGAGGAAGCGGAAGAAAGTGCAAAGAAGAGAGAATCTTCTATGGTTCATGAATCTGTAACTGATGATGAAATCGCAACGATCATCAGCCGCTGGACGGGTATTCCGGTAGCAAAACTTACCGAGAGTGAGAGAAATAAGACATTGAATCTTGATAAGGAACTCCATAAACGAGTTGTCGGTCAGGATGAAGGTGTGGAAAAGGTTACTGAAGCCATTATCCGTTCGAAAGCAGGAATTAAAGATCCGACAAAGCCAATCGGTTCCTTTATGTTCCTCGGACCTACTGGTGTAGGTAAGACAGAACTTGCGAAAGCACTTGCCGCAAGCCTGTTTGATAACGAACAGAACATGGTTCGTATTGATATGAGTGAGTATATGGAGAAATATTCCGTATCTCGCCTGATCGGAGCGCCTCCAGGATATGTAGGATATGAAGAGGGCGGTCAGCTTACCGAAGCCGTCAGAAGAAAACCATACTCAGTTGTTCTTTTTGATGAAATAGAAAAGGCACATCCGGATGTATTTAATGTACTTTTACAGGTATTAGATGATGGCCATATTACAGATTCTAAAGGAAGAAAAGTAAGTTTTAAGAATACAATTATCATAATGACAAGTAATGCCGGTGCCAATAGAATAGTAGATCCTAAGCATTTAGGCTTCAGTCAGGGTGATACAGAAAAAGCCGACTACGAAAAGATGAAGGCAAATGTTATGGAAGAAGTTAAGCTAATGTTCAGACCTGAATTTTTAAACAGAATTGATGACATTATTGTATTCCATACATTAAGTGAAAGCGAAGTAAAGAGTATTGTATCATTAATGCTTAAAAATCTTGCAAAGCAGGTTAAAGAACAGATGGATATAGCTTTATCATTCACGTCATCTCTTAAAACTTATCTTGCAAAAGAAAGTTACGACAAGAAGTTTGGCGCAAGACCACTTAGAAGAATGATTCAGAATAAGGTTGAGGATATGCTTGCTGAGGAGGTACTTGCCGAAAAAGTGAAGGCAGGAGATAAAGTAACTGTTGGCTATAAGAGCAATAAGGTTACATTCAAAGTAAAAGAGGAGCCTAAGGAAGAATCTAAGAAAGAGTCAGAGAAAAAATCAGAGAAAAAATAGAGGAACTAAAATTCCCTAATTGAATAAAAAAAATCAAGACTATTACACTAGAAAGCTAATGAAAAAATATGGTAAGTGTGATAGAATGATTTTAAGATAAATCGCATCGGCGAATAATTACAGGAGGAAGAAATGGCAATCATTAAGGAATTAATAAAAAAAGAAAGCAATGGAACAATTAGCTTTGGAAATTACGAATTAGATGCAAAGAAGAAGGTGTCAGATTTTGAAGTTTCAGGAGACATGTATAAGGTTAAAACATGGAATGAAATTACAAAATTAGAAAGAAACGGAACATTCGTATATGAATCACTTCCAGGAACAGCAGTAAACGTATTTAAGGAAACTGCTGATGAAGTAAGTTTCTTCGTAGATGGAATGGGACAGACTCAGATTACTTTAGAATTAGAAGCAAACAAGGAATACAAAGTATTTGTTAATGATAAAGATCTTGGAGTTTCAAAGACAGATATTGGTGGAAAGCTTACATTTGATGTAGACTTACAGAAAGGTGTAATGACAACAGTTAAGGTCGTTGCAGCGTAATTAAATATATGATTAAGTAAAGGTCCGTAAGGGCCTTTCTTAATATTCAAAAATAGAATAAGGGGAAGTAAATGGCAAAAGCAGATAAGACAGTATTTTTTTGTAAAGAGTGCGGATATGAATCAGCAAAATGGCTAGGTCAGTGTCCGGGATGTAAAGAGGTGGGGACTTTTGTGGAAGAGCCTAAAGGTCCTAAAAATAAAACAATAAGAAGAAATATAACCAACTCAATGCCTGTAACAATCAATGAAGTGAAGGCAGATGATGAAGAAAGAATAAGCACAGGTTTTAGTGAATTAGACAGGGTTCTCGGGGGCGGTGTTGTGCCGGGAGGTTTAATTTTAGTTGGTGGTGATCCTGGTATTGGAAAATCAACATTGCTTCTTCAGGTTTGTAGAAACATGTCAGCTTCAGGAAAGAAAATATTATATATTTCAGGAGAAGAATCTTTAAAGCAAATTAAGCTTCGAGCAAACAGAATGGGAGAGTTCAGCAATAATTTAAGTTTGTTATCAGAAACAAGTCTTGATAATATTGAAGCAGTTGTTACGGAAACAAAGCCTGATGCAGTAGTAATTGACTCTATTCAGACAATTTATAGGGAAGATATTAGTTCAGCACCGGGAAGTGTTAGTCAGGTAAGAGAATCCACTAACACATTAATGCAAATAGCAAAAGGACTGACCATTCCGATTTTTATTGTTGGTCATGTTACAAAAGAAGGTGTAGTGGCTGGACCTAGAGTTTTAGAGCACATGGTAGATACGGTTTTGTATTTTGAAGGAGACAGACATGCTGCGTACCGTATTTTACGAGGTGTAAAAAACAGATTCGGCTCAACCAATGAAATTGGTGTTTTTGAAATGAGAGAGAAAGGTCTGAAACAGGTTTTAAATCCATCTGAATTTATGCTTGAGGGACGCCCTACTGATGCGTCAGGCTCAGTGGTTGCGTGTTTAATGGAAGGAACAAGACCTATTTTGGTTGAAGTGCAGGCATTGATTAATCATACAGCTTTCGGTATGCCAAGAAGAACAGCAGTTGGAACGGATTATAACAGAGTTAATTTGCTTATGGCAGTTATTGAAAAGAGAATGGGTATACAAATGGGCGACTACGATGCCTATGTTAATGTGGCTGGCGGTATGAAAGTAAATGAGCCGGCAATGGATTTGGCATTGGTAATGGCACTAATTAGTAGTTACAAAAACAGGGCAATAGATCCGGCAACATTAGTGTTTGGAGAAGTAGGTCTTTCGGGAGAAGTTCGTGCAGTATCAAATGTACAACAGAGAGTTATGGAAGCTAAAAAATTGGGCTTCAAACGCTGTATACTTCCGGCAGTATCAGTGAAATCTTTAAAAGACGTTGAAGGAATTGAATTAGTAGGCGTAAAAAACATAAAAGAAGCTGGAGAAAACATTTGACATATTAGGTGCGTTATGGTATAAATATACTTGTGCTTAAACGCAATAGGGGCATAGTTCATCGGTAGAATAAGAGTCTCCAAAACTCCAGAGCTGGGTTCGATTCCTAGTGCCCCTGTTATTAAAAAGCCTTTGTTTAAAGGGATTCCTTTAAACAAGGGTTTTTTTGTTGTATAAGAAATTTCTGTTTTTTACTTGTTTTTACTAATGAATTCTGATTAAATTGGTGGACTTTTTTGAGAGAAAAATCCGCATAATGAAAATTATAAGTAGTAGGGAATAATATTTTATTTCAGTAATATATGTTATACTATTGGCTAATGAGAAGAAATTTTATGAGGGTGAAGATATGAGAGGATATAATTGTTGTATATAATGAAAATACATATTATCTTGAAGAATGTTGTCTTGAAGTTTATGTTGGAAAGTTAAATAAAATAATAGATGTTAAGGGCACAGAAAACAAATTGTTTTGGTCTACATTAGATAAGAAGTTCTTTGATGAAACAAAATATGCGGAAAAAAACTATTTCGAAGACTGGGTGGATTATGACAAAGTAGAACATTTTGTTGAATTTTCAAATGAAGGAGTAGTAAATGGAGGAATAAAAGTCAGAAGAATACAAAGGCAAATAGAGAATGCTAATGATTATAAAATAATAATTATTTAACTAATTCTTTTGCAATTTCTTCCGCACTTTCTTTTTTTCCGTTTTCTTCCCATTTGATAAAGGTGTTCAAAATGGCACCGGCAAAATAGTAGGCTTTGTATAGCGAAATGCCGTATTTAGGTACAATATTATTTTCCATATATTCGTTTGTGGCGTCGATTAACAGAGAATACAGCCCGGCATTGGCAAGCCCCACGAAAAAGTCGGCATATTTATCGAAGTATACAAGAGCATTAAGCATATTGTTATAGCTTGGAAAATCACCAGATGGATCATTATCATATATATCAACATAGCCTGAAATAATCTCGTTAAGGTAGTCCCCAAGAACTTCTTCTTTTGTGTGATAGTATTTGTAGAAAGTCATTCTTGAAACGCCGGCTTTTACAGCTAAATCTAAAATTTTAATTTTGCTATAGGATTTTTCTTTCATAAGAGAAACCATGGCTTCCCCAATACACATTCGTGTGAATTTATTTCGCTTTGTATAATTGCTAATGGAAAATTTATTCATATTAATCCTCTCAAATGTTTACATTTTTGACATTTATGTAAATTGTAGCATAACAAAGATAATAGTACAATAGTATGTAGTAATGAATACTACATAACATATTTTTTGTAGAAAAGATAATATTGCTGTCGAGAGGAGACTAATATGAAATATGCAATAATCGTGGATTCAAGTTGCGATTTGGTAATAGAAAATAAAACTGAAAATAATATATACATGGATAGAGTTCCACTTAGATTAAGAGTAGGGGAGAAGGAATATGTAGACGATTTTAATTTGGATATTAAATCTTTTATGGAAGACATGAAATCATATCATGGAACAAGTGGGTCTGCAGCACCAAGTCCTGAGGAATGGTATAATGCTTTTAGGCAGGCAGATGAAGTGTTTGCGGTTACTATTTCAGGTGAGTTGTCAGGCAGTTATAGTAGTGCGTCAGTTGGAAAACACATGGCATTAGAAGATGATCCTGAAAAGAAAATCCACATATTCGATTCGAAGTCAGCAGGAGCCGGCTTAACACTTATTGTAAGAAAGATTCAGGAACTGATCGCAAAAGAAAAATCTTTTGAAGAAATAGTTGAAGCAGTTGAAGAGTATAAAACAAAAATTAAAACATTCTTTATTTTGGAATCAATCGACAATCTTGTAAAAAATGGTCGTGTAAGTGCCTTAAGTGGCAAACTTGCAGGAATGCTTGGCATTAAGATTTTAGGTCAGGGTTCAAGTGAAGGAAAAATCGAGTTGTTAAGAAAAATTAGAGGAAAAGATGCTATTTACAAAAAGACTGTTCAGGATATGCTTGCCAATGGATATAAGGGTGGCAATCTTGTTATAAGTCAGTGCTTTAACAAAGAAAAAGTTCAGTTCTTGTTAGACAATTTACGTGAACACACAGAAGTTGGCAAGGTAGAAACAATGCCAACAAGTGGGTTATGTAGTTTTTATGCTGAAATGGGTGGCATAATTTTAGCCTATGAAATATAAGAGTTTTATAGAATTGAGATAGTGCAATATAAGAATTTTAGAAGATTGGAATAATAGAATATTATAATAAAAAGTACCGACCCTTATTAGGTATGGATATGCTGATTTAAATACATGTTCATATAACTAAGGATCGGTATTTTTATGTAAATTATTTCTTCTGTAATAAAAACAGGCGATTCATGCCTTCCTGCCAAGGATATGGAAATTCCAGATATCTTATGATTTCATAGTGCTTCTCAAAACTTTGTTTCCAGGAGGCAGTGTCTAATTCTCTATAGCGAAGAATACCGTTTTCTTCAAAAAGATTATCTTTAATTTGAGTAAAACCCCATTGCTTCATATCTGTCTTTTCGTAAAATGGATTTAATTTTACAAACATAAGTCCCTTTGGGGCGAGAAGTTTTGTAAGACCTTTAAAAGTCTTTAAGGCAATATCTTTTGGCATAACATCTAGAACGTTTGACAGTATGATTCCGTCAAAAGGTTTGCCGTTATAATTATCAAAATATGAAATATCTCCCATCTCAAAATTAAGGTTAGTGTATTTGTTTACGGTTGCAAATTCTTTGGCAAAATTAATACCTGTTTCAGATAAATCAATACCAAGACCTGAATCCATGTTTCCGAACTCATAGCATTGGAAAATAACATCTCCTGTACCACAACCAAAGTCTAATATGTTTTTGCATTTGCTTGCAAAAATATCGAGACATATATCAAACATTGGCTCAACAGAAAGAGATTTACCTTTTAAATCTACAATTTGGCATTTGGAATAAACATCGTTCCACATGTTAATAGACCTGTCGTAATCACGTTCTATTTTTTCGTCAATGTTCTTTTTAGGTTCAGCTTGTTCATATTCATTATTCATCACAAATACCTCTTTTCTAACATTTTCGTGTATTATTTTAGCATTTGTTTTCTCTTTATGAAATAGGAAGTTATCTGCAAATTTCTATTTCGTAAAAATATAATAGGAATTACATACAAAAATATCCTACAAATACATACAAATTACTGGTATATTATAAATAACAATTAGTTCTAAATACAACCAGTGTAAGGCTAAAAATAAATTTAACATAAAGATTTTGAAAAAGGAGGTCATATGATAAAAGCAGTAATTTTTGACCAGGACGGAGTATTAGTGGATAGCGAGCCTGTGTATATAAAATGTTTTAAGGATTTTTTAGATGCAAATGATATACATTTGGATTTGGAGGAGATATACACTCTGGCGGGCTGTTCAGGTGAAATGGAGAAAATTCTTTTGGCAAAATGGTGGAATCAGGCAAAGGGAGATAATCTGTCCCCACAGGAAGTTTACAAAATGTGCGAAAGATTTTGGGAGGTGACAGGAGCAGAAAAAAACTTTTCTTATAAAGACATTCCAAATCCTCATGTAAAAGAAGTTATTAGTACATTAAAGAAAGATGGCTATATTGTGGCAATAGCTTCGTCATCACCTATGGATAACATAAAACATGTGGCAAAAGAAATTGGGGTTAGCTCGTATATTGACCTAATTGTAAGTGGTCATATGTTTAAGGAGAGCAAGCCTAATCCGGAAATTTATAACTATACAGTTTCAAAACTGGGGTTAGACAAAGAGGAGTGTCTTGTGATTGAAGACTCAACTTATGGAATTCAGGCAGCAAAAGCAGCAGGCCTTGTTACAGTTGCAAAGAAAGACGATAGATTTTCTTATAATCAGTCACCGGCAGATTATAAGATTGATGATTTAATTGAAATTTTAGATATAGTAAAAATGAAAAATGAAAATAGTGTATAAAGAACTAATCTGCAAAAAATATATATAAAGAAATAATGCATAAAAAACAGCATATAAAAAAGAACCAAGGGAATAACCATAACTAGAAAAAATTCCGGATATAGTTATTGCCGTGGTTCTTTTTTACTTTTATGAAACTATGAATATAGTTACAAAATTGTGTAGTTACTTAACATTTATTATTATTGAGTAATACACTGGTGTTATTTCAACAATGAAATTGAATGAGAAATTGTGCTTGCTCCGCTACCGGTTGTAGTAGTGTTAGCGTTGTTACAAATATAAATCTGATTACCATTTCCCATACCACCCTGGATAACCCAGTGCTTGCAGTTGCCATTCCATGACTTAATCCAACTTGTATTTGTTGAACATTTAATACCAACTTCAGTGTTTAAATATTCAACAAGGTCTGATTTAGAATCAAAGCGACCAATATAGACAGCAACGTGTGTTGCCCGGCCGCCTTTACTATAGGCAATGATATCTCCCGCATCTAATGAATCAATATCATTAGTAGAAGTAACAGCAGTGTGGGTTAAACCTGAAGATTTAACAGGATATGTAGTGGATTTGACTTTTCCTGATTTCTTATAAGTGCTTTGTTTTAATGAATAATTATAAGAAACTTTTGCGTAGCCGTTTTTCCAACTGTTAGCAGTAGGGCTGCCCTGTAATTTTAAATTAGTAACTTCCTTTGAAGTTTTAACTTTTGTGCCAGATGACTCAACATATTTTTTCACTAAAACATTACATGGATAATGTTTGTTTACATTATTGGTAATTAATTTCTTTAACTGTTTATTAAAGTTGATTTTCAGTTTCTTGTAAGATGTCTTGTATTTTACAGGCTTAGAAACTGAAGTGTCAATGTTTGGACTATATGTTTTTATTTTGTAATAATAAGTTGTGTTACTCTTTATACTTTTGTCTGTGTAACTTGTAGTTTTCTTACTTTTAATAGTTTTTACAGGCTTGTAGCCTTTTGATTTTTTTTTGCTTCGGTAAATTTTGTACTTTGAAACATTGACCTTTTTCCAAGTGATTTTGATTCCGGTTTTTGTATCGGAAATGCCTTTAACGTAAGTTTTAGGGGCAAAGGTGTCATACGTATTAGTTGTAGTATTTTCATTAGTGGTTGCTTCAATGTTTGTGAGAGTTGTTGCTTCATCAGTATGGCTTGTAGCCGTTGCATTTTCGTTAATTAAAATATTTGTATTATTAGAATTGTCATTTGCTTTTGTAATTACACATGTCATAAGAACTAACGACATTGTTAGTGATGGTATGATATGTATTTTTCTGCTCATATTAATTCTTAACCTTCTTTCTTGAATGAATTAGCCATATACTAACACATATTTATTGCAAAATCAATACAAATATTACAAAAATAT
>OLQA01003687.1_pt1 | contig 10675 bp, 9 predicted proteins | sample 1673151 | NCBI WGS metagenome assembly OLQA01 (sample SAMEA3136760, study PRJEB25190) | human gut metagenome | biome: human gut; feature: human-associated habitat; material: faeces | place: Austria | collected 2013 | reverse complement strand
TGTAATATAATACGTATTGAAAAAACGATCTCCCTAATGATATAAGTATTAAAAAAAATAAAAAATCTTTTAGGCTAATGCGTAATGTTTTTAATACCTTACTTATATGATACTCTACTCCCTTTTCTGACAATCCGATTTTGGATGCTATCTCAGCATTGCTTAATCCGTCAATTCTACTCAAGTGAAATATATTCTGAGTTTGATCACTGAACGTACTTAATGTTTTTGAAATGATAGATTCTGCTTCTGATACCAGTATGTTATCAAGAATACTATTCTCAAGTGATGAAATGCGGATTTCCAAATCGGCTAATCCCACATTTCCCATTTTTTCAAAATAAAGATCGTGAGTTGATTTTTTCCTAAGATAATCAAGAGACTTGTTTTTTAATATAACGAAAAGAAATGAAATCAGTTCTTTTTTTTCAGATGTCTTCATTTTTTCCCAAACAGTTATCATTGCTTCTGATGCAATGTCTTCTGCCACGAAAGTATCACCTACATAAGATTTGGCATATAAATATGCCTTTCTATAATATTCTTTATGAGCGCAACGGTGTCCTTTACCTTGAGAAATCTTTAATAGATAGTATTTCTTGAATACAGGATTATTGTTAATTACAGGCAGTATGATTTGATACAAAGTCTTTCTAAGATATTTAGATCCTTTCTTAGTTATGGCAGTGTGCTGGGCGTTGTATTGACTCGATTCATAGTGATAGGGGGCTACTCCTGCAAATTTAATGATTTGAGAAGGCTTAGAATAATTGCCAATATCTCCTAATTCGGCTAAAATAGAAGTACCAGAGAAATGAGAAATCCCTGGAATGCTTAGGATAGGAGAGTTGTTTGTGATTGAGAACTCTTCTATTTTTTTATCTATTTCAGTGATTTGCTCTTTAATAAGCGTGATTTGGCTTACCAAGTGTTTGATCTGTATAGTTTCAACTCCAGAAGAGATTCCAATAGAATTCTTAGCACATTCTTTTAATTTTTCAGGAGTCAATGAAATACGATTGCCCTTACCTTTGATTTCAAAAAATTTACGAATTGTACGAATGTCTGTAGAAGCAATAGCTTCAGCACTGCCAAACGTTTTAAGAAGATTCATGTAAACAATGCCATATTTCGAGCTGAACAAAGTGTTAAATTCAGGGAAAACAAGATCAATCGATTTCTGTAGTCGATTACAGTAGACATTGAGTTCTTCCTTTAAATTGTGGTGATGGCGAGTCAATTGCCTTTGTTCATACAAATCAAAACGGTCAACTTTAGTAATACGATACTGTTTCTTACGCTCAGGAGTATCTAGAACATCACAAATGGTGATTGTATCCAGCTTGTCATTCTTAGTAATGCCACCTTCCATCTTACGTGTAAGATCTGTCGTTTTAGGGTTGATCAAGGCAACAGTATATCCGTTGCTAAGAAGAAATTTTAGAAGAGCCACATGGTAATGCCCAGTGTCTTCCATACCTAATAGAATTGATTTTTTAGAATATGGTTTAAGAGAGTTGATCAGAAAGTCAAATCCTTCTTTGTTGTTAGGAAAAGAAGAAGGTGTAACATTGAATTCACCTGTTTCCTTATCCATAACACAAAAATGATGACTGTTCTTTCCAACATCGATACCAACTAATTTCATAAATAAACATCCTTTCTTGATTAAAATTTGTGAAAATGGTTATCCACAACACTTAGACCACAAAACCTGGTTCAAAATACGAATTCAAAGACTCATCTAACTAATCACTGTTTTGGAATAAGGTGTGGTAAGAACCTTTTTAAAGTAGTCAAGCTACAGGAGTAAAATGTACAAATCCACATTCACATATTCAATTTTACAAATTAACAAAACCGTCTTCAACCACGGTTATCAAAGGTTGAAAGAAAGGAAAAGTGTATTGTAGACGACCAGTTAGATGGGTCAATTACAATATACCAGGAATAGTTTAATAGAAGGTATGGGGCTTGATCGTATAATGTATTAGCTATTTATAATTCACATAGAGTGTAATTTCGCGATTAATGCTTCTTGAAGTACTTGCGAAAAATTGATTTTCTTGCTCATGGCTTCTTTGTTTAACCATTCAGGTATTGTGAGTGTTTTTTTGATGGCCTTATTGAAATGTGTTTTCGCATATTCTTCAACATCAACAGATACAAGGGTGACAAAAGATTGTTTAAATTCGAATTCAAGTTCAGATGCGATTTGTGTTGGATCCATTTCTTCTAACTTTGAAGGAATTGGAATATCTTCATTGTCTAGTTTTGCACTGAACAATGCACCGGCTAGACAATCAACGGCCATTTCCATGGCATCTTGTAGTGAATCCCCACATGTAGAAAGATAATTGAAGTCTGGAAAAATAACGGAATAATGATTTTCTTCTTCAAAGAAACATGCTGGATAAATTGATAGCATATTGTTTGCCTCCTCTTTATATAGTATATTGAAATATACGTATATATTCAATACGTATATTTACGAAACGTGTAAATAAAAAGAAGGAGATTAATCCTTCTTTGAAATGTAAAGTGTACATGTAAAGTCTAAGTTTTTCGATTGATCAATCAAATATTGGGGTTGTACTTTAGCACCCCAGCTATTGATTCCGCCTACGCCCATTTGTTGTTTTGTGATTCTTAAATAGGTTGTGTGGGTTTGTGGCAATTCAAACGTGTGGTTTGCGTTATATAAGTGCATAAAGGAATATTTGCTGGCTTGACATTCCATATTTTCTGACTTTACGTTAAATGCATTTGTTCCATCAGATAGGCAGCACCATTTGCAGTCGGTGTGATTGCCGTGTTCTTGTGGTTTTAAGTATGGAATGTAGTTTGTATCTACATTTTCAGAGTAGAAATCGGTTAGTGCGTGATTTCGATCTATATATGTGTCTTTTTCGCCTTTTCCAAAATACGCAAAGTTTTTAAATGTTTCTTTTAGGGCAAACTCGATTCCAAATAGTGGAAGGGTTTGTCTTTTTGAGTTTTTGTCTAAGTGCAATTGGATTTGAATGCTTTGATTGTTGTAGACTGTATAGACAAGTTTACATTCTTCTTCAATGGATTCTAGTTGAATTGTATAGATCATTTGTGCGCATTTGGAGTTGCGTATCATTTTAAAGTCAATAACATTTTGAAATAGGCTTGCGTTAAGCCAGTTGGCATAGGTTTGTTTGGCACCACGATCATTGTCGGTTAAGGCTCTGTAGAAGACGGGTTTTGGTGCTTCTTGAAGTAACTCTTCATCATTAACTTGAATGGATACTAAGCCTTTTCGTTTGTCGAATAAATATTCGGTGTCCATAAATTGAATGCCGATTGTATTTTGTCCTTCCACTACAAGCATTGCACTTTCTTTGGATTGGTCTTGTTTGACTTCGAAGACTTGTTGGTCAAAAGCTTGTATACCAAGTGGTGTTTTATAGTAGATGGTTTTTGTATAGTAGCCTGGCGTGTTGATTTGTTTAAATTGTACGGGCATAGTTTTTGTAGTGCCTGGTTCTACACTTGTTTTAAAGATGCCGGATTGGATGGCAAGTCCATTTCGTTTGAGTTCAAAGATAAAGGTGTCTTTGCCAAGGTCGTAGAATAGGTTTTTGTTTTTGATGGTTACAGAATCGAAATGGATTTCCATATCGACATATCTGTAGAGTTGTTTGAGTTCTTGGCTTTTGCCAGTTTCTTGTCGGTTGGCTAGAAGGATACCATCTCCACAGAAGTTAGAATCGTTTGGATAATCGTCAAAGTCTTTTCCGTAGTAGTATTTGCCGTCTTTTTCAATGGCTTGGTCTACATAGTCCCATACAAAGCCGCCTTGGTATTGTTCGTATTCGTCTTCTAGGTTTGTATATTCTTCCATGCCTCCTAGACTATTTCCCATGGCGTGCATATATTCACATAGCATAAATGGTTTCATTGGATGGCTTTCTAGATAGGCTTTTACACTTTGTGGTGTGGCATACATTCTAGATTCGATGTCACTGGCGTTTTCAAATGTTCGATCTTGTGTGATGCCTTCGTAGTGGACAAGTCTTGATGCATCTTGTTCTTTGAAGTAGTCGTGTAGAATCATAAAGTTGGATCCGCTTCCAGCTTCATTTCCTAGTGACCACATTAAGATGCATGCGTGGTTTTTATCTCTTTCGTACATGCTTCTTGCACGATCTAATAGACAATCGGTCCATTCGGTTTTGTTTTGTGGGATGATGTCATTAGCACCATGTGTTTCTAGATTCATTTCGTCAATGACATAGATTCCATATTGGTCGCATAACTTATACCAATAGCTGTTGTTTGGATAGTGGGATGTTCTTACGGCATTGATGTTTAATGCCTTTAGCATATGGATGTCTTCTTCCATTTGTTCATATGTAATGGCTCTTCCTGTTTTGGCATTCCATTCGTGGCGGTTGATGCCGTGGAATACGATGCGTTTTCCATTGAGTTTCATAATGCCATATTCGAGTGTGAATTTACGAAATCCCACTTGTTCTTGAATGGTTTCAATGATTTCGTTGTTTGCATCGTATAGAACTATTTCTAATTGGTATAGGTTTGGGTATTCACTACTCCAAAGACTTGTATTTTCTACAGGTATTTCAAATGTGTCTTGCATATTGCCATTCCATACAATATTTCCTTGTGAATCGTATAGTTTGGCTTGTAGTATATGGCTTTCGTTACTGCTCATTTTACATGTGCATGTAAGAACACTTTTTTTGGTTTCTAGATCAATATTTGTATCGATCTTTAAGTCTTGTATGTGTTGGCTTGGTTGTTTGTAGATCATGACATCTCTAAAGATTCCGCTAAAGCGCCACATGTCTTGGTCTTCTAGCCATGTGCCTGTGCATTTTTGAAAGATGCGTACGCAGAGTACGTTATCTTTTTCTTGTGTATATTTTGTGATGTCAAATCGACTTGGGGTAAAGGAATCTTCTGAGTATCCGATAAATTTACCATTTAGCCATACGTAGATATTGGATTCTACACCTTCAAAGGATAGAATGAGTTTATTGCCAATGAAGTCTTGTGGACAATCGAATGTTTTACGGTATTGATAGACTTTATTTTTGTCCATATCAATTTGGCCGGGTTTAACCACGTCATGTCCATCCCATGGGTAAGTCACATCTGTATAGTGGGGATTGTCAAATCCTTGAAGTTGAATGTGTCCTGGTACTTGGATGTCGTTCCAGTTAGAGTCATTAAATTCTGTGTTATAGAAGAATTTAAAGCATGTATCAAAGTTTTTGGATTGGTTGAATTTCCATGTTCCATTTAGGGAAAAAGAGCATGGTTTTTTGTCTTTTCCAATTGTATATTTATGATCACTGTATGCTTGTAGTCGGTTGACTTGAAAGATACGTGAGTCTTTTAGCCAGTTTAAATCTGGTGTTCGCATTGTATCACTCCTCTGTATTCGTGTACCTTTCATTATAGCAAACCGCCCTATTGAAAGGAAGGTGAAAATGAATTAAAATAGGTGTTAAATTGGAGGTTGAAAGATGTCAGACATTCTTGGTTTAGTGTTTTCAATAGCTTTGATTTATTTTGCGATTAAGTTTACTTTTAAATGCATTAAATGGATTGGTATTCTTTTGATTGTAGTCTTTGTGTTTAAGATGGTAGCACTTCTTATATAAGGGAACATGGAGTTCTCTTTTTTTTATGTTCTAACGATTATTTATAGTTTTAACGTAATAATTAGAAAATAATTTAATTTTTTTTTATTTTTTTATATAACCAATTCTAAATTTACTTCGTCTTAATAGTGTAAGGATAAAAAAACAAAGTAAGAAGGAGAGATTTAGTATGACTAAAAATAAAGTATTTTTATCGATTGTAGTATTTATGGGTGTATTTTCATTGTTGTATGGATATCAAGATTTAATTGGGACTGAAGAAATTAATATGGTTGATCAGGCGCTTATTAATGGTTTTGATTTTCAAATGTCATTCTTGGTTGGATTATTGAGTGGATTGTTGGTGTTGGTTTTGACTTATAACAAGGAAAAGATAGATCCTAATATTTTAACGGAGGAATTTATTCGTACAAAGTTTTCAGTGTCTGATTTAGAGAAGTTTGAAATGTTGGATGAAGAAACAAAACAGGGTGTCTATGATTATTATCAAGATCATTTTGATTTGGATGATGTAGCGGATTGTTTGAGTTATATTGAAAAGAAACATCCTAAGACAAATAAGTTTGTGAAATTTGGATTGTTGGGAGTCATTTGTTGTGCATTGATTTTAGTTTTGAGTCCGGTTCACTCTGATTATGTATCGGCTAAGGAGCAATATAATGAGATTCTTAGACAGCAGGAAGAGGCATATAACCAGATTGTTACAGAACAATATTTATATTATGAGGGTTTACCTACAATTGAGATTCTTCCTGGTAATAATTTAAAGGCTGGAGACGTTCAGAAATATGTGGATGAATTTATTAGAACGCAACCGCAGTTTTTATTGGATAATTGTAGATTGATTAAATTTTGTGAACCTCAAAATTTTGATGCGATTGCAGTTGCGGATGGTATGGATATTGATAATAGAGGATTTGGAACCTATGCATATGCATCTGCTAGTGATTTTTCGATTACTTTACAAATGGATGCAGATAAAGATTATGATCAAAAAGGAACAGTGAGTCATGAGTTAACACATATCTTTGATTTTGCACATGCGAATTATTATACATATTACGGTATTTCTGATAGTTATGAATGGCAAAGATTACATGAAATGGCTCCTGGAAGTTTAGGAGAGTATGGTAGAGATGATACGGCAGAATTCTTTGCGGATGCAGGTGAAATGTATATCAATCATCCAGATGAATTGAAAGAAGCAAATATGGATATTTACAATTTTATGAATAATTTGTATCAGATGTATTAAAAAAAATAAAAAAATTTATATTTTTATACAACCAATTGAAGAATGACTTCGTCTTATATAGTGAAGAGGTAAATAAGGAGGAAATGAAAATGAAAAAGGTTATCGGTTTATTAGTGATGTTAGTGTGTTTTACAGGGTGTGCAAGTAATGGTGGTGTTGATTATGAAGATCCATCTACATTTCAAGAACAAAATTTTGCGTCTTATGAAGAATGGGTAGATGCAGAATTGGATTTAGCACAGTACTATGGAGGTTTCACAGATGATCAACTAGCCTATTTTAGAGAGGTTGCTATGCAAGATGAAGCATTGTTCAGAGAAGAATTTCGTCGTTTTAATGAAGAGGTTGAATATTATTTGCAGCAACAAGATATGATTGTACAACAACAAAATGAAATGGCTAATCAACAGCAGCAACAGATGTTTGAGCAGCAACAACAAATGTTTGATCAACAAGTTCAGATGAGTATGGGCTTTTAAAAAGGAGATGTTGGTATGCAACATGAATTAGATTGGTTGAGCAGATATTTAGATAAAAAAGGAATTGATTTGATTGTACTTTATCAGTTGAGTGTGAAAGAGATTATTAAGTATTTGAGGCTGAGTCCTTTTCAAAGAAAATGTTTTAATGGAATCTATTGTAGTTGTTTGTCAGATTTTACATATAAAGAATTGTTGTTGATTGTAAAAAGAAATGTATGGAGCTTACTATTTACGCTCTTAATTATTGGAATGATAATTTTAAAGGTGAGGTAAAGAAAATGTTAAATAAAAAAGTGTTTAGTACGATGTTTTTGTTAAGTGCATTATTGGTTGGTTGTTCTAGTACAAATGATTTTAGTGATGATAAGGTAAAAAACAATAAAGAAAAAGTAGAAGTGGTGGAAGAGCACAAGGAACAAAATAAAGAGTCAAATGAGAATGAATCTATAGAGGAAAATTCGAATGCGAATGATCAAGTAACTGTTTATAATGAGCAAATTGAATCCAATTCAAATGATACTTATGTTCCAGAAGTAAAGGAAACACCACAACCTGAAGATAATGGTGAAAAAGAAATCATACTTGTGCCAGAAACAATTCCAGCTTGTGATGATACGATTCCTTATGGTGCTTATACATCTTATGATGAGGCTAATAGTGCAGCTAAAGCAGCACTTAGAGAAGCGGCTATTCGCGAGAATTGGTTTAGTTCTCATTATGGAATTGATACACATCAAACTGAGTGTGGAACTATTTACTATACATATTGGTATGAGGAATTTATTGGTAATTAATTAAGTGGTTATAAAATGATAGTATTTATATAGAATATCGTCTATAATATTTATGCATAAATAAATAGGGATATAAAAACATGGGTTATAATATTTTGGCTTATAAAAGGGTAAAAGAAAATGGAAAAGGGTTTAATTACAAGAGCAAGAAAAAAGGATAATGAAGCAATTGCTGAAATTATTCAATTAACTGAAAGAAAAGCATATTTTATTGCTTATAAAGTAGTGAATAATGAGGCTACAGCTAAAGATATTGTACAGGAAGCGTATATTCAAGCATTCCAAAAGTTGGATCAATTGAGTGATGATTCTAAGTTTGAGAGTTGGTTCAATCAAATTGTTTCGCATAAGGCATTGGATTATACAAAATCTAAACAAGGTAAGAATAAGCCAGTTGAGTTTAGTTCTCTAGATGATGAGGAGGATAGACTTGAGTTTGAGGCGAATATAAAGAATGATAAGGCTTCTTTTGAACCAGAAGCAAGTATGAATTATAAAGAGCTTCAAGAAGGTGTACAGGGCGTATTAAATGAACTTCCAGAAAATCAAAGACTAGCTTTGATGATGTATTACTTTGAAGATATGAGTGTTTCTGAAATAGCTGATGTTTATGGTGTAAGTGGAAATACGGTAAAGGGATACCTAGCATATGGAAGAAAGAAAATTAAGACTATCATTGAATCAATGAGAGAAAAGGGTGTATCTTTCTATGGTGTTGCACCAATGCCATTCTTAACATGGATGTTACATGATCAAATGGCAAAGACAGCTGTATCACATGTATCAAAGGATATCATTATCAAAACGGTTGGAACAAGTGCAGCAGCTACAACGGCTGGAGCAGCAGCCACAAAGACAGGGGCATCCAAATCAGGATTTGCGAAATGGTGGGCAAGTAAAACGGCGAGTGTAAAAGCAGGCGTATGTGCTGGAACAGTAGCTGTAACTGGTGCAGTTGGATATGCAGCAGTTGATTATAATAGTAACTATAATCAGGTAGTTAGAGCTGTGGATAAATTAAATGATTTAAGTATTTATCATTTAGAATTTAAAGAATCAGTCGGTGATGAATATGCGGTTAGTCAATATTATTTTAAAAACACGGGTAATAAGGATGAATATTATGGTGCCTATGGTGGTAATGGTTTATCCATTGAATATAAAGTAGAAAATGATCAAATTTCTTATTCAATGGTGGATGATTTTAATATGGATAATATTGATAAACGTACTTTTGATAATCAGATTACTCCAACAAAAAAGAATAGAGAAGAATATATGTATTTATCTATGGGTACAAAAGCATATTATACGTATCTATTAACAGGAGAAAACTTAAAACCACAGACAGCTTTAGCCAATGTTGTTGATAATAAAGAGGCTGCAGATATTGAGTTAAAACAGTGGAAAGATTCGTTGAAAAACAATATTAATAAAGCAGATGTGTCAAAAGATAAAAATGGAAATACGGTTTATTCATATACAACAATAGAGCAGGTTGTAGATGAAAACGATGATTCATCTGTTAATGATTCGAATGACCTAAAATCCATTATAACGATTGATAAAGATGGGTATATTGTGAATAAAAAGATTATAAGAATTACAGATAACAAAGTGGTCAAAGAATTTAACTTTGATATGTTTATAAAATAGGAGTATAGGGGTATATTTATGAAAATTTGTCCAATTTGCGAAGAATTAGTCGCAGATGAAGTTAATATATGTAAAAATTGTGGCTTTAGTTTTAATGGAACTAAAAAGGTGGTAGAAACACCAATTCATAAGCCAAAAGAAAAGGTTAGACCTAGAAATAATAATCGAAACAATAGAAATTATAAGATTTTACAACTGTCTAATGTGTCCTTGGATGAAGTGAATCGATGGATTGATGAGCATAATGGAAAAATTAAAATTATAGGATTTTATGGTTCTTTACAATACACCATGTTGATTGCAGCAATGGCAAAATTTAAATATAGTACTTTAACAATTAAGTATTATCCAGATGTAGAGGGATATGAATATAAAATATATAAATCACAACATGTGCAGTTGTTCTTTAGTGATCCATTGAAATCATGCTTGAATGATCTTACACCGATTCCTGATGATTGTAGGATGGTTGGTCGTATTCAAAAAAAATCAATGTATCCTGGAGGAAATGGTCAAACCTTGGCTTGTGTTATTCAATTATTAGAAAGAAAAATTTATTAATAAAAAGAACTGTATATGTAGGAAATGATGTTTATGGAAATCAATAAAAATATGACCAGAGCTGAACAGATTGGTCATGTATATGAATATACTTCAAAGTATGCGATTTATATCGGAAGTAGAGTTAAAAATGAATCTGATTTTGTGGAAACAGTAATTGAAAAAACATATATGGAAGCGGATGAAAGAATAGCTCATTTGTGGGATGATTATAGTGGTAATCCGCAATTAGATAGGGTCGACTAAAAGTTGGCTTCAAAAATTGTAGGG
>OLQA01003685.1_pt1 | contig 10678 bp, 8 predicted proteins | sample 1673151 | NCBI WGS metagenome assembly OLQA01 (sample SAMEA3136760, study PRJEB25190) | human gut metagenome | biome: human gut; feature: human-associated habitat; material: faeces | place: Austria | collected 2013 | reverse complement strand
GAGACTCAGACGCAGATGGAAGCGATGAAGCAGACGGTTTCCATGCTAATCATCGATAAGAAAAAACTAAAAATCAAAGAATCCCGTCTGGTCGGCCATGGGTACGACGGGGAATCCCGTCGGTACTGGCTGGATGATCATGAACACCAGGGCTGCCAGGACGGCAATGCCCAGGGTGAGGTACGAGAAGCTTCCCTTTTCTTTATGTTCATACAAGCCGAACAGGCGGATGCCGACGGCCGAGCCGATAGTAGCGAACAGGGCGCCCAGCGAGAAATACTGGTACATGGCATACGACGCCAGCAGGCCGATGATCATGGCCCCGTTGATGACGATGGGATAGCACTTGGACAACACCGATTCGGGATTGCGGCGCATCGCCGTAAGCCAATCGGTCCCGTCGATGCCGCTCAGACCGGTGAGGAACGTCGATGCGTAGAGCATCTTATCCCACCAGGCCGTCCCCTTGCGGCGGTCTCCCATCCGCCACATGACGAAGGTGTAAATCAAGATGGTCACGCCGCCGACGATGTAGTAGTAATTTTCCGGGATGAACTGGACAATAGCCGCACCGATAGTCACCAGGATAGCGGCGATGACGACCATCTGGCCGATTTTCCCTTTCGTCGGACGCGACTTGGCATCCATTTCCTTATAAATCTTGGCAAAGATTTCCATGAGGAAGGTAAAGACGAAAAAGACGATGCCAATGAAGGGATTGAGCGCAGCCAGGGCGATGGTGATCAAAATCGGGATGGCCAGGCGCACGCCGGGGAAAAAGGTGAAACTCTTGATCTTCATGACGTGGAGCTGAGAGTACACCGTAAAATACGTAAAGACATTAAACATCAACATAGCAGCAATACATTCGACAGGCTTGGCCCCCATGTACAAGAACATGAGGAGGACGCACATGCTCATATTGATACCCGTAAAACGGGCGAACACCGTCCCCAGCAGGCCAGCCACGAAGAAAGGCGCTATGGCCGATAACATTTCCATGAACAAAACATCTCCTGACCCAGATTATTTCAGATGGTGGCTGCCCCGTTCGGTCATGGGGATGCCCTGTTTGCAGAGCGGGCATTCTTCCGGTTTGTACGTCGGGACGGTCAAATGCAGGAGAGCCTGGACTTTATCTTTCGGTACGCCGAATTCAGCTTTACCGCCGCTGCGGTCGACGAGGAGGCCGACACCGACGATGACGCCGCCGGCTTTCTTGACGACATTGACGACTTCCTGGACGGAACCGCCAGTCGTGACGATATCTTCGACGATGAGGACGCGTTCACCCGGTTCGATATGGAAACCGCGGCGCAGTGTCATGACGCCCTTTTCACGTTCCGTGAAGATAGCCCGCGTACCGAGTGCCTTGCCGACTTCATGAGCCAGCAGGATGCCGCCGGTCATAGGACCCATGACGGTCTGGACGTTCTGGTCCTTGAAACGTTCTGCCAATTCCTTGCAGAGCTTTTCCGTATATTCCGGATGCTGGAGGACGTTGAACTTTTCAACGTACAGCGGGCTGTGCAGGCCCGACGTCAAGAGGAAATGGCCTTCGAGGACGGCCTTGGTGTCTACTAACAACTGTCTTACTTCTGCTTCTGTCATCATGATTGATTATACCCCCTGAATTTCTGCTAAAATCTTTTGGGCTGCTTCCTTAGGATCGGCTGCCTTGGTAATCGGACGGCCGATGACTAAATGAGATGCCCCGTCGCGTAAAGCCTGAGACGGCGTCGTGAACCGCTTCTGGTCATTGGCTACGGCAAACGTCGGACGGATGCCCGGCGTGACGATGAGGAAATCGGGACCATTCATTTCCCGGATTTCTTTAGCTTCATACGGCGAAGAGACGGTGCCGTCGATACCGGCTTCCTTGGCCAGTTTCGCCAGATTCTTGACCGATTCGGCAATGCTGTACTTGCCGCCGATTTCCTTCCAGGCGTCTTCGTCGATACTGGTCAGGACCGTTACAGCCAGCAGGCGCGGCCGTTCGATATTCAGTTTGGCCGCTTCATCGCGGACAGCTTCTGCCGCCGCTTCCATCATAGCCCGGCCGCCTGTGCCGTGCAGCGTCATTAGGTCGGCGCCGAGGCGGGTCAGGGCGCGGATGCTCTGGGCCACCGTATTGGGAATATCGTGGACCTTCAGATCGAGGAAAACATGTTTCCCCTGGTCCTTCAAATACCGTACTGCATCGGGACCGGCACTGTAAAAGAGTTCCATCACGACTTTATAAAAAGAAACACTATCGCCAAGGGTTTCAACGAGCTTCTTCATATCATCCAACGAATGGACGTCCAAAGCCGTAATGATGCGATCATCTGCCATAGGCTACCCCTCCTGTATATAAATGTATATAGGCATATCTAATTAATTGTGTCATGTTTTGGGAAGCCTGTCAAGGCAAAAAGCGCCTTACTTCGTCCATTGGCTGCGGTACCAGTCATAGGTCCGACGGATTCCTTCTTCCAAATCCATTTCCGGCACAAAACCTAAATCCCTTTTCAAGGCCTCATTGCTGAGGACCGACCGCAGGATATCGCCCGTCCTGGGTGCCGTATACTGGACGGGGACCGTATAGCCCACGGCTTTTTCAAAACTGCGGATCAAATCGTTGATGCTCGTTTCCTGTCCAGTCGACACGTTCATCGTGTGATAGCCTTTGAGCGGCAGCGCCCGGATGATGGCCTGGGCGATATCGCCGGCATAGACGAAATCGCGGGTCTGATTGCCGTCGCCGAAAACCGTAATCCCCTGACGCTGGGACAAAAGCTTGCAGAAAATACTGACGACGCCGCCTTCGCCCTTTTCGCCCTGCCGTTCGCCATAGACGTTGGCAAAGCGGAAGATCGTCGCATCCATGCCATATAATTCGTGATAGACCCGCAGGTAATGTTCCGTCGTCATCTTAGTGATACCATAAGGGGACGTCGGCACGAGCCGTTCCGTTTCCTTCAGGGGGATATGGAGGTTGTCGCCGTAGACAGCGGCACTGGACGAAAAAAGGATGTGCCTTGTGCCATGGATCCGGCAGGCTTCCAGCACGTGGAGAACGCCTTCCAGATTAATCCGGCAATCGAGGACAGGCTGTTCCACTGAAGTCGGGACCATCGTCTGGGCCGCCAAATGGATGACGGCATCAAAGTGATGGTCGGCAAAAAGGGCGTCTACGGCCGCTTCATCGCAGACGTCGCCTTATACCAGTTCCATCCCAGCCGGTACATGTTCTTTGGATCCGCTGGACAAATTGTCAAACACGACGACGTCCATATCGCGCCGTCCCTGGAGCTGTGCCAAAATGTGTGACCCAATGAACCCGGCTCCGCCAGTAATCAATACTTTCATGATATAAGTCCCCTATCAAGGATATAGTAATCTTTCATCAATTCAATTACACTACATATTTTTATATATTGTACCAGTAAACGAGGGCTGAGGCAATGTTCCTGTGCCGCGGACTAATCGTCGGATTTCATCCAATTTCCCTTCACTATCGACGTTCTGTGAATGGAAATCGAGGAGCCTATCGAGATAGCCCTGTTCCCGCGCCAGCTGCCGGCTCTTGGGATAGACTAAATCAAAATAGAGGCAGAGCGCACCGACATAAAAGTCCATAAAAGTCTTCTTATCCTGCGTCCGCACCAGTTTCCCCTGGCGGGCCTGAGCCATGACGACATCGGAAATAGGCTGGTTTTCAAAGTCAGACCAGTCGACGTTCCAGATATTCTTCTTTTGGCGCATATACATGACATAAACCCGGAAAATATCGATTTTGTCGGCATCGCGGATGAGCTGGCAAAAGAGCTGCTGCCGCGGCGTCAAATCCCGGCGAAGCTGATAGACATTATGCTGGTCAATAGCCATACAAATCACATCATCCTGGCTCATATCGTCCAGAAAATCGCGGATATGGCCGTCAGCAAACAAGTAATGCGCCCCGTATTTGGCATGATCCATGGACCGGTAATCGACGAACGTATGATACTCCCGCAGCTGCTCAAAGCGGCCGATATCGTGGAGGACGCCGATGAGCCAGGCCAAATCCACATCATCCTGAGACAAATCCAGACTCAGAGCAATCTGTTCACACAGCCCGCTCACCCGCAAAGAATGAGCATACTTCAGCCGGACGCCTTCTTCCTTTTGGTCAAAGCCCTGGACGTACCGCGTAAATTGTGATACCACAAAATCCCGATCCATACGACTCACCGAACCACCTTCCTTATGTATCCTTAATATAATTCAATTATAATGTTAATTATATCATATACGAGCAGACTTGATAATAACGCAGGCCGCAGTTCGCAGACCGTAGGCCGTTCATCGTTCATCGACGCCGAATCAGATGCGGCGGCCCGCCGCGAATCCTGTGTACAGCTGAAATTTATGACAGACGGTGCCGGATCATAACATAATCTTGAGTTTATCGCAGCGATGCCGTATCTGAATCTGATTTTTACGAAACCCAAAAATAATAAACTCCTCTTTTTTCTTTCCTGACAATACCACAATCAATTGCTTTTTTAAGCAGTCGGGATGCAGCATTTTCGCTTATTTCAAATTGAGTTGCTACAATTTGTCTATTAAATGGATATTTATCTTCATAAATTATCAACAACTTTATGAATTTATCTACTGTACCTGCTCGAAATTTATTTCTACATTTTTGCCGTATACTAGTCATTAACACTTCGAGATGAACGTTTTCTACAGTAAGTTGCGTTTCTTCCCCAGTAAGTTGCGTTTCTTCCATAGCATCCTTGATTTTTGATGCTATCCCTCTATTTGGTAAAGAAACAAGAAAAAAATACTCATTGGAATAAAAAATTGGCTTATTCTTATAATAAGTATATGAATTTATAATCCGGCGTATCCCGCTGCCTCGCCGATCCATATAATGCAATCTTCCAAAAATATCTGAAATAATCTCGTTCCTTCTCATGGACGGTACCATTCTTAAATCCAAATCTTGAATACGACTTCCATTCATCATACCGCCAGGCGAAGATATTTCCATACGGTCATCATACATATCAACATGTACTTCAGCACCCATATTTTGATAATCTCTATGAATCAAGGCATTCACTAAAACTTCGCGAACTGCTCTAAAAGGATAATCGCTTTTCTCCTCTCGACGCATGCCCTGAACTGTCCATGGATTTTTTGAATTATTTCGTATAAACGCTTCTGCATTATTCAGAAGCATAATCAAACTAGTCCCAAAAAACTCTTGATCATCTAATGCATCTCCATCAATTTATCCTTTTTCTTTACCTTTCCAATGTGTACAGACAACACGTGAATGCCGTAAAACACCTTGATCACAAAGCAATAACCCCGCATTTGTAACTTCCCCGTTTGGAGTTATCAATCCCAAGGAAATTGCCTCCTGCGGAAAATTAAAACTTTCACCAGTTTCCTGTTTAAAAGTCGCTCCTAACAAAGTAAAGCTAATATCATCTATTTTATAAGGAGTTGGCAATGCATCATACGTTTGATTCATACCTTTTAAAATAAGCGTATTAAGTTCTAAAGTAGTCGCTGGCTCAGAACGATCGCCTCTGCGAACATAACATTCCCGAGTTTGTTCATGTACATAATAATAGGGATAATGAGGCCCTGAAAAAACGGATAAATCGAGACAGGATTTCCCATCGCTAGTACTCGGAAAAGGCTCTATCGTATAATTTACCATTGGACTAATTCGAACTGATATTAATTCTGAAATTTTGCTAGCTACCTTCTGCACATCATCTAGACCGATGGCTTCGTGCGTTTTATCTGTAACTCCAAATAAAATATGTCCGCCCTTCGTATTTGCAAATGCCGAAACTGATTTTAACCAACTTTTAGGTTTTTCTGCCTCTAAAAAAATTTTGTAATCTAAAAAACTTGCTTCAACCCCTTGAAAATCCTTGATGTCCATTTATATCCCTCCACATTTATTTATCCAGTATCACGAACTAATTTTTACCATTTTAATGTTATTCTCATTTGTTCGTCAAGACAATTTACCAAAAGAGTGATGCCAGCCATTGTTGAATTTGTTTACTTTATCATCGCCTATAGAGTAAATGCAAAATAAACCTGTGTATAGAAAAAGCCGGATATTATGGTTCGGTTTTTTGCTAGTATTTATTCAGATGAATTGATTTCTTTGGGCATCAGGTTCCATTGCAAGTAAAATTACTGTGATTTCTTGATTCGCATTTCAATTTTCGTATCAATTTCGTTAAAACTAGTAATATATCCCTTGTTTCTTAAACACTTTGCCAGTTTGATATTATCAGGTGTATTGGAAAGTTTTACTTGCTTTCTTGCCTCCCTTTGAGCTAACTTATCAAAAGCAAGATTCTGATTTTTCAGATGTTGAAAAATATCTTGAAAATCATCAACTGTTAACAATTCCATATACTGATAGAATAACTTCACTCTCAATTTCTGATCAACTTGATCCCAAATTGCATAAAATTGCTCTCTATTAATTTTTAACTTCAACTCAATTATCTTTTTTGCAATTTCTATATCAATAGTGTCTGCATCTATTGATGCAATCAATTTATTTTTATTTTTAGTACTGAGCTCACCTTGATAAATCAAGTTTAAAATTAAATTCTGATCTTTTACAATATAATCCACTGCTTCACTGTCTTCAGAAATTTCCGCAAAGAACAAATCTTGATTTGAAACAATAAATTTAGCCATAATTCTTTCATCATCCAAATAATCATGCAGTAATTGTAAATTATCTAACGTAAACGAGATAACATTTTTTTCTACCAAAACTTCAACTTTATCTTCTGGAATCTTATTAATAATATCTCCCATATCAGTAATGACTAAGGCAAATTTTATTTTTTTCAGCAAAGAAACATCAACCAAATCTGATTTAATGAATTGAACAACGAAGTTTGAGTTATCATTTTCATTATCCAATTTGTCTAACTTTGCATAGTTTATATCGACAAAAGAAACTAGATTTTTAGTGACTCCAAAGTGCTTCCAGTAGACCCGAACATTACTCCAGGAAACCACAACTTTGTTTTCTTCCAAGATAACATCCCAAATTGCCTTTACAGAGTCTTTTGATTTTTCCGTCTGTTCACCATTACAATCTGCCAAGTCGTTGAACTCTATTTTTCCCTGGTGCCTAATTACATCACAGCAAAGTTCTTTATCGTCGATAATTTTGGTTAATAATCCCACTACCGCTCTATTACTTTCCTGAGTATTTTCTTTTGATAAAGTAACATTTTTTACGTATTCTTCAATATTGTCATCTATGTATTCCAGTACGGGCTTTATATCTGCTTCCAAAATCACCGTATAATTTTCCCTCAATGCTGCATTTTCCTTTTGCGGAAAATTCCAGGAAATAATCTGATTTAGCATATACGGATTCAAAATATACATTTGTTGCTGTATGATATATTGTACCAACGTTTCACTAACTCCAGTTAATTCAGCTTGGCTAAATTTAATTTGCAACCGTCCCATAAGAGCAATCATTTTTTCTTCATCAACATCATGAAGCTTCTGTAAAATATCATGAGTTTCTCTAAAATACGTACTTAATGAATTAGATTTATTCATGAGACAAAGGTCATCAAGTTTTGCATCATCAATTAACAACTTCAAATAAAATACCTTACGCTGTTCTAATAAGGAAGAGTCAAGAATAAAATTCCACATATTTGACCAATAGTGTGCCAAATATTTTACAAAAAGTGCCGGTGATTGGGCATATCCAACAAATTCATCTATAAAATTCCAACTGTTTTTATCCTCTTTCCCCAATTGTTTCATGAATTCTTCTAATTTCTCTTCGTAGGATTCCGCATGCATCAACATTTCATTAAGTAAATCAAAATTATACACTGCCGGATAGTCAAAATCCCCAAGCTTTAATTTTTTAATGACTTGAGAAATTTTTACCAATCTATAGTCAAAAGGCAAAGGTTCCCTGTTTTTCACCGACAAGATGAAATTTCTATCGCTATAAGTTGTACTGTTTGCCTGGAAATAGTTGATATAAGAAGCATAGGTTTCATCTAGATAACCATTACGCAACAGAAATACCAATAGTTTATTTTGCTTGATTTGCTCGGAGAGAACATCATTTTCATCGCAATCTAAAATTTCTTTCATCGTCATATTGCGGTACTTTTTTATTTTGTCACGTGTAGTATTGATTTCAAGTTTAAGTTCTTCAATTTTCCCATCATATTCATAATGACGTTTCCATACTGGATAATATTTTTCGACTTTTTCATAAAGAGACATTTTTGTAACATTGCCTATCCCAGGAGAGTATATACGGCATTCATTAATATTTTTTAATTCATTTAAATCGAAATTTGGATTCATTATTGTTTTGAAGTCAAATAAAATTGAACTAGATGATTTTTCATTATCTTTCCATGAATAGACATTAAAACTCTCTGCAAATCCTTTCCAATCAACAAAATCAGCAAGCATTGCGCTTTTAATCGCATTTACACTTTGCAACTCATCATCTTTCAAATTTTTAAACGTTGATTCTTCTTTTTCAATCAGGTCATTTAAATCTTTAATTTTTTGCTTAAGGATTTTCTCTTTTTCGTAAAAGGCTTGCTTTACTATCCCCTTTTCATTTTGTAAATCAGAAAAATCCGATGGATAGATATTTTTAAATGCAATAACTGCAAACAATTTCTTTGGATCTAAATTTAATCCAGTCCTATTGATAATTTGCTCTCTATAAATCTCATATTCATTAAAAATATTTTGAAGCACACGCATATCATCAATATATGGAGCAATATCATCGATAAAATCCTCATCAAAAATTTTTCCATAGTTGTGATCTGTCACCCATCGGCGAATCTCTTCCCCTGAATTCGTAGCATTAATAATAGGAATCACTGGCAAAATAAATTCAAAAAATTTAGTACGGTCTTCTTTTTCAAAAATATCATCTTTAACAGCATATACAAACCGAATCGGCCGTTCTAAGACATCACATTGGTTCAACATATTATTAAGAGCCCTTAAGTGCACAAACAATCTGTTATTCTGCAGACGGTCAAGGTCTTCAAAAAATATAGTAGTATAGCGAGTACTCTCAAAAAAATAAATAATTTCATCCATATTTTTATCAAATATGGACTCTTCATCATTTCCTGTTTCTGCTTGAATTGAACCTTGAATGGTTACTTTTTTCAGATGAAAGGATATTAAAATCCATTTCACTATCTTTTCTATAAAAAAAATTCCCCCTAATATAAGACCAATAAAAGTAATATAGGAAACTATGGTAAGTAAATCTTCTTCTAAAGCAGAAAAATGTCGTTGATACCCATAACTAATTGAGCTGATTAAATAATCCAAGTATTGAGGACGAAAAAAATAAGTACAGAAAAAAATAAAAATCGTTGCAGCTATAATCTCAAGAAATATCTTTTTTCCTTTTATAATACGAATCCTTTGAAAACGGCTTTGTGGTATTTTTGAAGGAGCTACTTTATAAAAAAGTTGCTTTAAAATACTTTTTTCAATTTCATTAATATCAAGCTTGATAATCTTATCTTCAGTAGAATTATTATCTTGATTCTCCTGTAATTTATCAATAAAGCTGGCCAAAGATATGGATAAAGTCTTTTTTCTTATGTTTTCATATTGTTCCAAAACTGAAAGTAAAATACTACTTTTACCGGATCCATATGCTCCAGTTAATGCAATATTTTTAATAGACGGATTCATAAACGCCCAATTTAAAGCCTGAATATAGGTATCATCCTGTGATAAAGTATTTATAGGAGCAAGATCATTATATTTATTTTTATGGTCTTCCTTCATTTCATTTTTATTAGATTTTGTCATGTTCTTTATTTTTTGCAATATCTGCTTCAAGCACATATTATCTCTCCTAGCTGTGAAATATTATCATAGTAATCTCTAAATTACTAATATTTAAAGTCTTGTAAAATTAGTAGAGGATGGCCGCGGTATCGTATCCGTACAGATGCTTCATGGTCATATATTTATTTATGACTCACTGAGTAATTACGACATGACACCGCCTAGTACAAGCAAGTATCAACCCACTTTCTACATTATGGTAGATGCTATGCAGATTTCTGCGGTAATGGTTGGAACGGTACCCCTTTCGCTGTTCCGTACACTCATCTTTTAGAAGCATTGGTCAGCTCAGCAGCTTCCTAGTCCCACAGATTGTTCAATATCTCACTCTGTTTAGCTAGGTTTACATCTTTATTTTGCAAAAATATCATACCTTATCAAGTTGTAAAGTGCTGATATTATCCGATAGTTTTTAAAAATCACTTACATATAATTCAATTCTCTATCTAATGTCAGCATTCCCAGAATTCAACCGCTATTTCTTTATTATAGTGTTTTATCTTGTTTTCTATTGCTATTTTTTCTTCTTGTATTGCTTGTAACTCCCTATTTTCATTATAAATGGAAACTGCAACTGTCTTAATTTTTTTATTGGAAAATATTTTCTTTATTAAATGAGTATCGCAGTCTCCCATTGACCAGCCGTAAATAACTATAAAATCAGTAAGGTTGCTAAGTATTTCATTATAAACATAATTCAAGTAATAGCAGTTCACAACTTTTTGAACAAATAAATATCGCGTAACCACACTTTGAAGTATAATGAATC
>OLQA01003684.1_pt1 | contig 10679 bp, 9 predicted proteins | sample 1673151 | NCBI WGS metagenome assembly OLQA01 (sample SAMEA3136760, study PRJEB25190) | human gut metagenome | biome: human gut; feature: human-associated habitat; material: faeces | place: Austria | collected 2013 | reverse complement strand
CCGGCATATTCGACGCCATTCAACATGACTGAATTGCCCATGATCTACTCCTTTCTCGTAGGGGAGTTAAGCGGTCATTACATTGTCCGTCCACATCTCACACTGGCTCATGACAGTCTGGACAGCATCATCCATACCCTCTGGCGGATATTTGTGTTTTTTCAGCAACCTTTTGACCAGGCGGCGCATTCCTGCTCTTGCGCTCTCTTTCTTTTGCCAGTCTATTGTCTGGTTTTTGCGAAGCAAATCTGTCAGTTCTTTCGTGATAGCAATAAGCTCATCATGCTCGTAAAAGTCCTTGATTGCTTGCGGCTTCGTCAGAGCATCATAGAAAGCAAGTTCGTCCGCTGTCAATCCGAGTTTTTCACCCTCGGCGGCAGCAGCGGCAATGTCTTTCGCCAGCTTGAGTAATTCTTGAATGACTTCCTCGTTGGTCAGCATTCCGTTCAAATAGCGGTTCATTGCGCTCTGAATGATTTCGGAGAACTTCTCAGACTTGACGATATTTGTTCGGCGGTAAACAGAGACCTGTTCGGAAATCAGTTTTTTCAGGAGTTCGACTGCAAGATTCTTCTCCTTCATGTTTGCCACTTCTTCAAGAAACTTCGGATCGAACAACGAAAACTCAGTCTGGACATCAGAGAAAAGGTTGATAACGCCTTCGCTTTTGATACTGTGCTTCAAAAGCTCGTTAATGCGCTCATTTACTTCCGGAAGCGTAAACTTCTTTCCGGTACCGCCTGAAACCAAGCGCACGGTCATTGTTCTTACGGACTCGAAGAAAGCTGCCTCCATGCGAGTTTGCTCGTCTACCAAGCTGCTGCACAGCGAAAGTGCCTGCTTGAGAAGCAGGGCTTCTTTGATAAACACATTCTGTGTCTTCTCATGGTCGGGAAGCTCGTACTCTGCAACACTCTTGCCGAGTATGAAGTTCACTCCGCCGCTGATGAGCTTCGCCCTGTCGAGGTCGCTTCCGGTCATGAATTTCTCATAACTGAATCCGTGGAACAAATCTCTGCAAATAGAGAGCTTTTCAAGGAACTTCGGATATGCAGCCTTGCTTACATCTGTATCACCATAGTTCTTCTTGTCTCTGGCAGTATAGTCGTTCATTGCCTGTTTCAGTGCAGCCGCAATACCGACGTAATCGACAACCAAACCGCCTTCTTTATCTTTGAAGACACGATTGACGCGGGCGATAGCTTGCATCAGGTTGTGTCCAGCCATCGGCTTATAGACATACATCGTAGCAAGGGAGGGAACATCAAAGCCGGTCAGCCACATATCCACGACGATGGCGATTTTCAGCGGAGAGTTGTTGTCTTTGAATTTCCGCGCCATATCGTCCTTATGAGCTTTGTTGCCGATAATCTCACGCCATTCTTCGGGATCGTTATTGCCTTGCGTCATGACCACTGCAATCTTTTCCGTCCACGCTGGGCGTAGCTCAAGAATGCGCTTATAAATCTTCATTGCTATGGGACGCGAATAAGCAACGATCATCGCCTTGCCGGTCAGGATATTCTCACGGTAATTCTCGTAATGATCAAGAATGTCATTTACCAAGGAATTGATCGTCTGGTCGGCACCGAGGATTGCTTCCATCTGACCAAGTTCCTTTTTGCTCTTTTCAATGACATACGGATCGGCGTTGTCAGCCATAATATCATACTCATTATCGATCAGATGGAGGGTGTTCTCGTCGAGTTTCAGGTGAATCACACGGCTCTCGTAGTAGACGGGTCTGGTCGCGCCGTCTTCAACTGCCTGTGTCATATCATAGATGTCGATGTAATCACCGAAGACCTCTCGTGTACTGCGGTCTTTTGTGGAGATCGGTGTTCCGGTGAATCCAATGTAGGTCGCATTAGGAAGCGTGTCTCTTATAATGCGGGCAGTGCCGATAACGGTTTTCGCCTCGACTTCGCCGTTGTCCTTCTGCTTGACCACAACCTTCTCATTGAGACCATATTGCCCACGATGCGCTTCATCAGCCATCACGATAATGTTCCGGCGTTCCGAAAGAGCTTCGTTGCTTTCTTCAAACTTCTGCATGGTCGTGAAGATTATGCCGTTTGCCTGTCTGTTTGCAAGCAGTTCTTTCAGATTCTTGCGGCTCTCAGCGTGCTGCGGCGTTTGCCGGAGGAAGTCCTTGCAGCGGGCGAATTGTCCGTAAAGCTGGTCGTCCAGATCGTTACGGTCGGTAATGACAACGATAGTGGGGCTTTCTAACGCTTCTTGCAGATAATGAGCATAGAAGACCATAGACAACGATTTTCCGCTGCCCTGTGTATGCCAGAAGACGCCGCCCTTGCCGTCTGTCACAGTCGCGTGCTTCGTAGACTCAATCGCCTTTTTGACTGCAAAATACTGATGATACCCAGCGAGTATCTTGAATGTATTCTGTCCATCCACATTAAAGCAGATGAAGTTTTTCACGATGTCAAGGAAGCGGGTCTTCTCAAACAGTCCTACAAAGAATGTGTCAAATGATGCGTGTTGCGTATTCTCATAGCTGCCGTCTGTTGTTTTCCACTCCATAAAGCGGTCTTCGCCGGACGTGATTGTACCAGCCTTTGAGGTTGTTAAGTCGCTCATGACACATACCGCATTATAAATGAACATAGAGGGGATCTCATACATATAGTTCCGGAGCTGGCGGTATGCTGCGGAAGCGTCGGTTTCTTCGCGGGACGGAGACTTCAACTCCACAATGACGAGCGGGAGACCATTGACAAAGAGAATCACATCTGGTCTTTTTTCGGAGTTCTCAATGAAAGTCCATTGATTCGCAACTGTGAACTCGTTACTGGCAGGATTTTTGAAGTCTACAAGGTAAACAAGGGTAGAGCGTTCTTCACCCTTGTCATAGTATTTTACCGGGACTCCGTTTTGGAGGTAGTCCATAAAGACCATGTTCTTCTGCAAGAGCGTTCCAGTTTCAAAGTTCTTGAGCTTATAGATTGCCTCCGTCAGAGCGTCCATAGGCAGGCTCTTGTTGATCCGCTGCAAGGAAGGCAGCAGAACATCCTCATAAAGCGGCGAGTGATAATCGCGCTCCACGTCCGGTCCATAGATATAGTTATAGCCCAGTTCTTCATTGAGAAGCTGCAAGACAGCGTTCTCGTAATTTGATTCTGTAAAATATCCTGCCATAGTTTGTCACTCCCTTTTACGCCAGACTCGCCCCGAACTGATCCAGCGTGTTTTCTGCATCTCTGTCAGTGACGGGCTTATTCATCGCTTTTTCAATTAGGTTTAGAAGGCTTTTTGCTCTGTCGATGAAATAGCCATTGAAGTCATCTGCCTTCAATTCTGCATAGTTGATAAAGTGCGATTCCACCCGTGCTTGCAACTCATTCTCGGTCAGTCCATCAACCTTCTTTAGAATTGCCCCCAGATACTCACTCGGCGCATTTCCGCCAATCGAGCGGTTGGTGGCTGGAAGAATCGGGGTCTTGTTAATGATGGAATTATACCGTTCGCGCTTGATGCCCATTTTCTCGCAATATGCTTCGGGGAATATATGGTGAATATCCGGAGACTCAAGCATACTGTTTACAATGTCAATCGTCGTGTTGTTCATAAAGTCACGACACTTCTCCTTGTAAAGAAGAGCCATTATACCTTTATATGCCGCGCTCAAGCGAGTTTGAAGGGTTAGCAGCCGCGTAGAAGAAAAGACTGCGCTGTTAATCGTGTGCATTGCATTCGGACGTCCATTGACCTCTTCAACCATGTCCTCAATGTCATAGGCATAGCGGGTTTCGTTCGCACCGCCATACATCTCACCCAAAATCCCGCACCAATACCACCGAGAAAGAGTTTTGATTGTGTTTGGCTCATTGCATTTGGATTTTCCGAGAACAGCGCAGATTGCCGCAAGTGGAATCAACTGCGTTGTATAGGGCAAATCTCTTTGACGGAAAACGCACTGATCCCGAAGAAGAAACTCCTTTGCGATTTTGAACCCAGACAGCACTGCATCCCGGTTCGCTATGTACGATTCATAAGGAAGTCCCAGAACATCTTTCTTTTTGCAGGAGATGGTGTTCGTTTTCCCGGACTGTTTGTTCAAATAGCTTGTGTAAAGGCAAACCGTTGTCAGGAATGTAGTCTCATCAATCCCATCGAACAGGTCTGTTCTCAGCGTGTCACCGAAACCGCAAATTGTATTTCGACACTGCACCCAGTCTTTTCTCAGATCAAAGTCTCTTGTGGCGTAGGTCGCGGTAACAAGCTCAAACACCGTGAGAGGGACACCACCAGTATTGACGTTCTCAAACACCTTGCATACCGCCTCTCGCGGCGTGGACTTGTCCAGCGTAATAACAGGCAACTTGTAGCCAGAAATCGTATTTAGTACATCAGCTTGAAAACGCTTAAACTCGTCCATCGCCTCCGGCTTCATTCCGTAGTGCGTCATGTAGCCCATGAACCAGTCCATAACGGCGTTGCTATCGAACACAATATTGACCGGAAACAGCTTGTTCTCATATTCATACTCTCTGGTGGAGAGGTCGAGCTTCACGTCTCGATCAAAGTTCTCTTTTATCTTGCGGTCTTCCGGAATAGACAAAACTGCATCAAAACGATCCTCATCATCGTCAAGGCACTTCTCCATTGAGAGATAGTAATAACGCTTAATAGCCTTGCCTTTTTCTGTTTTGGTCGAGACCGGCTCTTTAGAGGATGTTGCCTGATAGATGGAAGTAAGTCGCTGCTGTCCATCAAGAATCAAATGCTCCGGCTTTACTGAGACGCCTTTTACGCCCGTAATTGTGCGGTATTTGAATTGAATGTCCGGATTACCGTATTGTAGCCGCATAATGGCACCCATAGGGTAGCCTTGCGACAAACTGGCGATAATTCCTCTAATTCGGTTATCATCCCAAGTCCAGTCGCGCTGAAACTCCGGCAACTGCATTGAGCCGGACTTAACCTCCGCTAAAAGCTGACTTAGGTTTGTATCAAGAGATTGTGGTGAAATAATCACGTCTGCGCCTCCTTCATTGAGTTTTACTGATCGGACGAGCCCAGTCTGCTTTCCAAATCTGAAATATCGCTGCGGATGGAAGAGATGTCCGACTCAATATCGTCAACCCGCTCGGATAAAGAAGCCTGCTGACTTTGAATGTACTCCATTTGTGAGTATAGACCTCGCACTGCCAGAATCAATTCTACCATCAGCCCCTTATCATCGAGGGAGAGAAGACGGTCTTTTTCAGCCTGTATCTTTTCCGCCTCCTGTTGAAGCCGCTCTTTCTCACGAACTGCTTCTGCTGCGGCTTTCTCAAGACGAACCCGTTCCTTTTCAAGACGCTTTTTCTGGCGCTCGTCTTTGCTTTTTTTCAAGCTCTCCTGAACTCTATCAAACATGGTACAACCTCCAAATCAGGTAAACGATAATTTAACGGCTTAGAGCTGGATGGCAGAGACATCAATCTCGCCGGACATCAACTTTGGAAGAAGGGTATCTCTTAGTATGGACAGCCGTTTATTTTCCGCTCTATTAGAATAAATCTGCTCAAGAAGTGGTGAAGCAATGGTATTAAACCCGGCTAACTCTTCTTCCGATGGAAGAACAACAGGGTATGTCATAATCTGCTGCTTATCTCCACGGGGCATTTTCGTTCCTTTCGATCCAGCAACCATAAATGCGAAGAACTTGTCGGCATATAGAGTGCTGAATAGGTACGCCGAGTAACACGGCTGACTTGGCGTAAAGCAAAGAACATCGGTTGAGCAGCCACATTTGTCCTCACAGTAGACAATCTTCTTAAAGTAAGGACGAATGTTGGAAATCAACGTATCACCTTTATGGCAAGCGGTTGTCTGTGATGTAGTTGGTAGGCTTGTCGCCTCGGTTGAACCAGCTTTTCCCGACAGCATATTTTCCGTTGAGAAGTAGGTTCTGACGTTCAACTCAGAGACAGCTACTTTGTCTGTTGAATATGAGCAAATATCCGAGAGGACTCCCTGATTTACTGCCAAAATGTCATTGCCGAACCGCCCTTGATATATCGTTTGCAGGAGATCAGCTAAATTATCGTTTATCCTATCGTTAAGCGCAATCTTTTCGTCAATCTTTGCAAGGAAATCTCCGATGCGTCTCTGCTCGTCCAAGTCTGGCACTGACAATTCAAGCTCTTCGAGAACGCTTTGTTGAACTCGCTGCCTTCCAGAAGATCCAACCATAGACTTTATAGCTACATTACGGAAAACCGGGTTTATTGCTGTGTAATAAACAAATTGCGGATCGCTGATTCCCGTTTTTGCTCTCATCACAATAAACTCCGTTGAGCCAAAGCCAATTTCGCCATCATCAAGCATATCAACATAAGCGGTTTTTCCGTTTTCAAGGCATGGAGTGATCCTTGCCATAACGGTGTCCCCGTTGCAAAACTTAGCTCCACCGTTAAACTCGGCTTTTTCCGTCTCTGGAATCTTTTTCGTGAACGGCTTTAATTTGTCCATTGCAACCTTCGTTGCAATGTCACCCTTTTTGAGGCTCAAGCGAGGATTAAAGTCAATAAAGTCGGCAGCGCGAATTGTCCTCCACTCAGATGTCATACCCAATCGCCCCCAGTCGTTCTTTGATCTGCGCCTCAAGTTCATGGGACTTTGCGAAAAGCTCAGAAAGTTCAGAAGTCAAACGCCCCATTTTCTCTTCAAACGGCTCGCCGTCATCTTCCTGTTCCTCAATACCAACATAGCGTCCCGGAGTGAGAATGTAATCCTGCTTTGCAATGTCCTGTGTAGTGACAACAGCACAGAAGCCCTTTTCATCTTCGAGTGTTCCATCAACGAAGGCATTATAAGTGTCGGCAATTTTCTTGATGTCTTCATCCGTCAGTTCGCGCAGCTTCCGCGTAACCATAGTGCCGAGTTTCCGTGCGTCGATGAACAGCGTTTTGCCTTTTTGCTTCTTGTTCTTTGCAAGGAACCAGAGCGATACCGGGATCTGCGTCGTGTAGAATAGCTGCGTCGGCATTGCAACGATACAGTCCACAAGGTCAGCATTGATAATGTTCTTGCGGATTTCACCTTCACCGCCGGACTGCGAAGAAAGCGAACCATTTGCAAGCACCATACCGATACGTCCATTCGGAGCGAGATGCCAGATCATGTGCTGCAACCACGCGAAGTTTGCATTTCCAGCAGGAGGCGTACCATACTGCCAACGGACATCATCAACGAGTTTATCCGCACCCCAGCCGGAGAGATTGAAGGGAGGATTCGCCATAATGAAGTCTGCCTTGAGTTGAGGGTGGCAGTCGTTAAAGAACGTGTCCGCATTAAACTTGCCGAGGTCGGCTTCAATACCGCGAATGGCAAGATTCATCTGCGCCATCTTCCATGTGGTCGGGTTGGAGTCCTGACCAAAAACGGAAATCTTGTTGATGTTGCCGCCGTGATTTTCGATGAACTTTGCGGACTGAACAAACATACCGCCAGAGCCGCAGCACGGGTCATAAACACGCCCATTAAACGGCTGCAACACTTCAACAAGGGTACGCACAACGCAAGAGGGAGTATAGAACTCACCGGCAAGTTTGCCTTCTTGCTCGGCAAACTTGGAGAGGCAATATTCGTATGTGCGACCAAGAATGTCCTTGCTGTTTCCATGCTCGATCATCTGAATATTGGTGAAGAGATCAACCACTTCACCAAGACGCCGCTTGTCCAGCTCTGGACGGGCGAAGTTCTTAGGAAGAATATCTTTGAGACGCTTGTTTTCTTTCTCAATACTGCGCATTGCATCATCAATCACCGTGCCAATTTCCGGCGTGTGAGCGGCAGCAGCAATCGCACTCCATCGTGCATTCTCAGGGACAAAGAAGATGTTTTCGGCAGTGTATTCGTCCTGATCCTCTTCAAATCCATCGCCTTCTTCAACCAGTTCCTTGTACTTTGCCTCGAAGCGATCAGAAATGTATTTCAAGAAAATCAATCCGAGAACGACGGACTTGTATTCGGATGCGTCGATGTTTCCGCGCAGGACGCAAGCCGCGTCCCAGATTTGTTTTTCAAAGCCGATATTGCTTGTATTATTCTCAGCCATTTCAGCAACCTCCAAAGTTATAGTTTCACATTTATTATTCTACAAAAAGAGCTGCACGAAAAACCGGACTCAGTCCTTGTCCGTTCGCACAGCTTCACAAATATCTCCAATGTCACAATTCAAGTAGCCGCAAATGCGCAGCAAAATAGAGAGGGACACTTCTTCCCCCTTATTCAGTTTCGTCCATGTTCCGGATGCAAGGTTAAGCTCTTGCCGGAGGGTGGACTTCTTTATGTCTCGATTTAGCAGGAGCATCCAAAGTTTTTTATAACTTATCCCCATAACATACACCCCTTTACTCATTCGCTAATCACGACTTCTATTTTATTATACACGATGACCTCTTTAATTGCAATCAGCGCATGCACAAATTCACAAAAAAGATGCAAGTTCTTGATGGTTTTGATTTTCAAAAAAAGCAATGCAGTTCTCTAAAATAACTGCATGCGGTCGGTCATACCATAAGCAGTTCGCCGGTTATGTCTGCATCAACGAGATGGGAGACCTCATCAAGCCGCATTATGTGACGGAGCAATTTCCGAAGCTGCTGGATGCAAACGGCCTGCGGCGCATTCGCTTCCATGATCTCAGACATAGTTGTGCCTCACGCATGCTGGCAAACGGTGTTCCGATGAAGCAGATTCAGGATTGGCTGGGACACAGTGATTTTTCCACGACGGCAAACATCTATGCCCATCTAGACTACAGCACAAAGCTGTCCTCGGCAGATGCCATGCTTTCAGGACTTGGATTTCAGACGGAAAAGGCGTAGCTTTTTCTCTCCTGTTTTTTCTCCAAAAGCCCGGAAAGCCTTGCTGCACAAGGCGTTTTCAGCATTGAAATTTGCAGGAGATAAGAATTTGCCCCACATACAGTGGTCGGAAAAAACTCGAAAAAGTCGTGAAATATAGTGAAAGTGTTCAATCAGAACGCTTCTGATTGAACACTTTCAACAAGAAATTGGCGGAGTGGGTGGGATTCGAACCCACGGTACCCGAAGGTACAACTGATTTCGAGTCAGTCCCGTTATGACCACTTCGATACCACTCCGTGTATTTATCTTCACATCAGCCCTCAAAAACATCTTGGAAAAAGGAGAGAACTGATGGAGAGAACTAAGGGATATTTACTTTTCAATGATAGCTGAAAAACCCCGTAAAATCAAGGTTTTTCAGAGGTGAGCTTCCAAAAAGGGCATTCGTTTTCGATCAGGCCCGTTATGACCACTTCGATACGCTTCCGTATATGTACCCGGGTATCTGGAATCCGGGATGGGTGCTGCTGTACGGCGAATTCCGCTCGACAGGCGTGCATTCCGCCCGTTTGGGTACGGACAGACGTCTTTCCGGCCTACGACCTCAGCAGACTTATGTATATTACCACATCTTCGTTCTTTTTGCAAGTCTTTTTTGAAATTTTCCGATTTATTTTTCTGAAAAAACCTGTTCCGGCAGGCGGAGACGCAGACCTCCCCCTCCCCCGCTTGATAAACCTCCGGGAAGCGCTCGTCCGCAGGCTGCGCCGGCGGGACGAAGCAGGACGTTCGGCATTATTACACAGCGAGGCAGCAAATCGGAAAGAACGGCGCGCCGTCCGCAAAGCCCGCAGTTTTCCGGCCATGCCAAAGCAAATGGCTTTTTGCTTTTCGGTGCGCGCCGCACTTGACAAAGCGCGGCGCCGCTGTTACAATGAGGGCAACCTATGCAGACAAGTGGGAGTGAAGATGCAAAAAGCGTATATCATCGGCATCGCCGGCGGCAGTGCCGGCGGGAAAACGACCTTTGCGCGGCAGCTTCAGACGGCGCTGGCGGACATAGACGTTCTGCTGCTTTCTATGGACGCCTATTTCAAGCCGGAAGCAGAGCGACCGTCGGCGGTCGGAAGCACGGGGCGGCGTTACCGGGACGACAACTGCCCGGAGGCGTTCGATCTGCCGCGTCTGCGGCGGGGCTGCTTCTGGTAGGCGGCCCTTTCCTGCTGGCGGCGGTTCTGATAAAACGGGACGGGTTTGCCATCGGCGGCGGTGATATGAAACTGATGGGGGCCTGCGGGTTTGTCCTGGGCGTGGGCGGCGGGCTGCTCCAAAGCATCCTCTCCCTGCTGCTGATCGTCCTGGCCGGGGCGGGAACCGCCGTCCGGCGAAAATGCAAACTGAACAACGTGAAGATGCCGCTTGCGCCCTTTTTCTGCGCGGGCGGTGTTTTCGCTTATGCGGCGGTGGCTGCCGCCTCAATCTGATTGGAGGGAGAACCTTGAACAAAACGATTTTCAAAAACCGCACCATTATTGGGGCGGTGTGCATCATCCTTTCCCTGATTATCTGCTTTGCCGTCACGCCCCTGTTCAACGCCGGGCTGAAAGCCCAGGCGGAAGCAGTCCGGGTGAGGGCGGAAACGATCCCCAGGGGCGCCCTGATTACGGCGGACATGGTGGAGGTCTACACGCGGGGTGCTTCCGGTATGCCCGCCACCACCGCAAAGTCGCTGGATGAGGTGGTCGGCCGGTATGCCGACGTGGAGCTGAGGAAAAACGCCGACGTGGATACTGGATGGCTGTCCCCGTCCCCCCTGACTCAGTATGAGTATTTGACAAGTCTGGACGGCTCCCAGGTGGC
>OLQA01003680.1_pt1 | contig 10688 bp, 8 predicted proteins | sample 1673151 | NCBI WGS metagenome assembly OLQA01 (sample SAMEA3136760, study PRJEB25190) | human gut metagenome | biome: human gut; feature: human-associated habitat; material: faeces | place: Austria | collected 2013 | reverse complement strand
GTTCCAAAGGGGGTATTCTCTACGGTAGAGAATACCCCCTTTGATATGTGTGCCGCGCGGTGCGCGGCGGTTTTTTGATGCACGCGCTATGAATACGCCGCAACGTGCTCGCGGTAATACTGCACAGCGAGCCAGCTGCGGTAGAAGCTGCGGTCGGTGTCGCTGAGGACGGAGGTCAGGACGCCGTCGTGCAGGAAGAGCCCGTTCGTGTGCAGCAGCGGCGAGATGTCCCGCATGGCGCGGGAGAGCTGCATATAGCTGGGGCCGGCCCAGCCGCACGCGTCGAACAGCCGCGTCATCAGGAAGCAGGGCGAAAAGTCGCCGCCGTCGCCGGTGAAGTCCGCGCCGAGGACCTCCTTCGCCGCGCGGTTCGCCCAGATGAGATAGGGCGTGGCGTAATAGTTCCGGAAGCCGGCAAGCGTGGACGTGTCAAAATCAATGCCCATCTCCTCATAGACCAAGCCGCCGTTGCCCATCCACGGCTTGTGGTCGCCGAAGAGCACGAGCACCACAGGGGTATCGCGCGCGTCCAGCTCCTGCGTCAGACGGACGTATTCGCGGACCGTTTCATTCACGCCGAAGAGGTAGTTGCTGAGCATATTGCAGCTCTCCTGCGACCAGCCGCTTGCTTCGGGCGAAACATAGGGAACGGTGCTCTCCGTTTCGGCGTAGGGGCCGTGATTCTGATAGCTCACCGCGAAGGAGAACAGGGGCGAGCCGTCCGCCGCGTCGAGGTCGGCGAGCAGGTAGTCCGCGAGCTGTTGGTCGGAATGCCACATGGCGACGTAGGGGTCGACCAGCTCGCCGAAGCCGTTTTCCGTGAAAACGCTCCGTTCAAAGCCGAGGTAGTCGTTCACGCGCTCGCGGTCATAGAACCAGCTGTAGCCGGGGTGCGCGTAGTGCGCCGCGTAGCCCTGCGCCGTGAAGTAGCGGACGTAGGAGCCGGTCGCGCCGCGGTATTCGTCGTGCTCGCTCGCGCCGGTGAGGAAGCCCCACTCGGTATCCACGGTGCCGCCCGCGAAGATGTTCGTGAGCAGGCGGCCGGAGAGGCTCTGCTCCTCGAGCGCGTGCCAGGGGGCATAGACCTCCTGCACCGTGTCGAAGCCGGCGAGGGCGTCGAAGTCGGTCAGGTCGCAGAACGCCTCGAGCATCACACCCATGACGGCGACCTTCTCCCCCTCCGGAATGTCTTCATCGGGGAAGGACTCAAGCAGCGTCTGCGCCGCGCGGGCATCGTAGCCCTCCGGCTTTTCGGGGAACAGCTCCGGCACCGAGTGCAGGAAGGAAAGCGCAAAGCCGCGGGAAAGATAGACCTCGTTGTCCGACCAGATATTGATGAGCGCGTCGTTCGCCGTCCTTTTGTAGACGGCTTCGTCGGCGTAGGCGCCGAGGTACGCGCCGACGCCCAGCAGCACGCAGGCTGCCGCGCCCAGCGCGCGGACGCGCCGGCGCTTATCGCCGCGCGGCATGAGGAGCACGGCAAAGGCCAGCATCGCGCCGAGGAGCGCGACCGCCGTGTTGACCTCGGCGGTCCGTTCAAATTCGTATTGACTCATGATGCCGCCCGCCGTGCGCAGGAGCAGGATATCGCTCGCGCGCATCGGATCGCCGCGCAGCATGACCTTATAATAGTTGATGAGCGGGAGGCCCACACCGAAAAGGCCGCTGAGCAGCACGCCGCACCAGCAGCGTCCGGACAGAAAATAGCCCAGCCATGCGAGCAGCAGCGGCGGGAAAAGGTTCAGCGCCAGCAGCAGCGGATGATCGAGATAGGACCGGTACAGCTCTGCCTGCGGGAGGGCGGCATCCGCGCAGGCCGTAAGCCACAGGCCGAGAAAGCCGATGCCGACGCCGAGGAGCGTGAGCAGCACGGCAAGGTAGGCGCGGTGGGCGCGGAGCGTCCCGCGGCTCGCGCCGTCGGGCGGAAAAATAAGGCGAGAAAGCTTCAAATCGGGTTCCCCTTCAAAAAGAATAACAGAATTATAACAGATTTTTCGGCAAAAACAACCGCCATTTCCCACCATTCCGCCAAATCCCGCTCAATGTGAGAAAAAAGGACGGTGAAACGGGGGTGAGGGTATTGCATTTTCATGGCAAAACCTTTATAATTATACTAAATCTTCGTCATGCGGCCTGAAAATATTTTAGGTGTTATGACGAAACAAAAGAAAGGGAGAACATCATGGAAAAGCTCTTTAAGCTCCAGGAGAACGGCACCACGGTAAAAACCGAGCTGCTTGCCGGTCTCACGACGTTCATGACGATGGCCTACATCATCGCCCTGAACCCCAACCTGCTGACCAACTTCGCGGTCGGCACCCCGCTGTGGAACGGTGTGTTCCTGGCGACCTGCATCGCCTCCGCCATCGGCACCATCTGCATGGCCTTCATGGCCAACAAGCCCTTCGTTATGGCTCCCGGCATGGGTCTGAACAGCTTCTTCGCCGTGGTCGTGGCCAACATCGCCGTCATCAACAACTGCGAGTATGAGTCCGCGTTCCAGGCCGGTCTGGTCATCATCCTCGTCGAGGGCATCGTGTTCCTCGTCCTCACCCTCCTGAAGGTCCGTGAGAAGATCGTCGAGGCCATTCCTCTCGGCGTCCGCTACGGCATCGCCCCCGCCATCGGCCTGATGCTGATGAACATCGGTCTCGGCTCCAACGTCGGCATCTATGCCGAGGGCAACGGCTTCACCAGCCCCTTCTACATCATGCGCGACTTCTTCGGCGCCCTGACCCCCAGCATCATCAAGGGCAGCATGGGCGACATCGGCTATCACACCATGGTCCTCACCGCCATCACCGCCTTCCTCGGCGTGTTCATGATGGTCGTTCTGGCCAAGAAGGGCATCAAGGCCTCCGTTCTGCTCGGTATGCTCTTCTCCTCCGTGCTCTACTGGGCCGGCAGCTTCCTGTTCCTGGGCGTGAATCCGTTCGCCAGCCTTGAGACCGCGAGCTTCGTGCCCCCCTTCGCCGACATGGTCTCCACCACTCTCTTCAAGTTTGACTTCGCCGGCTTTGTGAACATCGGCTGGTTCACCGCCATCACCCTGATCATCACCTTCTGCATGATCGATATGTTCGACACCATCGGCACCCTCGTCGGCACGGCCTCCCGCGCCGGCATGGTCGACAAGGACGGCAATATGCCCAAGATGAAGGAAGCCCTGCTCTCCGATGCCATCGGCACCGTCGCGGGCGCTGCCACCGGTACCTCCACCGTCACCACCTTCATCGAGTCCGCTTCCGGCGTTGAGGCCGGCGGCCGCACCGGTCTGACCGCGCTGACCACCGCCGTTCTCTTCCTCGCCTGCATGTTCCTCGCCCCCATCGCCGCCATCATCCCCGGCGCTGCGACCTCCGCCGCGCTCATCTACGTCGGCGTGCTGATGCTCCAGGGCCTCAAGAACGTCAACTTTGACGATATGGATCAGATGCTGCCGGTGTCCATCATGCTCATCGGTATGCCCGTGTCCGGCTCCATCGGCCACGCCATCGGTCTGGGCCTGATCTCCTACACCGTGGTCAAGGTCTTCTCCGGCAAGGCCAAGGACGTCAGCGTTCTGACCTATGTCATCTCCCTCCTCTTCCTCATCAAGTTCTTCGTAGTGGTGTAAGACCCATACAGCGGCATAAGAAAGAGCGCCCGTTCGGGCGCTCTTTCCTTTTGGCTTTTTACTTGTAGAAATCCGTGCCGTCCTCAATGACGATGGGCAGGCCGTTGTGGTAGACGGGGATGGTCTCGAACTTGAAACGGCTGACGCGGTGCTTATGGTCGATCTGCTCTTTAATGGCGGGATCGGCGACGCCCTTGCGGACGTATTCGTTCACCGCGTGGTAGGAAAAGCCGAGGTTGTCCTCGTCGGTCTTGCCGGTCAGGCCGTCGGACGGGGGCTTGATGAGGAAGCGCTCGGGCAGGCCCAGCGCGCGGCCGATGGCGATGACCTCCTCGGTGGTGTACATCCCGATGGGCGAGAACGCGCCCGCGCTGTCGCCGTAGATGGTGCAGTAGCCGACCCAGTCCTCGGAGAGGTTGGAGGTGTTGACCACGATGCCCGCGTCCACGCTCTGGGCGATGGCGTACAGCGTCGCCATGCGGATGCGGGAGGGGAGGTTGACGGTGGTCTGGCGGCTGGCCTCGATGCCGAGGCGCGCCATCTCGCCCAGAATGCCGCTCGTGCCGCCGTGGATGTTGAAGGTGTAGTGCTTGATGCCGAGGAAGTCCACGATGCCGTTGGAGTAGTCGATGTCGGGCTGGACGCCGTCGGGCATGAGGACGCCGACCACGTTCTCGCGGCCATACGCCTCGACGCACAGCGCGGCGATCACCGAGCTGTCCTTGCCGCCGGAAATGCCGACGACGGCGGTTTTGCCGCCGCAGCCTTTCATCTGCGCGCGCATCCAGTCGAGCAGGGCGGGAATGTGGTCCGCGGCCTTGAAATCCTTGAGATCGTACATAGCTTGCGCTCCTTTTTTGAAATTTGCTGTCATTGTAGCGCAAAAAAGCGCGGATTGCAATGGAAGGAGCGCAGAAATTCTCATTTCATCGGTCTTTTCCGCGCACGGATGCGACAAAATCAGTCGATCAGGGCGCGCAGCTCGTCGAGCGAGAGCGAAGGCTGGAGAGCAAGGCCGACGCCAAAGCCGACGACGCGCGCAAGCTGCTCGGCGCGCGCATCGATGTCGCGCGGCGTGACCATGACGCTCCCCTGTCCGCGCAGGGCGGCGGGATCGGGGAGGTCCGCCCCGGCCTCGTCTAAAAGGTCGAGCGCGAGCGTGGCGGCGTCCACCACGGTGGGGACGCCGACGGCGAGAACGGGAACGCCGAGCGTCTCGCGCGTGAGGGCGCGGCGGTGGTTGCCGACGCCCGAGCCGGGGACGATGCCGGCATCCGTGAGCTGGACGGTGGTGCAGACGCGCCCGAGGCTCTGCGACGCCAGCGCGTCGACGGCAACGACAAGGTCGGGGCGCACGGTCTCCACCGCGCCGCGCACGAGCTCGGCGGCCTCCAATCCCGTTGTGCCGAGGACGCCGGGCGTCAGCACGCTGACATCCGCGAGCGCACCGAAGGCGGCGCAGCCCTTCAGGTGGCGCGTGGCGGGCACATGATCGGCGGCGCGGGGACCGATGACGTCGGGCGTCATGGCGCGGTTGCCGAGTCCGACCACGAGGGCGGTATCGACCGTTCCTTCGAGGAGAGCGCGCAGCTCGTCGCGGAGCGCGAGCGCCGCGCGCTCCGTGTACGCGGGGTCCTCGGGAGAAAGCGCGCGCAGGTCGAGCGTGACGTAGGTCCCGCGCGGCTTGCCGAGGGCGCGCGCGGCCGCCTCGCCCTCCACCGTCACCGTGGTCACGGCGCAGCCGCGGCGCGTCCGCTCGGTGAGCGTGAGGCCGTCGATGGCGTCGTCCCTTTGCGCCGCGCGGAACAGCGCGTGCGCCTCCAGCGCCAGGTCCGTCCGCCGTGCGTTCATAAAACCGCCTGCCTTCCACTAAATCTTGTATATTGCTCTCATTATGTCCCCTAAATTTTGAAGCATACAAAAAAGTGGAGAAAATCTGAAAAAAGTGCTTGCAATTCCTCGAAAACTTTGTTAAAATACCATTCTGCACGGTGGATTTTTTGTGTTCGCCGTCAAATCCCAACCGGAGGAGGTGTTTGGTTTGCCGAATATTAAGTCTGCCAAGAAGCGCGTCCAGCTCGCTGAGGTGCGTAACGCCCGCAACAAGGCTGACAAGTCCGCACTGAAGACCGCACTCAAGAAGTTCGAGGCGGCTGCCGCTGAAGGCAATCGCACCGAGGCCGAGGGTGCTTACAAGGTCGCAGTGAAGATCGTGGACAAGTCTGCTGCGAAGGGTCTGCTGCACAAGAACAACGCTGCCCACAAGAAGAGCGCCATGACCGTCAAGCTCAACAGCATTGGCTGATCGAACCAAACAATGAGAGACGTCCGCGAGGACGTCTCTTTTTTGTCTGCCGATCAAAAGACTGCTTTTGGAGCCGCTTATTTACAATTTGTTCACACGGTTTTCAAGTTTTAGCCATAAATCGCTGGTATCTTAATACTTGCAAAGGGGTTACGTGATCCCCGATGTGATTTTCTCCCTCCTAAAAATACACACAACACACAGCCAAAAGCCCCCGCCGAAAGACGGGGGCTTTTGGTGTCTTGCGCGGGCAAAGCAGAATTTAACGCTCCCACCCTGCAACTTTAACTCCAAAAACCTTGAACTCGCCAGACACAAATGAATCGGGATATGTGAGATAATAGGTTTGTGAGAAACCCAAACTGCTATAAGCATCAATTTCATCAGCAATATGTGCGCCGCCAAGCACTATAAGCGGAGCTTTTCCGGGGTCTGTGCTTCCAATTAAAAGCAAGCCCTCAAGGGCAACAAAAAATACCCAGCAAATAAAAAATGCTAAAGCTGCTTTCAAAGCTTTCTTTTTCATATCTCCCCTCCAGATTAAATCCCGATCCGTCTTATTCCGATATAGATGGTTTTGCACAAAAGGGTTCTGTGGGTATTTTATCATGTTTGGCCCGCGGGCGCAAGGACTTCCTAACGGTTTGCCGTTGGCGGCGGGCGCAAAAGCCGATGCAGAGCGCGGGAACGCGGGTTGCGTTTGCGCGCGCGGCATGGTAAAATCAGGGAAAGAGCCGCGAAACGCGGCAAAGAGAAGCACACAACGCGCGAACAAATGAGGGAAATACACGATGAAACGAAGAATTTTTGCGCTGCTTGCGGCGCTGTGCCTGCTCGCGGGCTGCGCGGGCAAAACGGAGCTGGACGCGCCGGTCATTGACCCCGCGCCGCCGACGGTCGACCCAACGCCGGTCACACCGACGGAGCCGAGCGAGGCCGAGCAGGCTGAGGCGCGGCTGCGCGAGCGCATCGCGGGGATGTCGATCGAGGAAAAGGTCGGGCAGATGTTCTTTGTTCGCTGTCCCGAAATGGGCGCGGCGGAGGATGTAGCTGCCTACCACCTCGGGGGGCTGCTGCTCTTCGGGCGGGACTACAAGGACGCGGATGGCGGCTGGCTGAGTGCGGAGGAGCTGACGGCGAAGCTCGAGAGCTATCAGGCCGCGGCGGAGCTTCCGCTCTTCATCGGCAGCGACGAGGAGGGCGGCACGGTGACGCGCGCGAGCCGCGACCCGAAGCTCTTCGCGCAGCCGCTGCCCTCGCCGCAGGAGCTGTATGCCGCGCGCGGCATGGACGGTCTTGCCGCGGAGACGCTGGACTATAACAAGCAGCTTCTGGCGCTCGGCATCAACGTGAACCTTGCGCCGGTGTGCGACGTATCCACCGACGCGGGCGACTTTATCTACGCGCGCTCGTTCGGCAGAGACGCCGCGGCGACGAGCGAATTTGTGACGGCGGCGGTCGGCGCGATCCGGGACGCGGGGGTAGCGGCGGTCCTCAAGCACTTCCCCGGCTACGGGAACAACGCCGACACGCACACGGGCGTCGCCATTGACAAGCGGTCGTATGAGACGTTTGAGCAGAGCGATTTTCTTCCCTTTGAGGCGGGCATTGCGGCGGGCGCGCCCTTCGTGCTGGTGAGCCACAACGTGGCGGAGTGCATGGACGCTGCGCTGCCGGCGTCGCTCTCCCCCGCCGTGCATGAGGTGCTGCGGGAGACGCTGGGCTTCGACGGCATCGTGATCACGGACGACCTCGCGATGGACGCGGTGAAGCAGTACGCGAACGGCGAGGCCGCGGTGCTGGCGGTGCTCGCAGGGAACGATATGCTCATCACGAGTGACTACCAAAACGACATTCCCGCCGTGCTCGCGGCGGTGGCGGACGGGCGCATCGCGGAGCGCGAGATCGACGCGCACGTGCTGCGTATTCTGCGCTATAAGCAGGCGCAGGGGTGGATCGAATAGGATTTTTTGGAATTTCGGAACAAAACGGCGCGGCTTTGCGTCAAAAGATGCAAAGGTCCTGCTTTTGGAAGAGGCAGGACGGAAACAGAAAGGAGCGAAAGAAATGAAAAGGTCTCTGCGAAACAGTATTCTCTTGCTGCTGACGGCGATGCTGCTGACAGTATCGGCCCTTGCCGACTCGGGGCCGAAGGCCCAGCTGACGGTGAAGGTGGTAAACGCGCCGAGCGAGCCGTACTACCTCGATCTTTTGGAAAAGGGGGATTATCAGGGGCACACCTATGGCTCCGGAGACGGGGATGACACATACAGCGGGCTGGATTGGAGCTACTCCGAGGAGGAAATCGCCGCGCTGGATGACGAGCTGCTGGACGCGCTGCGGGCAGCGGTGCCGGAGGGCTGGCACGCCTGCACCGCGCAGGGGACAAACGGCGCGCCGATGTGGGGCGACCTGATCGGCAGCGACGCAGGCGGGGTGCGGCTCCACTCCTTCCGCTACCATGGCGTACCGGATACGTATCGGATCATTCTCGTGACAAAAAGCGGCGAGAGCTGGGTGTCCGATACGCTGCACCGCGCGACGCTGCAATCGAGCGCGACGGTGGATTGGGCGAAAAGGACCGCGAGCGCGCCGAGCGCGGCGACCGCCTATCTGCTGCAATTTTTCTGCACCCTCCTCCCTACCCTGCTGATCGAGGGCGTGCTGCTGCTCGCCTTCGGCTATCGGAGCCGTCGGAGCTTGCTGGTGTTTCTGCTCGTGAACCTTGTGACGCAAGGCGGCTTCGCGCTCTACCTTGCCGTGACGGTGCTCAACCACGGCGTGAGCGGGTGGTCGCTGCTGTTCTACATTCCCATCGAAATTATCATTACCGCAGTCGAGCTGCTGTGCTACCGCCGGCTGCTGACGGAGAAGGGCCGAGGGCGCGCGGTGGGCTACGCCGTCGCCGCAAATGTCTGCTCCGCGACGGTGGGGTTGCTGCTCATCGACCCGCTGTGGAGGTTCATCGTCAGCATTTCTTAGAAACTATTTTGCGCCCCGCACGGGCGCGGAAACGAAAGGAAATTTTTTCATGGAGACCGAAAAGCTATACTATGCCGACCCCTTTCTGACGGAATTTGACGCGCGGGTGCTTGCCTGCGAGGCGGAAAAGGGCGGCTATGCCGTGGTGCTCGACCGCACGGCGTTCTATCCCGAGGGCGGCGGGCAGCCGTATGACACCGGCGTGCTCGGCGGCGTCGAGGTGAGCGAGGTACATGAAAAGGCGGGCGTCGTCACGCACAAATGCGCCGCTCCCCTGCCCGTGGGCGAGACGGTGCATGGGAAGCTCGACTGGGCGCGGCGCTTCGACCACATGCAGCAGCACTCCGGCGAGCACATCTGCTCGGGGCTGATCTGCGCGCGCTACGGCTGCGACAACGTGGGCTTTCACATGGGCGCGGAGAGCGTGACCATCGACTTCAACGCCGACATTCCGTGGGAGGAGCTGCTGGAGATCGAGGCAGCGGCGAACCGGTACATCTATGAGGATCACGCCATCGACATCCAGCTCCACCGCGGCGCGGAGCTGGACGCGATCGACTACCGCAGCAAAAAGCCGCTTGAGGGCGACGTGCGCATCGTGACCTTCCCCGGCGCGGACTGCTGCGCGTGCTGCGGCACGCACGTCATGCGGAGCGGACAGGTCGGCATCGTGAAATTCCTCTCCGTGCAGAAGTTCCGCGAGGGCGTGCGCATCGAGCTGCTGTGCGGCGGGCGGGCATACCGCTATCTCTCCGCCTGCTGGGCGCAGGACGTGGCGGCCGCGCAGGCGCTCTCGGTCAAGCCGACGGCCTCCGCCGCGGCGGTCGAGCGCTTGCAGGGCGAGCTTTCCGCGCTTAAGCTGCGCTGCGCAAAATTGGAGGAGAGCGTGTTCGCGGGCGTCGCGGCGCGGTATGCGGGCAGCGGCGATGTGCTGCTTTTCGAGGACGAGATGGGCGGCGAGAGCGTGCGCAGGCTCTGCGACGCGGTGGCGGAGACCTGCGGCGGGCGCTGCGCGGTGTTCGCGGGCGCGGGCAGCGCGTGGAAATACGCCATCGGGCAGCGCGGGGGCGATCTGCGCGCGCTGACAAAGGAGCTGAACGCGGCGCTCTCGGGGCGCGGCGGCGGCAAGCCGGAGTTCGTGCAGGGCAGCGTCGGCGCGGAGCGCGAAGCCATCGAAGCGTTCTTTGCGGAAAAGTGACTTGACAAGCGCGGCGCGGCGTGCTATGCTACGCACAACAAAAGGCTGTGAGAAAGAAGCTTTTTCTTGCTGCGCTCCAGAGAGGGGACGGATGGTGCGAGTTCCTGCGCGAGAGGAAAAGCGGCGCTTTTGAGCCGCGCGGCGGAAATGCCGCGCCGGTCCCCGCCGTTATCGGGAATGAAGTGCCCCGCCTCCAACGGGGAATTCAGGTGGAACCACGGACAATGCTTTGTTCGCCCTGAGCCGAATACCGGCTCAGGGCGTTTTTGCTGCGCAAAAACGCAAGGATTTGAGCCGCGCCCCTCGCCGCCAACGCGGCGATCAGGGCGCATGGCGTCAAAATTGCGTACACGCAATTTTGAAAACGCTCCGGGCCACCAAACGAAAAGGAGAAGAAACCATGAAAAACACCGAAAAGACGATGGACAAGATCGTTGCCCTGTGCAAGAACCGCGGCTTTGTGTTCCCCGGCAGCGAGATCTACGGCGGCCTTGCCAACACCTGGGACTACGGCCCGCTCGGCGCGGAGCTGAAGAAGAACATCAAGAACGCCTGGTGGAAGAAGTTCGTGCAGGAGAATCCCTACA
>OLQA01003668.1_pt1 | contig 10705 bp, 9 predicted proteins | sample 1673151 | NCBI WGS metagenome assembly OLQA01 (sample SAMEA3136760, study PRJEB25190) | human gut metagenome | biome: human gut; feature: human-associated habitat; material: faeces | place: Austria | collected 2013 | reverse complement strand
TCTGACAAAAACATATAAAAGACACCTGTTGACAATCATGGCTGGTATGGGTATGTTTAACATAATATATAGCAAGAATTCTCCTTCCTCTACAGGTGGGAGATGAATTGCAAAAAAAATATAAAACATTTGTTCGACGGTAGAACCCATGGTATAATAGAATCAGTCGATAAGATAATTATTCAAAAAAAGGAACTTAAATGAAAAACTAAATTCCAATTCTACTTAAAATGTAAGAGTAAATTCTATATAGGTAGAAATTACCTCTGCACATATCTTAACTCTATTGATTGCCAATAACATAACTCTTTATAATGTACTTGCAGCTGATTGCCTGCCTGTGCAGATCGGAGATAATAATGAACAATAAAGGCAATCAGAAACATTTAACATTTGAGCAACGTGTTGATATCGAGAAGGGGCTTACCGAAAATAAAAGTTTCGCTGAAATTGGAAGAACCATCGGAAAAGATCCTTCTACTATATCAAAAGAAGTAAAACTTCATGCACATACAAAAGAACGTCCCGATGCAGGATATACAAACCCACCATGTATTCATCGCAAAACTTGTAAAATAGTTTGCCTTTGTGATGAACAGTGTGGTATTGTTTGTAAACTCTGTAGAAAACCTGATATGCGATGTATCAATATATGCCCGGGTTATGAAACTGCTGAATGCGAAAAACTTAAGAAACCACCGTATGTCTGCAATGGTTGTGTAAAAAAAACGAATTGTCTTATGCCAAGAAAATTTTATTCATCAAAATATGCACATGATGAATATCGAAGCGTATTAGTTGATTGCAGAGTTGGCATCAACCAAACTCCTGAAAGTATTCAGGCCATGAATGACCTGCTGGTTCCTTTGATTAAGGAAAAACACCAGTCTATAGGTCATATCTATGCTACCCATGCTGAGGAATTAGGCTGTTCCAGAAGAACACTCTACTCGTACATCAGTAATTGTGTCTTTGAGGTACGAAACAGTGATTTAAGAAGAACTGTACGTTATAAGAAACGCAGGAAACCTACTCAGGCCAGTGCGAAAGACCGTTTTTACCGTCAAGGTCATAACTACGAAGATTTTCAGAATTATATAAAGGAACATCCAGATATCAATGTTGTGGAAATGGACTGCGTGGAAGGTAAGAAAGGCGAAAGCAAAGCCATCTTAACCTTTACGTTCCGCAACTGCAATCTTATGCTCATGTTTCTTTTGGAATATCAGGATCAGGAATGTGTCCTGGAGGTCTTTGTATGGCTGGAAACAGTTTTGGGACAAGAGGCATTCAAAAAGCTTTTTCCGGTAATCCTCACAGATGGAGGTTCTGAATTCTCAGCCCGAAAAGAGATGGAGGAATTCTGTGACGGAAGTAAAAGTACAACTATTTTTTACTGTGATCCTTACTGTTTCTGGCAAAAAGGAGCCTGTGAAAAGAATCATGAGTATATACGTTACATCCGTCCCAAAGGCAGCTCATTCGCTGACTTAGATGATGAAAAAATCATGCTTATGATGAATCACATAAACAGCGAAAAAAGAGACAGTCTCAATGGACACAGTCCATATGAACTATCTCTTTTACTCTTGGACCGAAAACTTCACAAAGCATTAGGGTTAACGGCAGTCGCACCTGATGACGTAATGCTTAGTCCAAATCTGTTGAAATAAAATAGTTTAAGCACAGGCAGATTTCACTGCACCAGAATTTAGTCTTACACACAAGGCATGTGGAATTTAGTCTCGCATACTATTTTCAGATGCCCGTTTAGAATGTGAAAAAACATCAAAACTGGAGGCTTATAGGCTCATTATAACGCAAATATATGAATTTGTTAAGGTGCAAAGCCGAATTTAATCCTGCAGAATTACAACGATAGTCTACAACTGGAATTTAGTTTTTCATTTAAGTTAAGATAATTTTTCAAAAAAAGGACTGGTTTTATGGAAAATATGGATCACAATGCACATTCAGTGTACCTGATGTATTATCACCTGATTATGGTGGTGAAATATCGAAGAAAAGTTATCAATGATCCGATTTCAGAAAGAGCAAAGGAAATCCGGGAAAAACTTTGGAAGGAAGCATTCTGGAGCCAGAGTTTCTGCCTTTTGACGGCAGGAGGGGCACCAGTAGAAGTGATCCGTCAATACATCGAAACCCAGGGAGAGAAAAAGAATTGAACATAGCATATCGTTTCCGGATCTATCCAACAGAAGAACAGAAGATACTCCTTGGAAAAACATTTGGCTGCTGTCGTTTTCTGTACAACCAGATGCTTAATGACAAGATCCAGGAGTATAAAAAGACAAAGAAGATGTTAAAGAATACACCAGCTATGTATAAAAAGGCGTATCCATTTCTGAAAGAAGTTGATTCGCTGGCACTGGCAAATGTTCAGCTCCATCTGGAAAAAGCATATAAGAATTTTTTCCGTGATCCTAAGGTTGGATTTCCACGTTTCAAGTCAAAACATCACTCCAAAAACAGCTATACAACAAATGTAGTCAACGGAAATATTCTGGTAGGAGATAACCGGATCCGGCTTCCGAAATTAAAATGGATCCCCATGAAAAAACACAGGGAGCCTGCAGAAAACTGCCGCTTGAAATCAGTGACAGTCAGTATGGAGCCATCCGGAAAGTATTTTGCAAGTCTGCTGTATGAAGGATACAGCTGCGAAAACCAAGCAGCAGATAAGGATTACAGCAATGTCAAAATACTGGGGATTGATTATGCGATGCAGGGGATGGCAGTGTTTTCAGAAGAGATTGAGATGGAAGAAGCAGGATTCTTCAGAAAAAATGAAAAAAGGCTGGCAAGGGAACAGCGTAAACTGTCGAGATGTGTAAAAGGGAGCCGCAATTATGTGCGTCAGAAAAAGAAAGTTGCCAGATGCCATGAAAAAATACGCAGCCAGAGAAGAGATCATCTGCATAAACTGAGCCGCAGGATCACAGACCAGTACGATATAGTTGCGGTGGAAGATATTGATATGAAAGCGATGAGCCAGTGCCTGCATTTTGGGAAAAGTGTACAGGATAATGGATATGGGATGTTCCGGAATATGCTGGATTATAAGCTTGCCTGGAAGGGAAAAGAATTAGTAAAGGTAGACCGCTTTTTCCCTTCAAGCAAAAAATGCAGTAAATGCGGAAAGATAAAAAAAGAGCTGAAATTATCCGAAAGAGTTTACCGCTGTACGTGCGGAAATGAGATGGACAGAGATCGAAATGCAGCAATCAACATCCGTGAAGAGGCAAGAAGGATGCTGGCAGCATAAACTGTCCGTATCCGGACAAGACAATAAGTAAGAAATATGCCCGTGTCCGGGCAAAAAATCGCGGGGCACGCGAGGATAGCTTGTAGATACTTGGCTCAGTAGAGCCATTGAGCAAGAAGCCCCCACTTCAAAATCAGAGATTTAAGTGGTGGGAGCATGTCACAAATTATTGTTAACATTTATTGACATTTTCGCGTCAGAGAAACTTATTCAGGAAAAAAACTCAAATGTTCTTTCCATAATTCTTTGAATAATGTTTCTACAGTCCAGAAAATATTTTGAGGAGTAATGATTGCTTTTAAGGGAACTGGCTGAGCACCAGTCTGTTTGTAGTCTGCCAGGAAGGTATCTATCTGTGCGGAATCTATTCCAGAGAATACAATCATTTCCAGAGGAAAATCCGGGCCGTTATAGATTACTTTTTCTTTAGCAAATCCCTGAATCCCGGCGAGGGCACCAAGTTTCTGATTATAATCTTTTCGAGAGATTTCTTTTATCTGAATTCTGTTTTTTTGAGCAATACTGCGGACTACCTTGATTTTTTCTTTTCCAAGTCCAAAAGTTAAGATAATCTGAGCCATTTTTCCATCCTTTATATGTTGAATTTATAATGAGAATTATTTAGCATTCTTTTATAAATATTCTATAACATTTTTACATGTAATGGCAACAGAAAATTTCTGTATGTCATTTGACGATCGCAGTAATTGTAATTTTCTGAATTTCAGTGTAAGATATCCATATCTTAGGAAAGTGAAAAAATAGCATGAATGATAAATTTGCAGTATGTATTGGAAAAGGTGGACAACGGGATCAGGCAGAATCTTTTGCACGGAAAACGGAGAGCATCATTGCAGATAAACCAGGAAAAAACCTGACAGTTTTGTTCGATTCGAAAGGTATTTCTCTGACGGGATATGGATTAACCTATCAGGGCGATTTTGAAAATATGCTTCACCGTGTCACAAACGGGAGATTGCAGCATGAAATGCTGGTGCGGGCTGCCAAATCAGAAAAAGAAGGACGCAAGGCGATTGATGCCACGGCAGGTATGGGAGAAGATGCCTTCCTGCTTGCAGCGCAGGGATACGAAGTAACCCTGTACGAGCAGAATCCGGTCGTTGCTGTCCTTTTGAAAGACGCACTGCGGCGCGCAAAGAAACATCCGATATTGAAGGAAATCGCAGTCCGGATGAAACTGGTCGAGGGAGACAGCGTAGAATGTATGTCCAGACTTCTGGATCCGGTAGATGTTATTTACCTCGATCCCATGTTCCCGGCACGACAGAAATCCAGCCTCATCAACAAGAAGCTACAGCTGATCCAGAAACTTGAACCACCATGTTCCGAAGAGACGGATCTCTTTGATGCAGCAATCAAAGCTACACCGGGGAAGATTATCGTAAAACGTCCGCTGAAGAGCGAATTCCTTGCCGGAAGAAAACCTTCCTACACGTTAAATGGAAAAGCCATCCGTTATGATTGTTATACATTATAAAGAAATTAGACTAAAATGTAAAGATGATATTTGAAGTATTCAGGAAGGGAACCTCTGGATATACAGATATCCCTTCCGTCATATTTATTTCAAGAAGAAATGAATCAACTTATCATTAATTCTCTTATATGGCTGGTATCTCATTGGCAGATCCAGCCATGTTTTTTTGTCCACGATACTCTTATAATGGGAGAAAGTCCGGAAGCCTTCACGGCCATGATAACCACCCATACCACTTTCACCAAATCCCCCAAAAGGCATTTCACTGGTCGCGAGATGGATAATAGTGTCGTTGATACAGCCACCACCGAACTGGCACTGAGAGGTGACCTTACGAGCAGCCACTTTATCACGGGTAAAAAAGTACAGAGCAAGCGGATGCGGCATAGAATTGATCTTACCGATTAACTCATCCAGTGAATTATAGGTGAGAACGGGCATGACTGGCCCGAAAATTTCTTCTTGCATTACTTTATCTTCATAGGTTACATGATCCATAACTGTAGGTTCAATACGCAGTGTATTGCGATCATTATGGCCGCCGAAAATGACTTTATCATGATCGATCAGACCTGAAATTCGATGGAAATGTTTTTCATTGATGATCTTTCCGTAATTTGAACTGGAAAGCGGCTGTTCCCCAAATTGAAGTGAAATCTGTTTTTTTACTTCTGCAAGAAAAGCATCCTTAACAGAACTGTGACAGCAGATATAATCTGGAGCAACACAAGTTTGTCCGCAGTTCAGATATTTACCAAAAACAATCCGCCGTGCAGCCAGTTTCAAATCAGCAGATTCGTCAACAATACAGGGACTTTTTCCGCCAAGTTCAAGCGTTACAGGAGTAAGATGTGCGGAGGATTTTCTCATCACTTCTCTGCCTACATTCTGACTGCCGGTGAAAAAGATGTAATCAAAATATTCTTCCAGCAGGCTGGTGTTTTCCGCACGTCCACCGGTGACAACTGCAACCATCTCCGGAGAAAAACATTCGCGGATCATTTTCTCAATCAGTGCACTGGTATGCGGAGAATATGCACTTGGTTTCAGAATCACGGTGTTTCCGGCAGCAATCGCATCAATAAGCGGATCAAGAGAGAGCAGGAAAGGATAGTTCCACGGACTCATGATCAGAACAACTCCATAAGGCCCCGGTTTTGTGAAACTGCGGGAATGAAATTGTGCAAGTGGTGTGTGTACCCGTTTCTCACGTGAAAATTTGCGGATATGTTTTAGCATATACGAAATTTCGCTTAACACCAGACCTGTTTCACACATGTAGCTTTCGAAGTTACTTTTGCCAAGATCTGCTTCCAGGGCCGTTGCGATTTCTGCTTCATTTTTCTGGATACATGTCTTTAGTTTTTTCAACGCATGAATACGTTTTTCTATATTTAAAGTTTCATTACTGTAAAAATATGCGCGTTGTTTTTCGACAAGTTCGTGAATGTCATTCTGATTCATTCGAAGCTTCCTCCTGTTTTTTGTCCATGAGAATGTAATAAAATTTCTCCAGTTCGTGTGCATCCATCAGTACCGGCACCGGATAGAGAGGATTTCCTTCTTTGTCTGCATAATGAGCCAGTTTTGGAATGTCTTCTTCTTTGATTTCTGGTATAGTATCCCCGATATTGAAACGTTTTTTCATATCTTTGACTGCCTGGATAAAAGCATGCGCGGCTTCTTTTTCAGGTGTACTGCTGTCAGCAACACCGGCTGCCAGGGCAAGTCGGGCGAGTTTGGAATGAATCGTATCTCCATATGATTCCAGTACAAATGGAAGAAGTACTGCATTTGCAAGTCCATGAGGAACATTATACTGGCCACCAAGGGTATGTGCAACTGCATGAACATATCCAACATAAGATTTGGTAAAAGCACAGCCTGCAAAATAAGAAGCTCGGAGCATATTTTTGCGAGCTTCCTTATCCGAACCGTTTGTATAGGCACGGTCCAGATTTTCGAAGATCAGCTGTACGGCATCCAGTGCATTCTTTCGGGTACCAGGTGTTGTAGAGTTCCCGATATAAGCTTCAACAGCATGAGTTAAGGCATCCATGCCTGTGGTAGCAGTGATAAATGGCGGAAGGCTTAAAGTGACTTTCGGATCCAGAACAGCGTATCTTGGAATCAGAGGAAAGTCATTGATCGCATATTTGTATCTTGTTTCTGCATCAGTAATAACGGCTGCAAGAGTTGTTTCACTTCCGGTTCCGGCAGTGGTAGGAATGGCGATCAGAAGTGGAAGCTTTTTGTGTACTTTCAGGATGCCTTTCATCTGTGCAAGAGACTGTTTCGGTTTTGCAATGCGCGCAGCAACTGCTTTGGCGCAGTCCATGCTGGAGCCACCACCAAAACCAATGATTGCTTTGCATTCAGACGGGTACCAGAGATCTTCAGCTTCTTTTACATTGACAGTAGTTGGATTGGCAACGGTTTTGTCATAAATGGAATAAGAAATATTGTTTCCTTTCAGGGCTCTTTCCAGGCGGTCGGTCAGTCCCAGATTGCGGATGCCTTTATCTGTGATGATAAGAACGTTATCGCATTTCTTTTTGAGAAGAATTTCAGGCAGGGACTTCACGCTTCCGATAACTTCAGGATTGCGATATGGAAGGAATGGAAGTGCAAATTTAAAGGCTTTCTGGAAAGCACGACAGTAAATTTTTCGTAATATATTCATAAATCTAAAATCCTTTCGATGATTTAATTATTTGAATTGCAAAATATTTGTATTCAAAACATTCCTATTATAGCATTCGAATTGTCGTTGTAAAGAAAAATAATACCGAATATAAAAAAGATTCCCGACTGAAATTTTTCAGAACGAGAATCTTTTTTCTTATAAATGGTTTCTAAGTTATCTGTCTGCTCCATAGTATGGATCATTGCCAAATCCAAGAATTAGCATAAAGATTGGTTGCAGGAATATCAGACCGATCGCAAAACCAATTCCATGGCCGAATGCTCTTGAAAGCTTTATGCAATAGAGGATACTGATAATCGCAAGGATGATTCGGATCAGTGAGACAATGAGCAGGATTGTGGTATTGGTTCCATTCGGATCTGCCATTCCGTTAGCAACGGAAGTAATGATTCCGAGAACAAAAACAAGCCAGAAATAGGATGGCTGCCATGCGATTTTGTAAGAAATGTAATCGCTGTATACAGGAATGATACTTTTCCATCCTGCTTCACCGGCTTTTGTGAAAATGTTCCAGTTGGCAATGATCTGAAGAAGCCACCATATGAAAGCAAATACCAGATAAATGCCGCCTAAGAGCAACAGACCTCCGATTCCAATGAGTCCCATAATTTGGACACCTCTTTCCCTTTTGTAATTGAGTTCATTGAAGCACATTCCAGATGCCATGTCAAGATGTGTGCAGATGAAAACGACTGGTTATGTGTCTCTCTTCCGGATGGTAGAATTGTGTATGTAAGTGACGAATTCATAGCTGTTGTAGACAAAGACAGACGATAAAATTTATAAAAATATTGACTTCAACCATACTTCAAGTATTATTATAGTTATTGAGTGATAATACTTGAAATATTTTTATATTAGGAGGATTCAGACATGGAAAAATCAACCGTTTATTTTACTGATTTTCGCTGTCCGGTCGGAACGAGTCAGTTAGATAAGTTAAGAAAGCTCTGTGTGGCAGCCGGTATCAAAGATATTGATATGGATGGAAAATTTGTAGCAATTAAGATGCATTTTGGTGAGCTTGGAAATATGGCATTTCTTCGCCCGAATTATGCAAAAGTTGTTGCAGACCTGTGCAAAGAGCAGGGTGGTATGCCATTTCTGACAGACTGTAATACACTTTATCCGGGAAGCAGAAAGAATGCACTGGAACATCTGGACTGTGCAAACTTAAATGGATTTAATACGATTACAACAGGATGCCAGATCATTATCGGTGATGGCGTGAGAGGTACGGATGAAGTAGAAGTACCGGTAGTGAATGGTGAGTATTGCAAGACCGCACTGATCGGACATGCAATCATGGATGCAGATGTTTTTATCAGCCTGAGTCATTTTAAGGGACATGAAACAACAGGCTTTGGCGGTGCCCTTAAAAATATTGGTATGGGTTGTGGAAGCCGTGCAGGAAAGATGCAGCAGCATGCAAGTGGTAAGCCGGCAGTCAATGCAGAAGTCTGTCGTGGATGTCATCGCTGTGCCAAAGAATGTGGAAGTGACGCAATTACATATGTAAACAAAAAAGCTGTGATCGATTATGATAAATGTAAGGGTTGTGGAAGATGTATTGGAGCCTGTAGCTTTGATGCTGTCTATAATCCAAACAGCAGTGCAAACGAGCTGCTTGACCGTAAGATGGCAGAATATGCACAGGCAGTCTGTCATGGACGCCCGCATTTCCATATCGCACTGGTTCAGGATATCAGTCCAAACTGTGATTGTCACGGTGAGAATGATGCACCGATCCTTCCGGATATTGGAATGTTTGCAAGCTTTGACCCGGTTGCACTGGATCAGGCATGTGCAGATGCCTGTCTGAAGGCAACACCGATTGCAGACAGTCAGCTGGGTGAACATCTGGCAGAGCCGGGATGGCATTGCCACCATGATCATTTCAAGGATTCCAATCCGAATATTGAATGGAAGGCAACTCTGGATCAGGCTGAGAAGATCGGTCTTGGAACAAGAGAGTATGAGCTGAAGAGAATTAAATAAATCAGAAAGACCTGCTGTTTTGATCGAAAGTGTACAGCAGGTCTTTTTATGGATTGAATGTTTAACAGATCACAATGATCTGAATTGGAGGTTTTTACTGGATCGGCTCGAAGTCTACGGCACCGTGTTTACACAACGGGCAGATGATATCTTCCGGAAGTTCATCACCTTCGTAGATATATCCGCAGACCTTGCAGACAAAGCCTTTCTTTCCTTCTGTCTGTGGTTTTGGTTTGACATTGTTCTGGTAATAGGTGTAGGTCATGGTCTCCTGGTCACTCATGACACGAGCTTCGGTGACACTGCAAATGAACATGCCGTGGGTTCCGAGGTCAACATACTGTTCTACTTTGAGAGACATGAATGCGTTGATGTATTTGTCAAGGAATACAAGTCCGTTACCGGAACGGTTGATTTTTTGACCTTCAAATTTATCTACAGTTCTGCCGGACTGGAAACCGAACCTTTCAAAAACAGAGAACGGTGCTTCCACGGACAGACAGTTTACATTCAGGACACCTGTCTGCTGGATTACGTGGTGAGAGTAATTGGCTTTGTTGATGTTAACTGCTACACGGTACGGATTATCGGTCAGCTGAGTAACAGTATTTACGATCAGTCCGTTGTCACGTTTTCCATCGTTGGAGGTTACAACATAGAGACCGTATCCAATACGGAAAAGTGCAGACATATCATTTTTGTTTGCAAGAGTATCGCTTTTGGCAATGTATTCTTTGCAGAGTTCATCAGTCATTGCCTCAATTTCTTTTCTGTTTTCTTCTTTTACAGCAGACCAGATGTGAACGTTGTTCTTTAACCAGTCGATCTTTTTACATGGAGCCATCATTTCCTTTATTACTTTTGCAGCAAGAGGAGCCCAGGAGCCGTTTTCGATGATTCCTACGGTGCGGTTCTGGAAGTTATGTTCCACAAGTCTGGTGATAAAGTCATTCATAAATGGATAAATGCTCGCGTTGTAAGTGGTAGTAGCAAGAATCAGTTTGGAATAACGGAAAGCATCACTGATGGCCAGGGACATATCATCTCTTGCGAGGTCATAGACAAGAACTCTCGGGCATCCTTTGGATCTGAGCTTTTCTGCAAGGAGATATACAGCATCTCTGGTGTGACCGTAAACAGAAGTGTAGGCGATCACGATTCCGTCTGTTTCCGGCGTGTAGGAAGACCAGGTGTCATAAAGTCCGATATAATGGCC
>OLQA01003663.1_pt1 | contig 10714 bp, 9 predicted proteins | sample 1673151 | NCBI WGS metagenome assembly OLQA01 (sample SAMEA3136760, study PRJEB25190) | human gut metagenome | biome: human gut; feature: human-associated habitat; material: faeces | place: Austria | collected 2013 | reverse complement strand
GTTGCATTACTTACATCTCTTGAACCGGGGGATGTACTCTTTATTGATGAAATTCATCGTTTAAATAAAGTTGTAGAAGAAATACTATATCCTGCAATGGAAGATTTCTGCGTAGATGTTATGATTGGTAAAGATGCGACAACACGTTCTGTACGTATTGATTTACCCCCTTTCACATTAGTAGGAGCAACTACACGTGCAGGAGATATCTCTGCCCCATTGCGTGATCGTTTTGGTATTGTGGCTAAACTTGATTATTATAAGGATGAAGAACTCCGAGATATTATTTCTCGTACAAGTAAAGTCTATGGTATGACAATGGAAGAAGAAGCCAAGATGGAACTTGCAAGACGTTCAAGAGGAACACCACGTATTGCAAATAGACTCTTTAGACGTGTCAGAGACTTTGCGCAGTTCTATGGTGATGAAATCATTACTAAAGACCGTACAATGCAGGCATTGGACCGTTTAAAAGTAGATAATCTAGGACTAGATGATGTCGATCATAAATACTTACTAGGTATCATCAATCGTTTCCAAGGTGGCCCTGTAGGATTAGAAGCACTTGCTGCAAGCATTGGTGAGGAAAGAATGACATTAGAAGATGTTTATGAACCTTACTTACTACAAAAAGGCTTGATCAAACGTACTTCAAGAGGCAGAATTGCGACAGATCTTGCTTATAGGCATTTTCATATTACAAGAGAGAATTAATTTAATTCTCTTTTTTTATGCGTCAAATTAAGATTATAGGGCTGATTCTTCTAAGTATTGCCTCATTTATATATGGTTATCAAAAGCCTGAGAAGGTCAGCTCAACGCAGAAATCAGAAGTCTATATTACATTAGAAGGTGCTTTTAACAAGACAGGAGAAGTCCCTATAAAAGAAGGGATGACAATGAGTGATTTGGTTAAGGAAGTTGGAGTTAAAGAAAATGCCTGCATGGATTCTTTAAATATGAATAGAAGTATTCAAGCAGAAATGCGTCTTTACTTGCCAGAAAAAAGAGCAAATATGATTTCACTCAATAAAGGAACAATAGAAGAATTTATGACATTAAAAGGAGTAGGAGAGAAAACAGCACAGAAGTTTATAGACTATAGGCATACACAGCCCTTTTATACAATAGAAGACATTATGAATATACAAGGAATCGGTGAGAAGAAATATCTCATCTACCGTGATTACTTATGCCTTTAAGATATCATTTAGTATATTATGCAGTATTTGTCTTATTACTATCTGTTGCTTATCTTGTTCATCCTTTATTTTATATATTTCTATTAGCTTATTTAATTTATCTAGTAAAACGATTTGGAAGAAAGATGTTATTTCTTCTTTTTTTATTACCTATTATACTTAGACCAGCGACTTCATCAGAAGTGCCTTCTATTGTTTCTGGAAAAGTGAAAGATGTTAGAGATAATTATGTTATTTTAAATACTGATTATGGGAAGATAAAAGCCTATACAGATCATAAGTTTCAATATAATGATGAAGTACTTGTTAAATTGAACTTTCTAGAAATCAAGCATCGTAAAGATCCTATAGGGTATGATGAATATCATTCATTCAAAGCTAACAACATCGTCGCAAAGGCTAAAATCACCCATATTACTTCTGTCTCATCCCATCCGTCCTTTTATCAATTATTAGAAAAACATTTCTCCTCTTCAAAGTCTATTAAAAGCTATCAGAAGCTATTTATCTTAGGCATTAAGGATGAAGCTATTAAAGAAGACTATTCACTCCTCACAAGTCTTTCTCTCGTACATATGTTTGCTCTTTCAGGAATGCATATTCATTTACTCTATAAATGTCTCAGTCTTATTAAATCGTTTATACGTGATGATATTGCAGATATCATCATTAAAGTACTTATAGGCTTTTATGTTTTTTCTATACCTTATAATATATCTCTTTATTGTGCTTTTTATATGTTAGTAATTTATGATCTTGTGAAGGAGAAGTTCAATCAACTAGATGTTTTATCATTTCTTGTTTTAGTTAATGTTATCAAGAATCCTTATATCATCTTTAGTATCTCTTTTGTCTTTTCATATTTTATTTATTTTCTTGTCATTATGACCAAACATTTCCCATATCGCTCTTTCCTTATTTATTTAGGTGGTATTCCTATTGTCCTCTCGCTTAATTTCTCGATTAATATCTTTTCTTATTTCTTAACAGTTCTTCTTTCTCCTTTTATATCCTGTTTTTATGTTGTGACACTTCTCTCTCATTTTTCCAATAGATCTAATTATGAAGGTGATGATTGGCTACCAGCAGATGATTCTTACCTTTATTACTTCATTCAATGCAGAAATCATCTTTCAAAAACCAACACTCTCATTTATTATTCTTTATTACATTATCTTGTTTAATATCTTCTTATTATTAGAAGAAAAAAAGAGTATTCAATTTTCTGTGTCATTGTTGTGCGCACTACTAATCAGCTTCCATATATATAGTATCTATAAACCTTATACGCAGGTCTCTACTATTGATGTAGGACAGGGAGATTGTTCACTCATTCGTCTGCCTTTTAATCAAGGAAATTATTTGATTGATACAGGTGGTAATAGGGAATATGACATAGCCTCACATAATGTGATTCCATTTCTTAAATCTCAAGGTGTTCCGTGTATTGATAGAGTTTATATCTCTCATCATGATTATGATCACTATGGTGCATTAGATTCATTAAAGAAGAAATATAAAGTCAAGCGTGTTGTTGATACCTATCAAAAAGAAGAGAAGAATAAGCTCATTACAATCAAGATGCTCAAAAGTGATGTTATCTATCCTTCTACTAATGAAAACTCATTAGTGATGTTAGTCACAACAGGAGGCTATAATTATTTATTTACAGGCGATATCCCAAGTAATGTAGAAGAAGACCTCTATAAGAAATATGGGGAAATAGATGTGGATGTCTTAAAGGTTGCACATCATGGCAGTGGTTATTCTTCTTCTGTAACATTCTTTCAAATGGTTCATCCTCGTATCGCAATGATTGGTGTAGGAGAACATAATCTCTATGGGCATCCAGCTCATATTGTCATTAAACGATTAGAAGAAAGAAAGATTAAAATACTGCGTACAGATCTTGATGGCAGCTTTTCTATTATCACTTATTTAGGAGAACATCTTATTTACCGCTATTAATAAATTTATGGTAGAATAGGACAAAAGGATGGAGAACTATGAATATTGTATTATATGGAGAAGAAAAACTATTACTTGCACAAAGATTAGAAGACTTAAAAAAGAAATATCAATGTACAAGTGATGATATGAACTATATGGTCTATCATGCAGGTGAAACACCTATGAAGGACATTATTGAAGATGCTTTAACACAACCTTTCTTAACAGAATATAAGATGGTTGTATTAAAGAATCCAATCTTTCTTACAAAAGAGAAGCCTAAAAAGAAGCTAGTCACAGATGAAGATATTAAACTATTTTTAGATTATATTGAACATGATAATCCAACAACATTATTTGTAATATATCATGATCAGCGTAACTTTGATGAAAGAAAAAAAGTAGTTAAATCATTACGTAAAAACGCGAAATGGTATGAAATAGAGAAATTAAACTTCAATCAGCTTTATAAGGCTACTAGAGAAGCCATTGTTCATAGAAATGCCTCTATTGAAGACAATGCTCTTGCTTTATTACTAGAACGCTGTGGAAATGATCTTTTGACTATTTCTAATCAGGTAGAGAAATTATGTCTCTATACACATAGTATAAAGAAAGAAGATGTTGAAAGATTGGTTCCACCACGCGTTGAAGAGGATGTCTTTAAGTTAACCAATGCATTATTAGCTCATGATTTAAGAAATACAATGCGTGTTTATCAAGACTTAATCTCTAAGAAACATGATCCTTTAGAACTCATTGGTTTAATTGCGAATGCACTACGTAATCTCTATCAGGTTTCTATTATGAGTAAAAAGGGATATCGTGATAATGATATTGCTTCAGCATTAGGTCTTAATCCTCGTGCTATCTATCCAATTCGTAAAAATGCAGCACATTTTGATATCACTGAACTGATGGAAAAACTCTATGCCTTATCAGAACTAGATTATGCAATCAAGACAGGTACAGTAGATAAATTTAGAGGACTAGAACTTTTCTTGATGAGGATATAATATGGAAACAAAAGCACTTTATATTCATATTCCTTTTTGTGATCATATCTGTTCTTATTGCGATTTCGCAAAGGTCTATTATCTTGAAGAGTTTGTCTTAAAATATCTAGAACGATTAAAGGAAGAACTTGATGCACTTCCTCATCATATTATGAGAACTATTTATATAGGAGGAGGCACACCAAGTGCTCTTTCTTTAAAACAATTAGACACATTATTAAGCATGATTGATTCCTTTGTAGGAGATGATACTCTCGAATATACAATAGAAGTCAATCCTGAATCAGCAACGCTAGATAAACTAGAATGTATGTATACTCATGGTGTGAATCGAATAAGCGCTGGTGTACAGACATTTAATAATGATTTATTAAAAAAGATTGAACGTTATCATACTTCTGATATTGCGAAAGAAGTAATAAGAAATGCAAAGGCTATAGGCTTTAAGCATATCTCCATTGATTTGATGTATGGACTTCCTGGACAAACCTTAGAAGATGTAAAAGAAGACTTGCATATTGCCCTATTACTTCCTATTAATCATTTATCTTATTATTCACTTATATTGGAGGAACATACAAGACTTTATGATAACTATGAACCTCTTGATGAAGAGACAGAAGGAAAGTGGAGTGATTATATTGTAGAGACACTTTCTCAGGCTGGTTTTCATCGCTATGAAGTCTCTAACTATGCGTTAGGAAATCATGAATCAGAACATAATAAAGTTTATTGGCATTATGATAATTATTATGGTATGGGCATTGGTGCGACAGGTAAAATAGATGATGAACTTATTTCTCACTCGCGTAGTCTTACTGATTACTTGAAGGGGAAGAATACAATATATATAGAAAAAGAAACAATTGAAGATACAATGTTTAATCATCTTATGATGTCTTTACGTCTAAAAGAAGGATTAGACCTTGATGAATTTAAAAGAAGATATCATTGTTCTGTAGAAGATGTCTATAAAGAAGCTCTTACTAAGAACCTAGGTAATCATTCGTTGATTATTGAAAACAATCATTTGAAAACAAATGATACACTCGATCTTCTTAATTCCATTCTTCTAGATTTCTTACCAGAATAAGTGGTTTCTCAAATAAGAGAAACCCTTTTTGATATAAACTAGCACTAAAGTCTTGACACTGCTAAAAAAGAATGTATAATGAATCTAGCACAAGAGGAAAAAGAGTGCTAAGGAGGTGCTTGGGAATGCTTTCGGCAAGACAAATGCTTATATTTAAATATATTGTCGAAGAGTTTATTGAAACAGCAGAACCTGTTGGATCTAAGCTTCTAATGACAAAATATGAATTACCATATTCAAGCGCCACTATTCGAAATGAAATGAGCAAGCTTGAAGAACTTGGCTTTCTAGTGAAGACACATACATCTTCTGGTCGTGTTCCTTCCAAGAAGGGATATTACTATTATGTAAATACTTTGCTTCAGCCAAATGTCGACGAACAGGTAAAGAATCAGGTTGCAACGATCTTTAGTGATACACATCAATCATTGAATAGTTTGATTAAAGAAAGCTGTGAAATGTTAAGCCAGTTGACTGATCTGACGGCGGTTGCTCTAGGACCTAATTCAAGTTATGAATGTCTGCAGAACATTACACTTGTTCCAATTGGGACGCGCAATGTGACTGCGATTATTGTAACGGATAAGGGACATGTAGAAAATCGAGTTTTCACTTTATCTGAGACATTGAGTTTGGATGATTTACAATCTTGTGTGGCGGTAATGAACGACACATTAGTTGGAACCCCAATCAATCAGGTGGCAGATAGATTAGAAAACGATGTCAAGCCAATCCTCAATACGAGAATCAAGGAACATGAAATCTTGTTTAATGCTTTCTTAGAAGCATTTATGAAGTTTGCAAGAAACAATGTATATTTCTCTGGTAAAGATCATTTGTTGTATCAACCAGAATACAATGATGTCAACAAGTTAAGAAAATTAGTGAGTGCATTTGAAAATTCATCAAATTGGAATTTCTTAGCACCAACTGATGATGATGGTATCAAGGTATTAATTGGTGATGATTCAAATGTATCTGGACTTGATGATGTATCAGTTATTTCATCTTCTTTTGATACAGGAGGAGCTAGTAAAGGAACGATTTCTGTAATCGGTCCAACACGTATGCCTTACAAGAAAGTTGTATCGCTTGTAGAATATATTACTGAAAATATAGAAAGAATCATCAAGGAAAATGATGAGTAGAAGAGGTGAGACCATGGCAGAAGAAATGAAGAAAGAAGCAGAAGAAACTGTTGAAGAAACTACTAAGGAAGAAGCTGAAGAAGTAAAAGAAGAGACAACTGAAGAAACAGCTGAAGAAACAGTAGATCCTAAAGATGAAAAGATTAAGGATTTAGAATCTCAAATCAACAAGTGGAAGACAGATTATTATAAAGTATTCGCTGATATGGAAAACTTAAAGAAAAGACTTAAAAATGAACATGCGAATCAGTTAAAGTATGCAATGCAGTCTTTTATTGAAGAGTTATTACCAGTTATTGACAACTATGAAAGATCATTAACTGTTGAACCTGAAAGCGAAGAAGGTAAGAATATTCTTAAGGGTAACAAGATGATTTTGAACCAGTTAATGAATATTCTTGGTAAGAATGGTGTAACTGTGATTGAAGCACAGGGTAAGGAATTTGATCCAAATATGCACCAGGCAGTCATGCAGGATGATAATCCTGACTTTGGTCCAAATATTGTGACTGAAGAATTACAAAAAGGTTATATGTTAAAAGATAGAGTAATTAGAGCAACTTTAGTGAAAGTGAATAAGGATTAATAGGAGGAGAACTTATTATGAGTAAAATTATTGGTATTGATTTAGGTACAACAAATTCATGTGTCAGTGTTATGGAAAATGGTGAAGCAAAAGTTATTGCAAATCCAGAAGGAATGAGAACAACTCCATCAGTTGTTGCATTCAAGAACGGTGAAATCATCGTTGGTGAAGCTGCAAAGCGTCAGGCTGTTACAAATCCTGATACTGTAGCATCAATCAAGAGACATATGGGTACAAACTATAAAGAACATGTAAATGGTCGTGATTATACACCAGAAGAAATTTCAGCAATGATTCTTCAGAACTTAAAGGCTACTGCTGAAAGTTATTTGGGTGAAAAAGTAACTAAGGCTGTTATCACAGTTCCAGCTTACTTCAATGATGCTCAGCGTCAGGCTACTAAGGATGCTGGTAAGATTGCAGGTCTTGATGTTGAACGTATTATCAACGAACCTACAGCTGCTGCACTTGCTTACGGTGTAGATAAAACTGAACAGGAACAGAAAGTATTAGTATATGACTTAGGTGGAGGAACATTCGATGTTTCTATCCTTGACTTATATGATGGTACATTTGATGTATTAGCTACTGCAGGTAACAACCGCTTAGGTGGTGATGACTTCGATAAGAAAGTTATGGACTACATGGTTTCTGAATTCAAGAAAGAAAACGGCGTTGATTTAAGTGCTGATAAGATGGCTATGCAGAGAGTTAAAGATGCTGCAGAAAAAGCTAAGAAAGACCTATCTGGTATGATGCAGACTCAGATCTCATTACCATATATCACTGCTGGTGCTAATGGACCACTTCATTTAGATATGACTCTTACAAGAGCTAAATTTGATGAATTAACAGCTGATTTAGTTGCTAAAACAGAAGTTCCAGTAAGACAGGCATTAACTGATGCGAAAGTATCTGCATCTGAAATCGATCAGATCTTATTAGTTGGTGGTTCTACTCGTATTATTGCAGTACAGGAATCAGTTAAGAGATTATTAGGAAAAGAACCTAACAAGTCAGTTAACCCTGATGAAGTAGTATCTATGGGTGCTGCAATCCAGGGAGGTGTTATCACTGGTGATGTTAAGGATGTCGTATTACTTGATGTTACACCATTATCACTTGGTATCGAAACAATGGGTGGTGTTATGACAGTATTAATCCCACGTAACACAACTATCCCAACTACTAAATCACAGATCTTCTCAACTGCTGCTGATAACCAGCCAGCTGTAGATATCAATGTATTACAGGGTGAACGTGCAATGGCTAAAGATAATAAGCAGCTAGGCTTATTCAAACTTGATGGTATTGAACCAGCTCCAAGAGGCATTCCTCAGATTGAAGTATCATTTGATATCGACGTTAACGGTATCGTAAACGCAAAAGATATGAAGACAAACAAAGAACAGTCTATCACTATTCAGAACTCTACAGGTTTAAGTGAAGAAGAAATTGATAGAATGGTTAAGGAAGCTGAAAGCAACAAGGCTGACGATGAAAAGAAACGTAAAGACATCGAAACTAAGAACAAAGCAGAAGCTATGATCAACCAGATTGATAAGGCTTTAGCTGAACAGGGTGCTAACCTTCCAGAAGATCAGAAGAACCAGGCTACAGCTTTAAGAGATGAACTTAAGACTGCATTAGACAATAATGATATGGCTACTCTTGAATCTAAGATGAGCGAACTTGAACAGATTGCTCAGCAGATGGCTGCTGCTCAGTATCAGCAGCAGAATGCTGGTAACACAGCAGGTGCAGACACTTCATCTAACAACAATAACGATGATTTCGTTGATGCAGACTTTACTGAAAAGAACTAACAAGAAAGCCAAGGGCAATCCCCTTGGCTTATATTAAATGAGGTGTAATTTATGGCAGATAAGAGAGATTACTATGAAGTCCTTGGTGTATCTAGGGATGCTTCAAAAGATGAAATAAAACGTGCCTATCGTAAGATGGCAAAGAAATATCACCCTGATGTGAATAAAGCGCCAGATGCAGCAGATAAGTTCAAGGAAGTTAATGAAGCCTATGAAGTTCTTTCTGATGAGAATAAAAAGGCTGCTTATGACCGTTATGGACATGCAGCATTTGAACAGGGTGGTGCAGGTGCTGGAGGATTTAGTGGCCAGGGATTTGGCGGATTTGAAGATATGGACTTTGGTGATATCTTCGGTTCATTCTTTGGCGGAGGACAGTCACGTTCTAGAAGACCTACAGGACCACAAAAAGGTGAAGACCGTTATGTTCAGATAGAAATTGATTTCATGGATGCTATCAAGGGTAAAAAGACTGAACTTAAGATCAACTATGATGAACAGTGTTCTCATTGTCATGGTACAGGTGCTAAGAATCCTAATGATGTGCATACATGTTCTAGATGTGGTGGGACAGGACGTATTAGAGTACAGCAGCGTTCACCATTTGGTACTATCATTAATGAATCAGTCTGCCCAGACTGTCATGGTACAGGTAAGGTAGTCAAGGATAAGTGTCCACATTGTCATGGCTCAGGATATATTAATAAGAATGTCACTGTAGAATTGACTATCCCAGCTGGTATTAATTCTCATCAGCAGTTACGTGTCGCTGGTAAAGGACAGCGTGGTGTCAATGGTGGACCTAATGGTGACTTATATGTAGAAATCTATGTTCGCCCACATAAATACTTTGTACGAAATGGTAATGATATTTCTATATCAGTTCCAGTTTCTGCAGTAGATGCAACTCTTGGCTGTGAAGTTGAAGTACCTACTGTTTATGGTGATGTCACTATGAAGATTCCAGCAGGAACACAGACTGGTACAGTCATGAGACTTAAGGGTAAAGGTGTCAAGAATATGCGTGGTGATACTTATGGTGATCAGTATGTTCAGGTTAACGTTTCTATTCCTAAGAAGTTAAGCAAGAAAGAAAAAGACCTTTATACAAAACTTAAAGAATTAGATGAAAAAGAATCTATTTTTGATCAATTTAAGAAATCATTCAAGAGATAGGGATATTGAGTATTCCTATCTTTTTTGTATAATGAAATAAGGAGGACATTATGAAATATAAAACTATATTATGGGATATAGATGGCACACTTCTTAATTTTGAAATGTCTGAAAGAATCAGCATGGAAAAATGTTTAGAGAAGCATGGCGTATCTATGACAGAAGCACAATTTGAAGAATACAAACAGATTAATAAAGAATGCTGGAAGATGATTGAAAAGGATCATTTAAGAAGAAATGAACTCATGGTAAAACGTTTTGTAGACTTTTTTACATTACTTAATGTTTCTATTGATGGTGTTCAGTTTAATGTTGACTATCAGAAAGCATTAGGTACTTATTATTGTTTGAATGAATTCGCCTTAGAAGTCATTTTGGCACTTAAACCACATTGCAAGCAGTATGCAGCATCAAATGGTTCAAAAGTCGCTCAGTTAGGCAAATTAAAGGGTACAGGGCTTTATGACTTATTTGATGATATATTCATCTCAGAAGATGTAGGATATGAAAAGCCAGATATTACATACTTTAATTATATTAAAGAAAAGACCCACTATGATCCTGATACCACAATTATTATTGGAGACTCACTTACAAGCGATATAAAGGGTGGAGAAAACGCAGGAATTGATACATGCTACTTTAATCCAGCACATCAAAAAAACACTTCTCAAGCTGTCACATACGAAATAGACAAACTTATAGAAGTGTTAGACA
>OLQA01003659.1_pt1 | contig 10726 bp, 6 predicted proteins | sample 1673151 | NCBI WGS metagenome assembly OLQA01 (sample SAMEA3136760, study PRJEB25190) | human gut metagenome | biome: human gut; feature: human-associated habitat; material: faeces | place: Austria | collected 2013 | reverse complement strand
TATAACAATGAGCCGGGCAGCGAAGTCCCGTTTAATGTTGGCAGCGGCGATGCAGGCTGAGGTGGAAATATAGTAGCCGGAAACGATATGCTCCGGTTTGTTTTCAATCGTGACCTCGCGTCCCGCCTGATCCGTCAGCATCACCGGATATTCTGCCAGCGCACACACGCTCAGCGCACACGCAAGCGCAAGGGTCAGAAGCATCGTCAAAATCCTTTTCACGGTCATTCTTCCTTTCATCCAAGCAGACCGGCATTGAAGCCTGCTGATTTGAAATGCGCATCTAAAGAAAACGTGAACACAGGCTTCCGGATGCGAAATCCTTAAAACACATTCTCCGGATCGAAGCCCGCGTTCGTCGCCGGATCTTCCGTGCGCTTCCGCCTTGCGAAAGACTCAATGAACATCGCCATCTGCCGCACGGCAGGCGCCATCATCTGCGGATTCAGCACGGCAATGCCAAATTCACGGTACTCCATCGGCTCGATGGCATAGGTGTTCACATCGCCATGGATGCGCTCCAGCGTCAGACTCGGCAGAATACAGATGCCGAATCCGCTCTCCCTCTTTTAAGTGGAATAGAAATTTTGATAGTAGTAAGTTAAAAGGATTTTGCAGAGAATGTCGTTATACAGAACGATGCTTAGGAGGATGTAGTAATAGTCGTTATTGCATTAACGGCTCATTTGAAAGTGAAAATAGATACTGTGCATATAATGTTGAAATGAAAAAATGGAAAAAATATTTGGAATCACTTAATGATATATCAGAAATTGATAATGTTATAGAAAAAGCAGCGGCTTTAAAACATCAGGATCTTTATAAGATAGCTTGCGAAATTAAACAATCTAAATTATGATTAGAGAGGTAACAAATATGAATAAACATGAGTTATATCATAACCACAATTATGTTTATCTGCTGACTTCTAATATTATTAACCGCTGTGGTGATTCATTAGATACAATACTTTTTACATGGTTGGTATATTTACTTACAAATAGTGCAGGGTGGTCTGCGATTATTTTTGGTATTAATCAAGCTACTTCTGTAATTATTCAACCATTTATAGGTCCATTAGTCGAGAATATGAATAAAAAGAAAGTGTTAGTACTTTCAGATATAGCTCGAGTTCTGTTAGTTTTGTATATATTATATGTATATACACAAAACATGCTTTCACCATTAATATTGGTTTTTATGACAATATCCATTTCATTAATAGAAGCATTTCATATGCCAGCAGGGGTAGCAGTTATTCAGCATGTACTTCCTAATGAACATTATGATAAAGGTGTAAGTGTCAATGTGTCTTGTACCAAAATAGCAGTATTAGTTGGAACTGGCTTGTCAGGCATAGTGATTAGTTCATTTGGAATAGGTATTTCTTTAGCGATAGATGCTTTGATATTTTTAATATCAGCGTTGCTTATAGTAAAAATAGAATTTTCTGTTCAAGAAGAAAAGAAGACAAACCGAATAATTGGCAGAGAATATTTAATTTCGCTTAGAGATGGATTTAGTTATGTATTTGACCATAAGAAGCTATTAAAACTATGTTTTTTATGTATTCTAATTAATTCAGCAGTGGTTCCATTTGATGCACTGCTCGCCCCGATTGCAAGAGAAATGTTTAGTGGAGATGCCAAAATTGTTTCATTACTAAGTGTAAGCGTAACTATTGGTACTATTTTGGGATCATTGACTTTTGCAAAAATGAAAGAGGAGAAAAAAAATAATACACTTGTTACATTTTGTGGAATTGTTTTAGGTGTATACTATGTTTTTATTGCATTTGTTTCAAAATATATTGCAAATCCTATAACTCAAAAATTACTGTTGCTAATCGGTTCGATAATAATTGGTGCAGCATTGGGATTAATGATTACTTATGTACAAGTGAAATTTGTAAAAGAAGTTACTAAAGAATATATAGGACGTGTTTCTGCAATTCGATTTTCACTTACATACGCATGCGCGCCAGTGGTATCTTTTGTGATTAGTATTATATACAAAGTTACTGTTGTTGATACAAGTTCACTTTTTGTGGGATTTGGTATTGTAATAATAATTCTTTTTCTTTTGGCAAATAAGATTACGTTTTCTCCTTTGAAGAAAGGCGATAAAAGTTATTAGAAATTATTTATATGAAAAACTGGCTGCTTTTTGGCTATAAATTAAAGCTGATAGAGAAGAGTATAAACAGCAGAAGAGAAGCTTTTTTACAGTTTAAAAGTATGTTATAGTAGGATTAATTGATGTAGTGGTGCCAAGTCATAATGTAGATGGAAAAGGATTTTTATGATGAAAATAGAAACAGAGCGATTATACATCCGCCATTTTGTGAATGAAGATGCTTCAATATGCTTCGAGGGATGGGGGACAGATGAGCATTTGGGTGATTTTATAATGGGATATCCAATGAATATGGATCAGATGAATTCTTTTGTAAATGCTATGGTGAAAAATACGAATGCATGGGTAATTGTTGAAAAAGAAAGTGGTGCATGTATAGGATATATATCTTTTGATATACCATATCAAGAATTAAGGATTGGTGAAATTGGTTATGTTATTGGTGAAAAGTGGCATGGTAAAGGTTATGGCACTGAAGCTGTAAAAAAGATGATTTCAGAATACTTGTCAAAAGATAGACTGTATCTCATTGAGGCAAAATGTAATATAGATAATAAACCTTCGCTTAATCTGCTTGAAAAGGTAGGTTTTATTAAGGATGGGGTTTTAAGAAAAAGAAGAATTGATAAAAACACAGGGGAATATAGGGATTTGGTTGTTTATTCAATTACTACAAATGATAAATAAGCAACATGTTTATCGGGAGGAGAGTGTACGCTAATGAAAAATGAATTTTTAGAAGCATTAGGAAGCAATAATGCGAATAATAACACAGATTTATCATTGTATAGTAGATTTGTTGGAAATTGGTCGTTTACAATGACTACATATGATGAAGAGGGGAAGATTGAAGATACAAAAGAAGGTGAGTGGCTTTTTTCATATGTCATGGATGGGTATGGAATTCAAGATGTCTTCATTTGTCCCAAAAGAGGAGAATGGACAGAGGAAGATACTTTATACGGAGATTATGGAACAACAATACGAGTTCCAATGATAGATAATTCAAAAAAGTGGAATATAGTGTACGTTTCCAAATGGAGTGTTGATAGGTTAATCGCCGAAGAATTGGAGAATGATATTATACAAACAGGGATTAATAAAGATGCGAATGATACAACTATATGGCAATGGAATTTCAAAAATATTGAGAAGGATACATTTAGTTGGGAAAGTATCTATTCAAAAGATTGCGGAAAGACGTGGAAATATGCAACAAAGGTAGAAGCTAAAAGAGAAATGTAAATTAAATGATTTGAATAATAAATGTATTCTAAACTGTACCTAATATGTTTTCTGCCACAAAAGGTGCAAAATGGGGTAGGAAATGAAGTGATGGGGTAGAATATGTAATTGACATAGCGGTCTGAATGGCATATTATTCATACAAAGGTCTCCATTCACCTTATGGTTTTGAACTATAGAAGAGATGAACATTAAAGAAATTATTATGTTATAGTTTGGACTGGTCGAAAGACCTGAAAAACTCAGGAGGAACACAATGGTTAAACACATTATTTTATGGACACTCAAGGATGAGTACACAGAGGCACAGAAGAAGGAAATACGTGCCGGCATAAAGGAAGGCTTAGAGGGACTTAAAGGGCAGATTCCGGGAATGATCGACATTTCAGTACGCACAGATTATCTTCCGACATCTACAGTAGATGTGATGCTTGATACTACATTTGAGGATGCTGATGCACTTGCAGCGTATGCAAAGAATCCTAAGCATGTTGCAGTGGCGGATACCAGGGTGAGACCATTTACTGCAAATAGGGCATGTATGGATTTCGAGGTGTAATAAGCGGGAAATTAGTGTATTTGACTATAAATCATTTCCGAAATTAGGCGATATGTCAAAAATGACGAATATTGTCAAATTATCATTGAAATAGTACTATGGTAATGATATAATAATCTTACTGTATAGAACGAAACCTAAATGAGAAAGGGAGAATTACATATGGGTGAGGAAGCTAAAAGCAAAATAATGGAAATGCCACTTCAGCAGAGATTGAAATATGGCTATAAGAAAGTATTGGATATGCTGCTTGTATCGGGAGGCATATCAATTGTTGCAGTTTTATTGGTTTATTTTGGTGCAAAGGCTAATATCTTTGGTGCCGAGTCGGGAACAGTTGCTACATTTTTCCTGGTTATAGGACTGGCCAATGTAATAATAGTTGGAATTGTAGCTACAATGATTGCGAAAAAAATCAGTGATCAGGTTATTGATTCTGTGCTTGAGCCATTACAGCAGATTGAGGTAGTGGCGGGAGAGATTGTTAATGGAAATCTTCACAGCAATCTGGAGTATCATTCAGATGATGAGGTTGGCAAACTTGCACATGACCTTAGAAAGTCTATCAGGACACTTGGCACATATATTGATGATATCGACCAGACTATGAGACAGTTTGCAGATGGCAATTTCAACTTTAAGCCACAGGTGGAGTGGAAAGGCGATTTTGTAGGAATTAAAGAATCAATCGTTGCTTTCGAGGAGAGCATGTCAGATACAGTCAGCGGTATCCAGAGAGCGGCAAATGAGGTTTCAAATGGTGCTGAGCAGGTAGCTGCCAGCTCAAGTGATCTGGCGCAGGGTGCAACAGACCAGGCCGCTGTTGTTGAGGAGCTTACAGCCACACTTGCTTCTGTAGCGGATCAGGTAGCTGAGAATGCCGAGCATGCAAAGGAAATCAGTCAGAAGGTTGATGGACTCGGAACTGAGATTATGGATAGCAACGGACAGATGCATGAGATGGTTACATCTATGAATGAAATCAATGAGGCATCTCAGGAGATTGGTAAAATCATCGCAACAATCAATGAGATTGCATCACAGACAAACCTTCTTGCACTCAATGCTTCTATCGAGGCAGCCAGAGCAGGAGAGGCAGGAAAAGGCTTTGCAGTTGTAGCAGATCAGGTTACTGTACTTGCTGAGCAGAGTGCAAATGCTGCTAAGGAGTCAGCAGCTCTTATTGAGTCTTCAGTCAAGGCTGTTGAAAAAGGAATGGTTATTGCAGGCAAGACAGCATCACAGCTTGAGGAGGTTGCAGGCAATTCCAAGACTATCACAGATGAGGTTAATGGAATCGCAGAGACACTTGAGACACAGACAGATGCTATCAAGCAGATTAATAATGGTGTAGAGCAGATTAATGATGTAGTTCAGACTAACTCAGCTTCTTCACAGGAGTGCGCAGCTGCAAGTCAGGAGATGAGCAGTGAGGCAGAGAGCTTAAATGAGCTTATCCGTCATCTGAGAGTTGCTGAGCAGTAAGTATATTATATTGAATAGAATTATTGATGGTCACAATCAGGAGTGATTTGATGGTAACCGGATGTTACTGTTAAGACTGAGGTGTGAAGCAGCAATATTAATATCCCCACGTTTATTTCCATGTATATGGCGAAAAACGTGGGGATATGTTATTATATGAGTATGACATTAAAAGATAGAATACCAAAAGAATTTTATAGCTTATTCCGCACGAAAAATATGGATGCATACATGCAGATAGTTGTTGCGTTATATGAGGAGAATAACGAGGTCTATGCATCACTGGGACTGACACGTGAGGAGTGTCAGATAATCATAGCGGATACCATATCAAAAACAGGCATTGTATGGCAGACTGATTATAATGAAGATGAGAGTGATAAAGATAGTGGCAGCATGGATAATCATGATGATTATAATCCTGATTCCGAAATTGATGTTATATATGACCAGGCCACTTTCGCATACACCCTGACACCATCAGCTATATTGGGCAGGCTTATAAACTGGGGCTGGATCAGGAGTGATTTTGATGAAAAGCTCAACACATATGTGATTGCATTTCCTCAGTACAGCCAGATGTATGCTGAGCTGTTTAAAAAGCTGCTTGTGGATGATGACAGCAGGGAGCGCGAGAGCATTTTGGCTGTTTACAGTGCGCTTTTTACATACTTTTCAGATCCGGAAAAAAATAATGATATTCTGAAAAATGCGTTGTATACGTCAAAAAATCTTGGTCAGCTTTTATCAAATATGCAGGATGGTATGAGGGCATATTTTGATGAGCTGTCACGTATGAAGGATTTTATAGGTATACAGAAGGTGCTGATTAAGGAAATTAATAACAGTGATAGCAGACGTTATGCCATCCTTACAACCACGGATAGCTTTTATCGTTACAAGGAGGCTGTAAAGGAGCTTATAAGTAAAATCCTTAATCAGAACGATGATAGGAGGGCTGAGCTTGAGGGAATTCTTTCGCAGACTACACCCGGTACGTTTGAGAGAAAACGCTATGAGTACAGCGTGGAGTACTGTGATAAGGCAAGTGAGCTTGTCTATAAGGTGGAGCATGAGTTTGACCTGATTGAGAGAAAGTACAACAAGCTTATTGAGCAGAAGACGATTTTTGCAAAGAGGGCGCTTGCAAGGATACACTATATCCTGCAGGAAGGCGCAGATGACGAGGATAATATAGTAAAGCTCATTAACCTGATAGATAAGAGTGATAAAACAGATGAGATACTTGGGGCTCTTCGAAACAGAATGAAGTTCACCAGACAGTTTTACAATGTAACGGACGACAGTTTTCCGGGAAGAAGAGAGAGAGGAAGAAGTGAGTTTGTTCCGTTTGTTATTGACGATGCTTCGGCAGGCGAAGATGATATGGCAGATTTTGTGCCAAAGCCATTGTATACCAAAAAGGAGCTTCAAAGCTTCAGAGATAAAAATATGCGTGATGGCATGTTTGTGACAGATGAACAAACTGTAGAATCCATGGAGGATCTGGAAAAGCTTCTGTTTTTATGGCAGGAGGAGACCAATGAGCGCATGGGTGAGGATACGGTGAGTCTGGATGGAGAGATAACAAAGAGTGATGGTGTAAGCTACTCAAGGCTTGTAATATCCAAATCGGACTCTAAACGAGAAGCATAGAAAAGAGAGCAATGTATGTTTGAATATATGGAGAATGTTTCGCCAAATGAGGCAGAAAATATTAGAAAAACTATTCAGGATCTGTTGAGGCAGACCTGTATTTTGCAAATGAAGTGTGACCCCGTTACATTGATTCAAAGAGACAATCCAAGGTATCAGGTGTGTCTTAGAAACAGAGAGTTTATCTCTGATTATCTGGCTGTGCTTGACTGTGAGCTGGTTCATGCCCAGCAGGAGCATCTTTTCAGGATAACGGGTGATGGTGTCATGCTCGAGAAGATGACTCTTCTTACTGCAAGGATTGTCATTATAATGAAGATGATATACAGGGATAAAATTATGGGCGAGGGGCTTAATGCGACAACAACGAATCTGGCGGAGATTCGTGAGTATGGCAGAAATACCAATCTGATTACCAGAAAGCTCACTAATCAGGAATGGTCAGACGCTCTTTTGCTTATGAAAACACATCAGATGATTGAACTGCCGGGGGCTATTGCAAACCTGGAGGACAACACACCAATCTATATTTATGGCACAGTAAATATATTCTGCTCAGCCATGGATATAAATGAGCTTGTGCGCATGTACAGTGATGAGGTGGAGATGATTAAGTATGATAACGAGTCGGCTGCAACACTTGAAGCTGCCGGATTGAATACAGAAGGCAGTTCTGTAAACCATACCCATGAATTTGCCAAAGACAGTGAAATGGAGGAGTTACCAATTGAGTCAGTCTAAGAAGATATTTACCAGAATGTGTCTAAACAACTGGGGCGGAATAAATCACAAGGTTTTGCAATTTAATGAGTATGTCAATTTGTTCAGTGGTAAGAGTGGCTCGGGAAAATCAACCGTCATGGATGCGATTCAGGTAATCCTCTACGGCAGCTTCAGCCCCACGTTTTTGAACAAGGCTGCAGATGATGCAAAAAACAGGAGAAGTGTTCTGAGCTATTTGAGGGGTGAGCAGAAGGATGGCTCCGCAAATCGTGGCGACTGTGATTTTTGTTCGGTCATAGCGCTTGAGATAGAGGATACAGGCAGTCATACGTTTACATGTATAGGAATAGCATTTGAGGTACGAAAAAACGATTCTGAGATTAAGAGATTTGTGTACTTCAGTCATTCGGGCAGGATGCCGGAGCCTTCATATGTGACAGCGGACGGCTTTTGCTATTCAAATAATGATATTAAAAAGCTTGTAAATACCCGCTCACAGTCAGCTGACAGACGCACCAGAGGGGATGTAAACCGTATTTACGCATCGAAGGAGGCATATCTTGGCACATTATATGATGTTATTTTAGGATATATTGACCCGAATCGTTTTATCACAATGGAAAAAAGTGCTATTGCACTCAGAATGACAAATGGAACAGGCCAGTTTATACGTGATTATATGTTTCCAAAGAGTGACTCGGGCACGATAGAGACTATCAGTGAGCAGCTTGATGCATACAGACAAATCAGGGAAAAAATAGAGGATATGAGCAAGCGTATTGAGCTTCTTAAGGAAATAAAGGAGTCAGGGCAGGAACTGGTAAATATCCAAAGCGATATTGTCATGGCAGAGACAATGATCAGGTGCATAGATATCGAGGATATGCGTGCAAAGATTCAGGCAGCTGAGGATGATAAAAAGCGTATCGAAGAAGAACAGGACAGGCTTTCAGAAAAAGCAGAGGATATAGCCGGGCAGCAGGCAGATGTGCAGCAGGAGTATATCCAGGTATGTGCAGATTTGAAATCGAGCGACTTAGGAAGCAAAAAGGATCAGCTTAGGGAGCTTGAGAAGAGAAGTCTCATGCTTACCGACAACAGCCGTCAGTGGATTAAAATCACAAACGGACTAAAGGCCTGGGATGAGGATGAGGTCATCACAGATTATGTGAGCAATGCAGTTTTAAACCTCATTGAAGAGATTGTGGATGGCGATGTCACAGAGGCAAAATGTCAGGAGCTTCATCTAAAGCTTGAGTCTATAAAGAAGGATATCGAGGATGAGCTCGAGGACAATACTTCGCAGAAAAATGAGATAACAAAAGAGCTTAAAGAGAAAAAACGTCTGGTCGATGATATGAAGAACAACCGCAAGTCGTACAGTGAGAGCCTGCGTTCGGCAAGAGCTGCGCTGCAGAGAGACTTAAGTGATAGATTTGGCGAGCCTGTGAAGGTACAGGTATTTGCGGATATGTTTGACGTACAGGACGAGGAATGGAAGAATGCCATAGAAGGACGTATGGGCAGGCTCAAGTTCTCACTTATCACAGAGCCGCGTTATGCGCATACTGCTGCTGTTATTTTCAGGGACATGAAGCAGTTTGAGGATGTCGACCTCATCAATTCCAAGGCTATCATGGACAGTGAACCAAAGGCCATGGATGGTTCGCTTTATGAGGCGGTGGATACAAAGGAAAAGTATGTAGATGTCTGCCTGAAAAGATATCTGGGACATATTATAAAGTGCCGGAGTGTTGACGAGCTTGAGCAGGTACGAGATGGAGTTACACCGGACTGCTACTCATACAGCAACTTTATTTTCAGACATCTGAAGAAGCGCGATTATACTACAAATGCCTGCATCGGAGGCAGGGTATCCAAGGCAAGACTTGCCGAGTATGAGGCAGATGTGGAGAGGCTTGAGAAGGACCAGATACAGCTTATGGGTATTATTTCAAGTCTCAAGGCACAGAGAGATTTTGAGTGCTTAAAGGGGGAACCGGAGTATTTTGTGGGCCTTTCTGAGGCGTCAGATGAGCTTAAAGCAGTTAATTCGCAGAAAAATGAGCTCGAAGAGATTATCAGGACAATGGAGAATGGGCAGTATAAGGAGCTAAAGGAGAAAAAGAGGCTTCTTGAGAAAAACATCGATGCACTTAAGAGTGCTTTTTCACTGAATCAGCAGCAGATAAATGAAAAGATAAGCCAGCATGAGAAAATCATAGGTGCAAACGAACAGCGAAGAGCACAGCTGGATGATATGTTACAGGGCTATGTTGCCAGAGAGGAGCTTGAGAAGCAGGTACAGGATATGCTGCAGCATAGCTCAGGAGCATCGGTCAAGAGCAAACAGCGTGAGAAGCTTATTGAGCTGCAAGGCGCAGACGGAAATGGTGGCAGGCAGCAGTCGTGTGTGGAGACGTTGCAGACTGCCCGCTACAGGTATATAAAGGAGTTTCCGTCAGGTCAGTTCAGCGGAGCCGAGAAGTCAAATAAGGCATATGAGGAGCTGCTGGAGAAGTACGAGAAGGATTATGAGCCGGTCATGTACACCCCGGAGACCGTCCAGACCCAGCACGCCGGTTCCAAGGGAGAGCTGATGGGTGCTATGGAGCGTGAGATCAAGACCTTCTTCGACTATGACAACGCCCCCTTCTCCAACATGGTGCTGGGTGAGGTGCTGAACCGTCCCGGCAAGTGGTCCTCCTATCCTCCTCATCATCATCCCCAGCCGGAGGTCTATTTCTACCGTTTCGACTATCCTCACGGCTTCGGCGCCGGTTTTGCCAACGGCGATGTTTACAAGACCGAGCAGAACGGCTGCGCCGTCATCAACCACGGCTTCCACTCTCAGACCGCCGCGCCGGGATATGCCATGTGCTATGTCTGGGGCATCCGCCATCTGGACGGCGATCCCTGGCG
>OLQA01003655.1_pt1 | contig 10740 bp, 9 predicted proteins | sample 1673151 | NCBI WGS metagenome assembly OLQA01 (sample SAMEA3136760, study PRJEB25190) | human gut metagenome | biome: human gut; feature: human-associated habitat; material: faeces | place: Austria | collected 2013 | reverse complement strand
CGGGCATAGTAAATGCCATTGAAGGGGTGCAGGAGCTTTTCGCCGTTCAGACCGCGGACAACCTCCTCCGCGCCCTTGGTGAGCAGCGCTAGTGAGGCTTCTTCGGAGTACCATGCCGCGTGCGGCGTGAGGATGACGTTGTCCATGCCGATGAGCGGATGGTCGGCGGGGACGGTCTCGCTGCAGAGCACATCGATGCCTGCGCCGGCGATCTCGCCGTCGCGCAGCGCCGCGATCAGCTCATCCTCCTTGACGATGGCGCCGCGGGCGGTGTTGATGAAGAAAGCGTCCTTTTTCATTTTGCGGAAAAAGTCCGCACCGATCATGCCCTCCGTGGATTTGTTGAGATGCAGGTGCAGGGAGATGACGTCGCTTTCTGCGGCGACCTCGTCCATAGACTTGAGCGTGATGCCGAGCGGCGCGACCTGCTCCTGCGTGAGGAACGGGTCATAGGAGATCACGTTCATGCCGAAGGCCTGCGCCTTCTGGATCGTGCTGCGGGCGATAGCGCCGCAGCCGATCGTGCCGAACGTGCGTCCGGCGAGCCGGTGCACGGGCTTGGCCACGGAGAAGTCCCACACGCCGCGCTTGACCGTGTCCATGAGCTTATTGAGCTTTTTGGTCACGGCGAGCATGAGCAAAATGGTGTGCGTCGCCACATCCTCGATGCCGTAGTCCGGCACGTTGCACGCCGGGATGCCGAGATCCCGGGCGGCGTCCACGTCGATCGTATCCATGCCGACGCCGCTATGCACGAGCAGACGGCATTTGGGAAGCGCGGCAAGGATATCGCGCGTGATCTCGGCAAAGTGTACCTGGATGGCGTCCGCGTCTTTGCACGCCTCGATAATCTCCTCAGGCGATTTGCACTGGCAGGGGCGGAACTCGAAGTCCGCCGCCTTGTAAACGTCGATGAACGGCTGGATCGTTTCATACGAATAGTCCGTCAGCACGACGAGCGGTCGTTTTTTCGTTACCGGCATAGGAAACCTCCGTCCACAGGGATCGTAGCGCCGCAGATGTAGTTCGACGCCTCCGAGGCTAGGAACACCACGACATCCTTGAACACCTTCGGATCGCCCCACGCTTTGGAGGGGATCCGGTCGATGATCTCCTTGTTGCGCACGGGGTCCTCCATCAGGGGTTTGCCCATATCGGTGGCGATATAGCCCGGCGCGATGGCGTTCACGTTAATGCCCTCGGCGGCCCACTCGTTGGTGAGCGCGCGGGTCAGGCCCATAACGGCAGTCTTCGTCGCAGTGTAGGCCGGTACGCGGTAGCCGCCGAAGTAGCTGAGCATGGACGCCACGTTGATGATCTTGCCCTTGTGCTGCGGGATCATCTCGCGCGCGGCGAGTTGGCTCAGGAAGAACACGGCGTTGAGATTGATGTTGACCACATCGTCCCACGCCTGCTCTTCAAAGTCCACGGACGGCATGCGCCGCTGGATGCCAGCGCAGTTGACGAGAATGTCCAGATGGGAGCCGAGAAGCTCCATGCTCTCGGCAAAGGCACGCCGGAGCTGCTCGCGCTCGCCCAGATCGGCGATCACGCCGTGAACGGCGTAGCCCTTTTCCCGAAGATAGTCGCGCACCGTGAACATCCGCTCGGAGCGGTTGATGAGCACGACCTCCGCTCCGGCCTCGCAGAGGCCTTCGGCGAGATAGCGGCCGATGCCCTCCATCGCGCCGACGCCGGTCACGATGGCCTTTTTCCCGGCAAGGTCAAACCTTGCCCGCATTTCCTCTATCATTTGTCCGCGCCTTCCTCAGATATAGTTCTTGTCTTTGTTGTATATGCCGTACACGCGGTCCTCCGGCCGCAGCGCCACGAGCGCCCACAGATAGGTGTTGCGCGTGCCGGGCGAGGCGACGGTCGGGTGATAGCCGCACGGGAACACGACCATGTTGCCCGAGCGGACGGGGTGGGCGACGGCGTCGGAGTACAGGCCGTTCTCCTCGAGATAGGTGATCTGATAGCCCATCTTCGGGGCGGGCATGTCAAAGTAGCAGTACGTCTCCTCGAGCATGGCGGCGTGCTCGTGCGGCGGCCAGCTCGTCCAGCCGGAATCCGGACCGAAGGTGTAGCCGCAGAGTAGCCGCGATGCCGGTGTCTTGTCGCCAAGCATGATGAACACCTCGCGCTGGAACGTGCCCTCGCCGTGCACCTCGTGCATGGGGCCTAGCGGGGCGTTCGGGTCGAAGCGGATGTGCAGCGTCTCGCCGACGCCCTCATAGAGCGCATAGGCAATATAGAAAACGCAGTTTTCCTCCGCACGGAGCGTGCAGACGGTGTTTCCGGCGAGATACAGGCCGTCCAGTCGGCTCATATCCTCCGCGTCTTTGCCCTCAACAGTGATGACGGCCTTGCCCTCGATGAGAGAGAGGAAGTACTCATATTCGCCCGATTCGACCGTGTAGTTCTCTCCGGCAGGGAGATTCAGACGGTCGATGTGCGTATAGACGCATTCGTGGATATCGGGCGTGATGACGGTGTGGCGTCCGGGCTCTTCGCTGCTTTTGACGTTCCACTTGAGCATATCTTCGCGTTTCAGTTTCATAAGAACAACTCCTTTTCATGATGCCGGTGCGGCTTCGCACCGGCATGGGTTTTTCAGCCTACGACCCACGCGGTGACCGCGGGGACGAAAATAATGAGCAGCACGACGCAGAGATTGGCAATGAAGAACGGCATCTCGCCTTTGGTGATCTCGCCGACGCTCAGACCGGAGATGTTGGCCATGCCGAACAGGTTGACCGCGACCGGCGGCGTGCAGCAGCCGAGCGAGTTGAGGATGCAGAACACGATGCCGAAGTGGATCACGTCGATGCCGAGCTCCTTGGCAACCGGCCAGAGCAACGGCACGAGTAGTACGGCGATGGAGGTGCCGTCCATGAACATGCCGAAGATGACGAGCAGCACAAAGCAGAACAGCAGGAACACCGTCGGGCTCATGTGGCAGCTGAGCACGAACTGCGTCAGGCTCTTGGTGAGACCGGCGTAGGAGAAGAAATAGGAGAACGCCGTCGCGCAGGCAATGATAAACATGATAACGGTGCTCTGCTTGGCCGAATCCACGAGGATCGTCGGCAGATTGTGGAGTGAGATCTCCTTATAGACGAATCGGCCGATCAGATACGCCGCCACGCAGGCAATGCCGGCGGACTCCGTCGGGGTGAAGAAGCCGCTGTAAATGCCGCCGAGGATGATGAGCGGCACGGCCAGCGCGGGCAGCGTGCGGGCGATAACGCCGAGCAGCTCGCGGGCCGTGTGCTTCTGGCCTTCGGCCACTTGTCCTTGCGGGAGATGACGAACACGACACCGGCAAGGACGATCACTGTAAAGATACCCCAGAAGATACCGGCAGAGAACATGTTCGTAACGGAGCAGCCGACGAGTGTGCTGTAAATGACCATGATGATGCTCGGCGGGATGACGGGGCCGAGACCGCCCGCCACGGCCATGAGACCGGCGGACTGCGCTTCGGGGTATTTAATCTCCTTCATGGAAGGATAGATCATCGCGCCGATGGCGATGGTCGTGGCCGGGCCGCTGCCGGAGAGCGCGGCGAAGATCGCGCAGGCGAGAATGGCCGTATAGGCCAGACCGCCGCGGACGCGGCCGGTGAGAATGTTGGCAAAGTCCACGATTTTGCGGGAGATGCCGCCGGCGGTCATCAGGTTGCCGGCGAGAATGAACAGTGGGATGGCCATGAGCGGGAACGAGTCCATGCCCGTGTACAGGCGCTGTGCGATCGTGACGATGGGAATACCGCAGTAAAAAAAGCTGACTAGCGAGGAGAGCCCGAGCGAGATCGATACGGGCAGCCCCAGCACCAGGAACAGCACAAAAGAGCCGAAGAGGATCAGTGTCGTCATATTCATGCGTTCTTTTCCTCCCCGTTCTCGGATTTTTTCGTGCAAAGCTTCACAATGGTGTTAATGAGAATGATCGTCTGCGTAAGGAAGATCGCGAGGCAGCCTACCGTGACGCAGCCGGCAAAGTAATATTTGGGGATCTGCAGCGCTGGCATAACGCCGCCCACAGTCATCATGGAGCGGATCATCCGGATGGAGGCAAAGCCCACCACGCCGGAGAATACGATCACCATCAGAGTGGAGAAATGGTCGAACCAGACCTTGACCTTTGGAGGAAGTCGACGGACAAGAGAGTCCACATTGAGCTGCGAATGGTCGCGAAGGCTGATCTCCGTACCCAGCATCAGCATATAGATCATGCAGCCGCGGGCCAGCTCTTCAAACCAGCTGATGTTGAGCTTGAAAAGATTTCGATTCAATACCTGACCAAACACAGCCAGGACCATAACAGTGAAAAAGATGGTGATGAGCACCCGTTCCACCCGGTCGATCGCTTTGACAATTTTCACAGAAGTCAACCTTTCTTGCTTTCAGGATCGGCCCGGGAAACGGAGGTCATCCGCTTCCCGGGCGCTGAGAAAAGGAGGAAGATGCTTATTTCGCTGCGTTGACCATTTCGACCAGTTCGGTGGGGATGCGGTCGTTGGCGAACTCTTCGTACAGGGGCTTGCAGAGCTCGTACAGAGCGGTACGGTCAATGTCGGTAATGGTGGCGCCGTTGGCTTTGAGTGTCTCGATGGCGTCCTCGTTGGCCTGAAGCACCATGGCGCTGGCCTGGGCAATGCCATCCTTGCAGGCGGCGAAGAAGGCATCGCGCATGTCGGCAGGGATCTTCTCAATGGCTTCGTTGGAAATGAGGATGATGCAGATGTTGTAGGTGTGGCCGCTGAGCGTCAGGTACGGGGCGACCTTGGCGACGCGCTCCTTGGGGGAACGGTCGTACAGGATCTGCGAGTCGGAGGTGACACGGTCGGAGAACAGGATCTGATCGGATCCGAACCGGACCGCGTACAAAAGCCGCGAGAAGATGTTGCCCACCGAGGGGCCGCCATCGCCGTCAAACGTATTGGTCGCGCCCTGCGATCCGGTCGGATAGTCGAACTCCCACGAATCCGTGCCCTTCGGAGCCCCGACAATCGAGTATTCGGGGGCGTTCGGGGAGAAGTAGATGCGCGGCTCGTACTTCTGCGATTCGGTGAGCTTGCCCTGGGTGGGGATGCTGGATTCGAAGAACTGCGGCTGCCCGTCCGCCGCCACCTTGTTGCCGTATGCGGCCACGACACCGTACCCATGCGTATACACGGTGTGGTCGTTGACCCAGTTGCGGTTGTCGTTGCCTTCCAGATCCAGTTCTCGGGCGGCGATCACCGTGTCCTGGCTGACGCCGTCGATGTCGTACTTGTCGACGGCCAGCGTGTCGGCGAACGTGTAGTACTGCTTCGACTGCTGCAGCTGCTTGAACGTGGGGCTGACGACCTGTGGGTCGAGCAGTCGGATCTGCGCGGTGGATTCGGCCTCGGACGACAGCGCTCCGGACTTGCCCTTGGTGGTGGCCTTGTACTGTTCGACCTTCACCTTGTCGAGCCCGTACGCCTGCTGCGTGGCGTTGATGTTGCGCTGGATATAGGTGGATTCCATCTCCTGCGCGTTCGGGTTCACCTTGAACCGCTGCAGCAGCATCGGCCATGCGACGGTGAGCACCAGCGAGACGACCAGCGCGGCGGCGATCGCAATCACCGGCGTACGCCACGCCTTGAGAGCCGCGGCGGCGCGGACACTCGGCTTGGCGGCGCCTTCCAACGCATGGGAGCGCATCAGCCACACGCCGAGGAACACACCGAGCATCGCGGTGATGGCCGCCATGATGAACGTGACCGGAATGGTCGCGTGCACGGTGGTGTATGCGGCGCCGGTGATGCGGTCGCCCTGCTGGGTCAGATGCGTGAACACGCCGATCACCTGGCGCGCGGACCAGGCCAGCATGTTGAGGATCAGCCAGATGCCGATCTGGCGACGGGCGCGCTTGGTCACAGCGAGCACTCCGCAACCATGCACCGGCATGGTGAAGCGGATGCCGCCCATCATCGCATGCGTGACGACGGAGAACACAATGCCCATCAGCAGCAGCATCGATACGGCCGACATCACCAGCCGCAAACCGGGCAGCACAAACACATAGAACCCGTTGTCGATGCCGAACTGCGGATCGGCAGTGCCGAAGCTCTGCGCGTTGAACATCAGCAGGATCTCAGACCAGTTCGAGTTGAACTGCGAGCCGAACATCACGCCCACGACCAGCGACACGACCACGGCGGCGCGACGCGCGGTCTTGGAACTGAACGACTTGCCCACTTCGATGACGTCGTCCTTGATGCGGAACGTCGAGCCGTCGGACGAATCGGGGCGAGCGCGGATAGCCAGCCAAGCGGACACATAGCTGACCAAGGCCATCAGCAACGCATACGCCGCCCACAGGCCGAACTTGACACCCAGCTGGGTCCACACCACGTTCTGAAAACCGAGCTGTCCGTACCACATCAGGTCCGTGATGAACTGCGACAGGCCGAAGAACAGGCCGACGACGACAACCAGCGCCAGCACGACGCCGATCAGAATCTTCGTCCCCTTGCTGGGCCCGTTCGGCAACGGTCGGGGCGTGAGCCTCGGCACGCCGCGCTTCGGCGGCTCCCCCTTGCCGGCGGATGGCGTCTCGCCATGATCGTCGCCATCCGCCTGCACGTCGACGATCACCGGATCGTCATCGGTCGCACCGGAGTCCCGACGTGGCCCGCGTGGTCCGTCGCCGGGATCGAACATACCCAACATATCAAAAAAAGACATGATACAAGCCTATCGAAAGGCTAGGAAAGCTGGTCATGCTCTGAGCTGAGAACACAGCCGTCGCACAACCGTTTCACAACCACTACACATGATGACCTACGCTTGTGCATATGAGGATGCAGCAGATCAAACACGGCGGCAGGAGGCCGCGCCCCAGTTCAGCCCCCACCATCATCGCGGCCATGCTCTGCGTGGTGGCCCTTGTGGCGGCAGGCACGGCATGGTGGATGCTGCGCCCCCAGCAAAAAGACACGCTCGAACATCTCGCGCAGCCACAGTCCTCCTCTTCGACGCTGAACCGCGACAAGGCCCCCACACCGAAACCGCAGAAATCTCAGGAGCATCAGAAGGCAGCCGGTGACTCCCCCGCGGCCAAGGCGAGCCGCGCCATCGCCACGATGAGTCTCGATGAACGGGCCGGGCAGCTCATCATGGCACCGATGTTCGCAGGCGGCAATCCGGCCGATCTCAGCGCCCTCATCAGCACACGCCATGTCGGTTCCGTGGTGCTCATCGGCAACTGGAACAACGGCACAGCCGCAGCCAAGACCGCCGCTGACGCGCTGCAAAGCTATGCTCCGAGCGGCAACCAGCTGATCGTCTCCACCGATCAGGAAGGCGGCCAGGTGCAGCATCTCAAGGGCAGTGGATTCGACACGATGCCGTCCGCGGTGGCGCAGGGCCAGATGAGCGCTGACACGCTGCGCTCCTCCGCAAAGACCTGGGGCGGCCAGCTCAAGCAAGCCGGCATCAACATCGACCTGGCCCCGGTATTGGGGACGGTGCAGGTCAAGCGTTCCTCGAACGCTCCGATTGGCGCGCTGAACCGCGATTTCGGTTTGGATTCCAACGGAAACGCGCAGCACGGCATCGCGTTCATCGAAGGCATGCGCGACGCGGGCGTCGGCGCGACCGTCAAGCACTACCCCGGTTTGGGCGCGGTGACCGGCAATACCGATTTCACGACCGAAGGCATCCTCGACACCACGACCACGCTTGATGACGAGGAGATAGGCGCGTTCAACACCACGATCAAGCAGGCGAAGCCGGCTATGGTGATGATGTCGCTGGCGACCTACCAGCGCATCGACTCGTCGGCGCCCGCCGCGTTCTCCAGCAAGATCATCGACGGCACGCTGCGCGGCAGCGTCGGCTATGACGGCGTGGTGATCTCAGACTCCCTTTCGGCCGCGGCGGTCAGCGGCATAGCGACCAAGGACCTGGGCGTGCGTCTGGTGGACGCCGGCGGCGATTTGGCGTGCATAGGCGATACGTCATATGTGACGCCGATTCTTGACGGTATCATCGCCCGTGCGCAGTCCGACCCGGCCTTCGCGAAGAAGGTGACGGCCTCCGCAACGCGCGTAATGACCCTGAAATACCAGATGGGACTGGCGAAGTGACACGGGATTAGGCGCTACCGGTTCTTGAAGTAGCGGAACAGCTGCGTCTGTCGGATCACCGATCCCGTCAACAGCGAGGAGACGAGCACTCCGGCCAGCAACACGAGCGGCGTACGAACGGCGGCCAGCAACACGGCAAGAGGGTCGGACTGCGACATGCGCAGCGCGTACGCGGAGAGCAGCGCGCATGTCGCGAGCGTGCCGACTCCTGCCCAGATCAGTGATTCCAGTTCGATACCGAGCAGCTGCGCGCCCTTAGATTCGCCCGAGTGCAACGCGCCTGCATATTCGAGCCGGCGGCGGCGTACCGAAATCACGCCTAGCAGCAGGCCGACCGCCAGTCCAAGATACGGCATCCAACGGGTCACACGGGTCAGATAGCCCTTCTGCGCGTCATAATGCGCATCGAACCCCTTGTTAAGAGCGGTCACACCGGGACGCATCTCCGATTTCGGGTTCTTCGTGGCGGTGGACAACAGCAGCTCGTCCATCTGGTCGCTTTGCGGCCACTGCTTTGCCCAGCATTCCTGGAACACGCCGCCGCTCGATGCCGCCGGTGCGATCATCGCATAGGCGAACCGCATGTCCCTGCCGTCATTCGGCCAATCGAACACGCCCGCCACGGTGACCGTGCCATGATTCGTCTGCATGCGGCTGCCCTTGACGAGACCGAAATCATGGGAGACGTCGGATGACACCCACACACCGGACGGGTTCGGAACCTCCTGCGGGTCTTCGGCGGTGATGAGCCGTATCATGCCCGCGGTCACCTCATATGATGACAGTTCGATGCCTTTCGTTGCCAGCGGCACGACCTGCGGGCCGGACCGCATCGCCCCGGAAATGAACGACGGGTCGCCATGGTCGGAGAGCCGGTCGCAGGCGAGTCCGTCGACATTGCCGCCGACCACGGTTTTCACGTCGGCGAATGCGCGGATGCGCACCGCGGCTTCGGTTTCCAACCTCATGACCGACATCGCCTCGTATCCTCCGAGCAGGGTGCCGGCGAACAGCACGGCGAGGAACATGGCGAGAGCATGCGCGGTGCCCGAGGCGATGTTGCGCAGCGTCTCCGAGATGATGGATCCCAGTCTCATGAGCGCACCTCCGATCCATTTTCGGCGATGTCAGTTGAGTCGGTGGGACCACCCCCACCCGCTTCGCGGGAGCCCCCGCCAGCGGGGGCGGAATCGGTAGGCTCAGCGGGTTCGTTTCCGCCAGCGGGGGCAAAACCGGAGTCCTCGTTATCGCCGGGGGCGTAGTCGGCCAGGTCGATGACGCGACCGCAGGCGTCGCGCGTGTCCGGGTCATGGGTGGCGACCAGCACGATCATGCCCTGTCCGGCCAGGTTCCCGAGCACGTGGCTCACCGAGTGCGCGGTGCGCGTATCCAATTGTGCAGTCGGCTCGTCCACGAGCAGCATGTCAGGTCTGGAGCATACTGCAAGGGCCAGCATGAGCCGCTGCGCCTCGCCGCCCGACAGTTCGCTGAACCGCCGGTCGGCCGCATACTCCAAGTCGAACAGCCCCATGGCCTCCAACGCCTGCGGCTCCGCTTCGCGCCGGCGCAACCCCTTGGCCAGCAGCGGGAACACGACATGGTCCAGAGCCGTTCGCCCGGGCACGCCGTACGGGTTCTGAAACACCCAGCCTACACGTTCCACGTTCTTGCGTTCCACCGTGCCATGGTACGGCTTCTCCCATCCGGCAAGAATCGACAGCAGCGTCGACTTGCCGCATCCGGATGGCCCGCATATCGCCACGGTCTGGCCGGGTATCGCTGTGAAATCCAGATGTTCGAACAACACGTCCGTTCCGGGGAACCTATGCGCCAAATCATGTACGCTCACCGATCGCTCCGGCTGCGGCGCGGCACCGACTCCGGCACCGGCGTATACATCTTCCCCCGTCATCATCGGCAGCTTTCGCCGGTCAGACCACTGCCTATCTCAACCGAGGTGATCGCCGAGGCATCGGCGCCTTGGGGCTCGACGAGACTCGCCCCGAGCTCGGATCCGACAATTGACACCTTGATGGTCCTGCCACCCGAGACGATGCACCCCTTGCTGCCGTTGACGCCGATCACCGACGCGGCCGGCACGCGCAGCGCCTGCACCGGATTCACAAGCTGCACGCTGGCTTCCAGACCTGTGGCGAGCATGTCGCTGGTGAGTGACTGGAATTCCTGTGTGGCGGCGACTTTGGCGCAGAACTCGGCGTCATCCACTTCGGTGGTGCCGGCTTTCAGCGTGGCGGTCTGCCCGATCAGGGTGACCGTCCGGTCGAGTTCCGACGGCTGCCCGTTCTGGATGGAGAATTTCGTGACACTGCCGGGCACCTTCCCAACGACGCTTCCCCCGGCCACGGTCGCCCCGACAGTGCCGGCCCATTCGCCGACCCGCACGCTCGCGGCAGGTATCCACAGCACGTCGGTCAGCGGCAATGAACCGTCCGACGTGTTGCCGGCGGCGCTCATGAGCTGCTTCACTCCTTGAGACGTGTTCCATGTATATGTGGTGGATTTCGCCGAGGCCGGCAGTCCGAGGCGTGCGAGTTCGTTGTTGAGGATTGTCGTTTCCCATTTCAGGTTAGGATTGGCCATTTGCGAATTGGCAAGCG
>OLQA01003654.1_pt1 | contig 10740 bp, 6 predicted proteins | sample 1673151 | NCBI WGS metagenome assembly OLQA01 (sample SAMEA3136760, study PRJEB25190) | human gut metagenome | biome: human gut; feature: human-associated habitat; material: faeces | place: Austria | collected 2013 | reverse complement strand
TGTACTGGTTCAGATAATGTTCCCATGGGAGACGTTCTTTGCTGTCTTTTTCATATCCGAGTTTATCTCCTACAGATTCATTTTCTGTCGGATCAAATGTTGTTTTTGCGTCAGAACTCATAACACACCTCTTATCTCTGTTTTACGTTAGGGAACATGGATGCATCAGTATGCGGGATAAAGCAAGCTCCCACAAATTCATCCATGTAAGTCGGAACTGTCGAAAGTTCCATATAAGTCATATTGGATGCAAGCTCATATGTTTTCTTCTCTGCTGCTGTTGAAAGAAGCATCAGATATGCACCAGTCAGGGAAGAGTTACCAATATAATGGAATTTATCCAGCGGTACATCCGGGAACATTCCGATATTGACTGCATTCTGCATATTGATTCCACTGCCGATACCACCCGCAACATAAACATCGTCTATCATGGATACATCGAAGTCCAGTGAAGACAGCATTGTGCGGATTGCTGAGAAAATTGCGCCTTTTGCACGGATGAAGTTGTCAATATCTACTTCTGTGATCTCGACATCTTTTGCAGATCCTGCTTCTTCTTCAAATGCGATCACATAACTTCCCATTCCATAATGGTCGTGGCGGACTCTCTTTCCTTCACGTACAAATTTGCCCTTTGGATTGATAATTCCTGTCATATAAAGTTCACTGATCACATCAATGATACCTGATCCACATAATCCAACCGGCTTCGTACCCGGTTCACCAACAACTTTGTAAGTCGGCTCCATCGTTTCTTTGTCGATTGTACATGCTTCAATAGCTCCGTCAGTTGCACGCATACCGCAACTGATATCACCACCTTCGAAAGCAGGTCCTGCTGAGCAGGCACAACTCATCATGAAATCAGAGTTTCCAAAAACAAGCTCGCCGTTGGTACCAAGGTCAATGAACAGTGAAAACTCCGGTCTGTTCCAGATCATACTTACCAGAGTACCCGCTGTAATATCTCCACCGACATAACTTCCGATATTCGGCGCCATGATGATGTGTGCATCTTTGTTGATTTCAATTCCCACATCCGATGCAAACAGAGAATTTGTCTTAAAGAATGCCGGAATATACGGCTCTGTACGCAGATAATCTGCATTGATTCCTGCAAACAGATGATTCATTGTTGTATTGGATGCCACACACATACGATAGATCTGGCCTTCCGGAAAATGAATGCTTCTGCACATCTCATGGATCATCGGATTGATTGTTTCTTTGATCACTGCATCCTGCAGTTTCTTGATTCCGCCCGGTTTTGTCGTCTCAATGATACGGTTGATTACATCTGCACCATAACGGATCTGACCATTACCGGAAGAACTTTTTGCAAGGATTTCTCCTGTTGCCATATCAATGATCACAGCTGAAACCGTTGTCGTACCTATATCCACAGCAAGTCCACCCATTACAACGTCTTCTTTGCTGTCAAAAATATCGTATACAAACATGTCGTTCGGTGTTGTACGAACCACACATTTCACTGAAAATTTACTTGCACGGAGCACATCTGGAAGTTTACGGAGAACTGCATACGGAACTCTGATCCGTTTCAGATTCATAAATTTGCGAAGTGCTCTTGTCAGTCTCTCAACATCCGGCATGGTATCATCCAGTGTTGGTTCAGTCATCTGGAGTTCTACAACTTCCAGACTATTTCTTAACTGAATTCCGGTCTCTTCGACCTGATTTTTTGCTTTTTCAAAAATTGCGATTTCTTCTTTAGAACTTAAGTCTGCCACTTTCATTCTGCTTTTGTAAGCAGATGCGATGTCCGGCACAAGTACTTCCACATCCGCGCAGATTTTGCTCATGCATGCCAGACGCCATCCTTTTTCAAATTCCTCATCAGAAATATGAAGAGTTTTCTTTGAGTCCAGTTCTCCGCCTTTTAACTGCACCCGACACTTTCCGCAGGCTCCGTTTCCGGAACATGGTGCATCAATTGCCACGTTCGCACCACGTGCAACCTCCAGCAGATTATCCCCCGCATTGGCAAATGCTTCTACCTCACTGCCATTTTCAAATGCAAATGTCACCTTAAACATGCGGTAACCACCTTTCTCGCCTCGTGAATATTCTTGTCTTTCAGCTGTGGCGTTGGGCGTCAGACTTATTGATATTTATAAAAAAGGCCAGAGGCCGCGAAGCCTCCAGCCTTTTTTTATCTACAGCCGTAAAAAAGTCAGACTGATTAGATTTCCAGATAGGAATCTGCGTACAGGTAATTATTTTTGATGATATCACAGGATTTGATTGTTTCCATCAGACGCATGTCGTTAGGGTTAACGATTGCGGATGTAAGTCCCTGCATCATAGCCATAGCTACCATAGCGGAGTCCATGATCGGACGGATATGTTTCGGCATACCGTTGGAGTTGTTGGAAAGACCACCGGTGCTCTTCATTCCCATATCAGAGATCATTTTGATGAATTCAAGAACTTCCATCTGTTTGTCCTGCATTCCTTTGATAACCAGGAATAACGGATCGAACCACATATCGTTCTCAACGTCCATACCATGTTCCATACCTCTCTCCATCAGAGTCTGCATGTACATCATACGTTCATCATTGTCTTTTGCAATTCCTTCACCGTTGCAAAGAGCGATAACGATTGCATCGTTAGCAGCTGCAACATCAATATAACCGATTCTTCCTGCAGCATCAGCGGAGTTTACGATCGGTTTTCCTTTGGAACGATTGTATACAGAAATACCAGCTTCGATAGCTGCAATGTTGGAAGTATCCAGTGCAAGCGGAACATTGTCAAAGTTGCTCTGCAGAAGCTCTACAGCCCATTTCATCAGTTCCGGTCCATCGTTCTCTGCTGGTCCGATATTTACATCGAGGTATGTAGCACCTGCATCGAGCTGCTGTTTTGCTCTTTTGAGGATCGGCTCAGGATCTCTCTCTGTAAATGCTTTATTAACTGCTGGTGCTGTTGTGGAAAGTCTCTCTCCAATAGTAACAAATTTTGCCATACCTGTGTTCTCCTTTACATGGTTTTTAATGTCTCAGGGAGTTTCCTCCTCCCTGAGAAAAATTATATTTTATGCCTGCATATCTTTTAAGAATTTCACAAGCTGAACTGCTTCTCTAGGTCCTACAATGATCTCCCATCCCGGAAGTTTTGCTTCAAGGTCGCCCTTAAGAACAGCTACTTTACCAGGGATAACGAGTTTACGGCATTTTACTTTCGGCTCAACTTCTGTCTTGATGTACTCAGAAATGCTGGTGCTGGAGAATTTACCAGCTGCCCAGGATGTCAGTACGGAAAGTCCGCCTGCATCGTTGATAACCAGATTAAGCGGTACACCGGAACGTTCCAGTTCACCAGAAACTACGAAGTATGTAAGAGCAAAGTCTACGGTTGTAACAACGAGAGAATTCTCATCTGCACCGTTGAGTGGGTAGATACCCGGCTCTACTTTCATCGGTTTCTGTGGATCAGTATAAACGTTCTGACGAAGACCAAACAGTGGAAGAGCCTCTGCATATGTCATCTGTTCCATAACGATGATGGAACCATATTTCATTGTAAATACGGAAGCAAGTGCTGCCTGTAAATGATGATCACCTTTGGCAAGTTTAACCAGGTTAACGATGGATGGATATCCAAATGTTCTGTCCTGATCTTTCAGAGCTGCACGACGAACCATTACAGTATTTGCAAATGTTTCTTTGATGTCAGCACCTGTTGTATCAAGAACAAGGTTTTTGTTGCCAAGTTTTTCAAGAGCTGCTACGGTATCGTAAAGCTCGTTGATGTCTTTTCCGGATACTCCAAGAACTACTCCTGCTTCCGTTGCAACAGCATTCATTGCTTCATAGTTGGAAGCGTTTGCTCCGTTAAGAACCGGTTTGCCATCTTTGCATACTTCAAGAGCTGCTTTTGCGATTTCAGGATCTGTGCATCCAAGAATCAGAGTTCTTCCCAGACCTTTTGCTTTTTCTACAAGTGCTGTATATTTAGCAGCATCTGCTTCTGCATCGCAGTTCACGTATACAAGTTCTACATGCATTCTTTCACCGATACGGTCATAGTCTACATGTGGGATTTCTGCAAGTTTAGCCTCAACTTCTGCATCATCCATGCATGTGCAGAGAGATACAGCATATCTTGGTTTGCTTACAAATGTTTTTTCATGTCTGAACAGAACAGTTTCTCCACCGAGTGTGAACTCTGCATCGCCTGTTCCGATCTTGATTGTCTTCATCGGCGGAGCAGTTGCCTCAGAAAGGGAAGCCAGTGCTTCGTCAGACATATGTGGACACTGTTCAATTTTCATTGCGCCCTGTGCAACTTTCATGGAGAAAGCCATACATGTCGGACATCCACATTCCTTACAGTTTTTCTTTGGTGTTAATTTAAAAATCTGAATACCATTCAGTGCCATAGCTAATTATTCCTCCTATTATTTACACAAGTGCTTTGATCATTTTGGAAATAGTCTTAATTGATTCCGGATGTCTTAAGATTACGGCATCAGAACCAGCTGCAAGGTCAGCTGCAGCAGTCATAACTTCCATATCGATTCCACGCTCATCTGCTGATCCCCATTCAGGCATATCAGCTTCAGAAGCTGTTGCTTCTTTAACTGCCCATGTCTCTGCGGATACAGGTGTAATAATAGGCATCTGCAGCATATTGTCGTTCTGTCCTAATGCTGCACCTTTGATACGGTCCATAGTAGATACTACGTACTCATATCCGTAACCAGCTGCTGCACTACCGATGTTCATAACGATCTTCTTCGCATCAACACCAAGCTGTGTAGTAACAACGTTCAGCTGTTTTGCAAGGTTGATATCAACGGCTGATTCAGCACCAACGATCTGATTATAAGCAAGACCTGCTGCTGCACCGATTGCTTTGTAGTTTTCTTCTTTTTCGGAAAGAAGAAGTGCATTTCTTCCCTGAAGTACTTCTGCAACTTTTGGAAGAAGTTCCGCATCCTTCTCTACATTCTTGCAGCCTTCTACAACGAGTGGACAGTCGATAGCTTCTGCCACTTCTTTAACAACCTCGATAAGTTCTTCAACAGATTTGTTTGCTCCATTCGGGTCTCCACCATCCAGAATCAGGGCAACAAAATCTGCACCTTCTATAGCTGCTGCTTTTTTAGCGATATCAGCCATAGTAGTTGCACCTTCATAGTAAGCCTTTACGCCTTCGGAAAATTCGTCCAGTCCAAGGTCAGAAATCTCAACACCGATCTTCGGTGCGTTTTCTGTTGGTGCATCAAAGCTATAAAATGGGAAGGAGTTTTCTCCTCCGATAGTCACAGTCTTGTCTCCGTTACCGATTGTGACAGAGTTGATCTTTGCGTTAAATTTCTGTGGTTTCTGATTAAACGGCATTTCTCATAAGCCTCCTCTTAATTAATAAACGTATATATTATACTACATCATTGGGTCCATTGACAAGGCTGGATGGCCTTTTTCTGTTAAAAATTCTACAAGCGCTTCCGGATCTGTTGCAACTGTCTCATCACCGATCATATCTGTGAAGTTTTCAATTCCGTAAAGTTCCTGTGCTGTCTTGTTCAGACGTTCAGCAACGAATTCTTTCAGTTCTTTTGGCATCCATACGATACGCTCGATACCGCCTTCAGCCTTCATGAATTTCTTGGAAGAAATGAAATGTTTTCCATGTCCCATGAATCCAGGTGTCTGAACACCGCCGCCTGTCATGGATGCCATTTCCGGGAATGTCATTCCAAGAGGAGTCATGCCTGCATACTCACGGTTTGCAATAACAACACCGTTGGAGAATGGTTCGATACCACAGATACACTCGAAGCATCCGCATGATGTCATAGGATCCTGCATGATGGAGTACAGTGTAACGTGCTCCAGAGCACCCTGTGAGAATTTCTGAACTGCTTCATCAACGTCTTCGTAAGAACCAAGGTTCTCATCGATCGGACGTTCTTTTGTGATTACCTGGCAAGGTCCGTTAGGATCCAGCTGATGTGTTGCTTTTGCATCCAGCCATGAAACGGCACCACAGAGTCCAAGTCTTTCTGGTGTTACTACACATACGTGGCTTGGAGAGAATGCCTGACAGAGGATACAGCTGTAATATACATCTACAGATTCATCTGTCAGAGTATCCAGACGTTCGTCTCGTCTGTCAAATGTCGGGATTGCAACTTCATGACGGATTCTGGTACATTCTGCAGGATCTGTGTAAATTGTAACCGCACATTTATCAACAACTGCTTCAAATTCATTTTTGACCTGTGCATAAAGCACTTCACCAAAATGTTTTGCACGAAATCCGGCATTGAATGCATCTTTGCTGATTCGGATACGGAACATATCCCTCTGGCCGGTGTGATAAACTCCCTCAATACAGTTAATGTAGTTGTGGAATTTACGTTCGATAACCGGTTCAAAGTCAGGCTGCATCTTCTTACCTGCAACTTCAACTACATAAGCAAGGCTGTGTTTACTGCCTTCTTCAAAAGTATCTACCTCAGGACCTACAACTGTGATCTTGTGGTCTTCTACTTCATCCATATTCTTTGTCTGTACAAGTTCTGCACAGTCTACACGTGAGCCATCAAACTCAACCTGCATATCTTTACGACGGATGATCTCACCTTCAAATGCAGATGCAAATGCAACCGGAATATCAATATCTGTAATTTTGATCTTGATACCCCTTGCTTCAAGTGAAACCTTATTGAAATCAGCCACATCCGGGCATGCGATCAATGCGCCCGGAACTTCTACGATATTCTCATCTTCATTGGAAATAACCGGGAAGCCGAGTTTGATTGCACCTGCACCTGCCGCAAGAATGACATCATCAATTGGTTTGAAAGCATTTACAAAAGCCGGAACTCTGTCCTTTGTATATGTAAGCAATGCGCCGGCATCTCCAGGTGTTACATTACCAAAGATCAGTGCTGCACGGATTGCCACAGATACTACATGAACAACAGATGTTACATCTTTGCCAAGTGGTACGATTCTTACATTATACCCCATCTTCAGTCCAAGTTCTGTTGCCTGATCGATAATACCGCCAACCAGTGTTACAAGAATACCCTGTTTCTGATAACTCTTGATCAGATCAACACCTTCCTGTGCAGTCGGAGCTGATCCAAGGATAACAGCAACGCCAGGGATATCACCCGTTACAAGCGGTACTCCAAGCTCACGGATAATTGAATCTGCAAGATGTCCATAACACGGCTCGCTGTATGGTTCCGCTCCATCCAGATATTTCAGAGCTTCAATAAATTCTGCGCAGAGTGCGGTCGCTACCCCTGACATCAGTGCGTCGTCCAGCTCATGATTTCTGGTCATGAGTGTCTTTACAACGCCCAGGGCCTCTTTTAATTCTCCCAATGTTTTGACCTTTACGCCTGTTACTGCGTAATAACATGGCAGGCAATATGCCGTATGGGGAAAGCCCACTGGTTTGTCTGCGCCATGTTCTTTGATTGCTTCGTCCACAGCATTGACGGTCAGGCCATATACTGCATCATTTCCATTAAAGATTCTGTTGATTAACATGTGCACATCTCCACTCTTTGATTTATTAAACCTGAAATGTTTACAAAGCCGCGTTCCCTGTGAAGCATTTCATGTTTGCGTAAGTTACAAACCCTGAATTTTCCCGCAACCCGCTGTTTGCAACAGCTTTACGTCTGGAAATATTCCGAGTCAAACGCATGTTATGGCTTACGCCATTTCCATGCTAAATCTGAAAATCTCTCGCAGCCCGTTGCTACGCAACTTTACGCTGTGATTCGAGTTTCATTTCAGATAAACCCTGAATTTTTCCTGCGATTCGCTGTTTGCAACAGCTTTACGTCGCAGTTCAAAACTCAGGGTTAACTCCCCAGGAAATGAATGCGAGCATTCATTTCCTTTGCGGGAGTTACATCATTGGATCCATAGCCAGTGCCGGATGTCCTTTTTCTGTAAGGTATTCAACCAGTGCTTCCGGATCTGTTGCTACTGTTTCATCACCGATCATATCTGTGAAGTTTTCAATTCCGTAAAGTTCCTGTGCTGTCTTGTTCAGACGTTCAGCAACGAATTCTTTCAGTTCTTTTGGCATCCATACGATACGCTCGATACCGCCTTCAGCCTTCATGAATTTCTTGGAAGAAATGAAATGTTTTCCATGTCCCATGAATCCAGGTGTCTGAACACCGCCGCCTGTCATGGATGCCATTTCCGGGAATGTCATTCCAAGAGGAGTCATGCCTGCATACTCACGGTTTGCAATAACAACACCGTTGGAGAATGGTTCGATACCACAGATACACTCGAAGCATCCGCATGATGTCATAGGATCCTGCATGATGGAGTACAGTGTAACGTGCTCCAGAGCACCCTGTGAGAATTTCTGAACTGCTTCATCAACGTCTTCGTAAGAACCAAGGTTCTCATCGATCGGACGTTCTTTTGTGATTACCTGGCAAGGTCCGTTAGGATCCAGCTGATGTGTTGCTTTTGCATCCAGCCATGAAACGGCACCACAGAGTCCAAGTCTTTCTGGTGTTACTACACATACGTGGCTTGGAGAGAATGCCTGACAGAGGATACAGCTGTAATATACATCTACAGATTCATCTGTCAGAGTATCAAGACGCTCATCACGTTTGTCGAAGATCGGGATTGCAACTTCGTGACGTACTCTTGTACATTCTGCCGGATCTGTATAAATAACAACTTCACATTTATCAACAACTGCGTCAAATTCATTTTTCACAGATGCGTAAAGAACTTCACCAATGTGTTTGATCTTGAATCCTGCATTGAATGCATCAATGCTGATACGGATACGCTGCATATCACGCTGTCCTGTATGATATACACCTTCGATACAGTTGATGTAGTTGTGGAATTTACGCTCGATAACCGGCTCAAAGTCAGGCTGCATGTTCTTGCCTGCAACTTTAACAACATATGCAATGCTGTTCTTGCTTCCGAGTTCCATGTCGTCTACTTCCGGTCCTACTACTGTGATCTTGTGATCTTCTACTTCAGAAGCGTCACATGTCTGTACAAGCTCTGCACAGTCTACACGGGAACCATCGAATTCAACCTGCATATCTTTACGACGGATGATCTCACCTTCGAATGCAGATGCGAATGCAACCGGAATATCGATATTTGTGATCTTGATCTTAATGTCACGTGCTTCAAGAGATGTAGCATTGAATTTGCTTACATCTTCCTGAACGATCAGGCTCTTTGGTACACGGAAGATATTTTCTGTTTCGTTTGTAATAACCGGGAATCCAAGTGCGATAGCACCTGCGCCACAGGCTACGATAACATCATCCAGAGGTTTGAATGCGTTAACGAATGCCGGTACACGATCCATTGTGTATTTCATCAGTGTGCCTGCATCTCCAGGTGTTACGTTACCGAAGATCAGAGCTGCACGAAGAGCTACAGATACTACATGGATAACTGCTGTAACGTCTTTTCCAAGCGGAATAACACGTACGTTTGCACCTGTCTTCATTCCTGCTTCTGCAACCTGGTCGATGATTCCGCCAACCAGTGTTACCAGGATACCCTGTGCCTGATAACTCTTAACAAGAGCAACGCCTTCTTCTACTGTAGGAGCAGATCCAAGGATTACTGCTACACCAGGGATATCGCCTGTTACAAGCGGTACACCAAGTTCACGGATAACTGCATCTGCAAGATGTCCGTAGCATGGTTCTTCGTATGGTGTTGCACCATCAATGTATTTCAGAACTTCGATGAATTCTGCGCAGAGTGCTGTAGCAACACCTGACATAAATGCATCATTTAATCTTTTTTCTCTTGTCATAAGTGTTTTAACAACACCAAGAGCTTCTTTTAATTCTTTTAATGTTGTAACTTTTGTTCCTGTTACAGCGTAGTAACATGGAAGGCTGTATGCAGTGTTCGGGAAGCTGACAGCTTTATCTTCGCCATACTGTGCGATCGCACCATCAATAGCGCCCTCTGTTAAACCATATACAGCATCATTTCCGCCGAATACTCTATCAAATAAAGTCACTTTAATACCTCCTGTTTTTACAGATTTGAATTCTGATCAATCTTTTCTTTTATTTTTGTGATCTCAGCTGTTACAGTCTGACTGAAATCATAAGGGGATTTACCCTGACGGTCAGCGTCTATAACTTCTGTGTTGTAGTGGATCATTCCAAGAAGATCTTCTGCCGGGATCTTGGAGCGGATGAATTCTTCATCCTCCTCATTCCTTACTTTGTTTGCAACTACTTTTACCTGCGCAACACCAAGATCTTTGGCAAGTCGTTTTACATTTTTGTAAGTCTGAACACTTCTTGCCCCTGGTTCAATCACTACAATGAATTCATCCATGCTTTCCGTGGTGCCACGGCCCAGATGTTCCAGGCCGGCTTCCATATCCAGGATCACCACATCGTCTCTGTGAATCACAAGATTATTAATGATCCGTTTCAACATGACATGTTCTGGGCAGACACATCCACCGCCACCTGTCTCCACGGTACCAAGGACAAGCAGTTTTACACCGTTGCAGGTCTTTCCGTAGGTGTCCGGAATATCGTCTACCTTCGGATTCAGTTTATAAAACTGGTTCTGACTGTTGGCTCCGGTACGCTCCTCCACCAGTTTTCGCATCCGGGAAATTGGAACAATGGAATCCAGTGTTTCTTCATCAAATCCAAGTGCCAGGCCCAGGTTTGCATCTGGGTCTACATCTGCCGCAAGG
>OLQA01003644.1_pt1 | contig 10760 bp, 9 predicted proteins | sample 1673151 | NCBI WGS metagenome assembly OLQA01 (sample SAMEA3136760, study PRJEB25190) | human gut metagenome | biome: human gut; feature: human-associated habitat; material: faeces | place: Austria | collected 2013 | reverse complement strand
GCGTCGTGCTTTTGGCAAGGCAGCACGGAACGGTCAAGACCGTTCCCTACAAACCCGCCGAAGGCTCGCGATCATCCCGTTAGGTTTTTTCGACCCCCCGCCCCCTCTGCGAGAGGGCTTTAAAGCAAAAAACACCTTTTTTTCTTTAGACATTTATGCTATGATAAATTAAAATATAGCTGCCAAAGGTGGTGCGTGCGATGATGACCTACGAAGAATTTGATAAGCGCTGCGACGAACTGGAAAACGCCCCACTGCAGGAGCGCAAGACCTTCTTTGCCGATGTACTGGCCGGGGAGACCGAAAAGACCGATGTGCGGATGATGGCGTTCTTCCGCTATGCGCTGCTCTTTTACCGCGCGGGCAACTTCCTCGCCGCGCGGGAAATCCTGGAGCCGTTCATTATTGATTACAAAAGCTACCGGTACCGCCCGGAGATCATCGCCTGCTTCAACCTCGTCGGTGTGGTGGCCTACTATGTGCAGGAGTACGCACTGTCCCGCTTCTACATTCGTGAGGGCCTTAAAATTGCGCGGGAACACAGCGAGGTCAGCCGCTACGCCTATGAGTACAACAACCTTGCCGTGACCTATCTGGCCCAGCAGGACTACGAGAAGGCGCTTGAGGTCATCCGCGAGGCAGAGAAAAACATGCCCGCCTCCGATGAGGTGATGCACGCCTACATCTACCGCAATCTGGCGGAGATCTGCTGCCATCTGGACCGGCTGGACGAGGCAAAGGATGCCCTTGCCAAATGCCTGGCCTACCGGGGCCGGGAGATCCTGCCCGAGGAAGTGCGGATCGTGAACACGCTGCTGACCTATAAGTCGGGCGACACCGCCGGGTACAAACGCTGCTGCGCCGAGCTTCGGGAGCACCTGCCCCAGCTGCACGCGGAGGAGTTCCTGGCCTCCTGCAAGGTGCTGTTCGACTGTGGCATGGATGCCGGGGACAATGCGCAGGTCGAGTGGGTGCTGGACGCCATGGACGCCTACCTGCGCCGCGACCCCAAGGAGGCCCAGGTCGGTCTGCGGGCCGAGACCTGCCGCTATGAATACGCCAAAGCCAACGGCAACACCGCCCTGATGCTGGCCGCGCTGGAAAAGAAGGAGACCTACTACGCGCTGGTGCTGGCCCGCAAGGAGGAGGTCCGTGTCCGGGATGCGGGCCGCTACCTGCACATCGGCCAGCGGCTGCACAATGCGTTGGAGAGCGAGGCCGGCGCCAACCGCACCAAGACGCGCTTTTTGGCCAACATGTCCCACGACATCCGCACGCCCATCAACGGCATTCTGGGCATGCTGGAGGTCATCCGCGACTGCCGCAGCGACGAGGCGCGGGTCGATGACTGCCTGGGCAAGATCGATATTTCGGCTAAGCACCTGCTCTCCCTCGTCAACGACGTGCTGGACATGAGCAAGATCGAGAGCAACAGCTTTGTGGTGGACGCAAAGCCCTTCAACCTCGGCCAGACCCTTGCCGAGGTCGATGACATCGTCCGCTTTCAGGCGGAGCAGAGCGGGCTGCAACTGTACACGGACCACGACGATGTGCCCGACGCCGACCTGCTGGGCAGTGCGCTCTACCTGAAAAAGATCCTTGTGAACCTGTACAGCAACGCCATCAAGTACAACAAGCCCGGCGGGAGCATCACCCCCCGCCTGCGGGAGGTGAGCCGCACCGCCGACACCGCGGTCTATGCGTTCACGATCCGGGATACCGGCATCGGCATGACGCAGGACTTTATTGACAACCACCTGTTTGAGGCGTTCAGCCAGGAGGACAACGCCGCACGCTCCCAGTACGGCGGCACCGGGCTGGGTATGTCCATCGTGAGCCAGCTGGTGCAGAAGATGAACGGCACGATCACCGTCGAGAGCACAGTGGGGGAGGGCAGCTGCTTTACCGTCACGCTGCCGTTTGCCATAGACCACGACCCGCCCGCCGCCGGGCCGGAGAAGGAAGCCTCCACCGACCTGCACGGCAAGCGCCTGCTGGTTGTCGAGGATAACGAGCTGAACATGGAGATCGCCGAGTTCATGCTGAAAAGCGCCGGGGCCGAGGTCGTCAAGGCGTTTGACGGCGAGAGCGCCGTGCGCGCCTTTGCCGCCGACCCGGCGGGCTGCGATGCGATTTTGATGGACCTGATGATGCCGGTCATGGACGGCTACGCCGCGGCCAGGGCCATCCGCGCCAGCGGGCAGCCCCGTGCCGGGACTGTGCCCATCATTGCCATGAGCGCCAACGCCTACGCCGAGGACGTGAAGAAATGCCTGGATTCCGGCATGAACGCCCACATCAGCAAGCCGCTGTTCAAGGATGTCATGCTGCGCACGATTGCGCGGTTTGTATAAATCTGCCGGGGACCATGCCATGAGGTCAAGGCACAATAAGGAGACTGCTAACATGAAAAAAGCTGTGATTTTTGATTTGGATGGTCTGCTGATCGACAGTGAGGTCATCTCCCATCGACTGTATGACGAACTGCTGCACCGGTACGGTAAGAGCGTGACCGTGGCCGAGTACGCCCGGGATTACAGCGGCAAAACGGGCGTGGCCAACATGACGAACGTCATTGCCCGGTACAATCTGCCCATCACGGTGGAGGAGGGCTTGACCTGGGAGGTTGCCCGGGAAAAGGAGCTGCTGCAGGATGTGCAGCTCAAGCCCGGCGCGGCGGCCCTGCTGTCCTGGCTGAAAACCGAGGGCGTGGCCGTGGTGCTGGCAACCTCCAGCGTGCGGGAGCGCGCCGTCGAGGTGCTGACCCGGCTGGGCGTCGTGCAGTATTTTGACGACATGGTCTTTGGCACCGAGATCGAGCGCGGCAAGCCCTGGCCGGATATTTTCCTGAAGGCTGCCGAAAAAGCCCACGCCGCCCCGGCGGACTGTCTGGTTCTGGAGGACAGCGAGGCCGGCATCCAGGCCGCCCACGCCGCGGGCATCGACGTCCTCTGCGTGCCCGATATGAAAATGCCCGCGGAAAGTTATCAACAAATGACGGCGGCCATGTTGAAAAGCCTCGACGAGGTCAAGGGGTGGCTGACTGCGGAATAAGCGCGGCAGGGGCAGAGGGTCCGGGTCGATGGCGAGCATCGACCCCTACGCCGTAGGGGCGGATTCCATATCCGCCGTGCCCGCTTGCCATACCCGCAAACACGACCCGTGTATAACCCCCTCCGTGCCTGCACATACTGTGCGCACGGAGGTGTTTTTATGAGCTATCTTGATTGTGCCCAGTATGACTGCTGCCATAACAAGGCGGGCTGCTGCTGCCTGGACGGCATCAACGTCCGCCATACCGGCCCCGGGGACGCTGTCTGCGGCAGCTACCGAAACAGCGGGAGCTGCGGCAACGTCGCTACCGACAACCAGCCGGCCTCGCCCGAGACCGAGATCCACTGCGACGACAGGGGCTGCCGCCATCTTGAGGGGCGCTGCTGCTGCGCCGACCACGTCAGCATTGACGAGTGCAGCTGCGGCCCCGAATGCGCCACCCGCGCCCCGCGGGAGACCGCCGAATAATTTTATCCCGGAACGGATGCCGTTTTCACAAAGCGGCATCCCTTTTTTATTGCTAAATCATCCGCTTTGTTGTATAATAAGACGATATAGTAGGTCTTGTCCGCCCTTTTGCGGATGTGTCGGCTGCTTGCCCGTGCCCGTTTGCGGCCAGGGCAGCCACGAGCTTCCCGCGGGCGAGCAATGCTCGCCCCTACAAGGTGCGTTTTGACCGCGCAAACAAATATTTGTTATAAAAAACGAGGTGTCACTCCATGTCCGAAACTCCTGTTACCGTGCCGTTTGTCTCCTTCCGCCCGATGGAGCGGGAGCTGGATGCCGACCTGCGCGGCGCGTTTGCCCGCGTGCTGGACAACAGCTGGTACATCGGCGGCAGAGAGGACGCCGCCTTTGAAAAGGCTTTTGCCGATTACTGCGGCGTCAGGCACTGCGTCGGCTGCGGCAACGGGCTGGACGCGCTGGTGCTCATTTTAAAGGCCATGGGCATCGGCCCCGGGGACGAGGTCATTGCCCCGTCCAACACCTTTATCGCCACGGTGCTGGCCATCAGCTACGCGGGCGCAGCGCCCGTGCTGGTCGAGCCGACGCTCGAAAGCTACAACATCGACCCCGCCCGCATCGAGGCTGCCGTGACCCCGCGCACGAAGGCCATCATGGCCGTGCACCTCTACGGCCAGTGCGCCCCGATGGACGAGATCAACGCCATTGCCCACGCCCACGGCCTCAAGGTCATCGAGGACGCCGCCCAGGCCCACGGCGCGACCTACAAGGGCCGCCGCGCGGGCAGTCTGGGGGATGCCGCCGGGTTCAGCTTCTACCCGGGCAAGAACCTGGGGGCGCTGGGCGACGCGGGCTGCGTGACGACGAACGACGACGCGCTGGCCGAGCGCATCCGTGCGCTGGGCAACTACGGCAGCGACTACAAATACCACCATGTCTACAAGGGTCAGAACTCCCGCCTGGACGAGCTGCAGGCCGCGTTCCTGGCTGCCAAGCTGCCGCACCTCGACGCGATGAACGCCGAGCGCCGCCGCATTGCCGCGCGGTATCTGGCCGAAATGCACAACCCGGCGGTCACGCTGCCCGCCGAGCTGCCCGACTGCACCCACGTCTGGCATATCTTCGCCGTGCGCTGCGCCGACCGCAACGCGCTGGAAAAGCATTTGAACGCCCGCGGCATCGGCACGAACAAGCACTACCCGACGCCCATCCACCTGCAGGGCGCTTACGCCGAGCTTGGCCTTGGCAGGGGCGCACTGCCGCTGGCGGAGGAAATTTCCGCCACCGAGCTGAGCCTGCCGATGTTCTACGGCATGACCGACGCGCAGGTGCAGGCCGTCATCGACGCCGTGAACGAGTTTGAGGGGTGAACCATGCCGAAGGTCGGTATCGTAATTTCCAATTATAACGGCTGGCAGGACACGCTCGTCTGTCTGGACAGCCTGCAAAAGCAGACATTCACGGACTTTGAAGTGATTTTAATCGACGATGCGTCGCCGAATGATTCCGTTGCACAGCTGCAAAATAAGCTGCCGCCGAACACGGTGTTCCTGCCGCAAGAGCGCAACGTCGGCTTTGCCGCGGCCAACAACATCGGTATGCGCCGTGCGCTGGACGACGGCTGCGACTTTGCGCTGCTGCTGAACAACGATACGTCGGTCCGCCCGGATTTCCTTGAAAAGCTGCTGGCCGAGACCCCCGCGGGGGCGGTCAGCTGCCCGAAGATGCTGTTTATGGACCCGCCCGACGAGATCTGGTTTGCGGGCGGTGAGCTGGACCCCAAGACCGGCAAGGTAAAGCACCTGGGCGGCCACAAAAAGGACGGCCCCGAATTTGCCGAAAAAAAGCAGGTCAGCTTTATCACGTTCTGCTGCGTTCTGCTGCCGCGGGCCGTGATTGAGAAGGTCGGCTATCTCGATGAGACGCTGTTCATGTACTGCGAGGACGTTGACTACTGCATTCGTCTGGCGCAGGCGGGCGTGCCGATGTGGTTTTTGCCCGATGCTGTCATCCACCACAAGGCGGGCGGCAGCGCGGGCGGGATGCTGTCGGTCTACTACATCACCCGCAACACGCTGTACCTGACCTGCAAGGGCAAAAGCGCGGCCTATGCGAAGCTGAAAACGATTCTCCCCCTCCTCACCGGCGCGGCACGCTACGCCCTGACAAAGCTGCTGGGCCGCAAAAAAGGCCGCAGCTACGGCGCGTTCCGAGGTGCCGTGGATTTCTGGAACGGGAAAATGGGGCGGATGAAAGGAGCGAACTGAACGTGCCGCAAATCACCATTGTCATCCTGCAATACCGGCCTGACGCTGCGGCGCTGCGGCGCACGCTGGCTTCGCTGGCGATGCAGGACACGCGCGATTTCGCCGTGGTGCTGGGCGACGACGGCTCGGCGCAGGACTATTTTGCCGAGAGCCGTGCGTATTTAGCGGCGCACGGCATCACCGACGTGCAGACCACGAAGCTGCAGCCGAACGGCGGCACCGTGAAAAACGCCCGGAATGCTGTGCGCACCGCCGCGACCCGATGGGTGCTCATGCTCTCACCGGGGGATTTCCTCTACGACAGCGAAACGCTGCGCTGGTGGCTGGGGCGCTTGCAGGCCGACGAGCCGCGCGTGGCCTTCGGCAGGCAGGCCTACTTCACCCCCGATCCGCCGCAGCCCACGGCAGGCGAGACACCATTTGACCGCACACCCTATGACCCCGCCCACTACGACGCCAAGGCCATCTGCCGAAACCTGCTATTGTACGACGACGGGATCAGCGGCGCGGGGCTTGTGTACGAGCGGACGCTTTTCCTCTCGGCGCTGGACAAGATGGCCGACCATGTGCGGCTGGCCGAGGATTTCTCCCTGCGTCTTTTCGCTGTGCAGGGGGTGCGAATCACCCGATATGACCGGCTGACCGTCTGGTACGAGTACGGCGGCGGCGTCTCGACCGATGCAGCTGCCCGTGCCCGGATGCTGGGCGACTGGCGCGCCATGCTGGAGGTGCTGCGGGCGGAATACCCCCGCGACCGCACGGTGCGACTGGCCTATGAATATTACTTCAACGACCGTCGCAAGTCCCGCCTTGTGCGCGGGCTGGTGGGGCGGCTCATCGTGCCGCAGAACGCCCCCTTCAAAAAAGCCCAGCGCGCCTGGCAGCCGCCGACCAACGGCGACGCGGCAAAACTGCGCACTGTGTACGAATTTGCGGAAAAGGAGAATGCCGCCGAATGATGCCGCTTTTACAAAAATCAAAGACTGCCGCACGCGACTGGCTGCAGGGTATCGATACCGCGCTGCTGCGCACGGTAGCGGCGGCTGCAGCGCTGTGCATGCTGCTGGCGCACGGGTTCGCCTTCACGAATCTGTTCCCCAACCATGACAGCACCGTGCTGGTGTTCGATGCCCAGTGGACGATGTATGTACTGGGGCGCTGGGCGCAGAACCTGTATTTCCCGCTCATGCGCGGAAAAATCGCTGCGCCGTGGCTGATCGGCGCGTTTAGCATCGTGTATCTGGCGCTGACGAGCTACTGTATCACATCGCTGCTGCACCTGAAAAAGTGGTCGGCGGCACTGCTTACCGGCCTGCTGGGAACTTGCGCCTCGGTCACGGCACAGCTGGCGACCTACACCTACGAGACGGACGCCTACCTGCTGGCCATGCTGCTGGCCTGCGCCGCCGTCTGGTGTACCGAGCGGCTGCCCCGGCTGTGGGGCTATCTGGGTGCGGCGGTCTGCCTGTGCGGCTGCTTGGCGCTGTATCAATCCTACATCCAGTTCGCGGTGGGGCTGTACCTGCTGCTGCTTTTGCAACGTGCACTGCAAGGCGCAGAGTGGCGGCACTGGCTGCGTCAGGGGGTGTGCGCTTTAGCGACGTTGGCGTTGGGCACGGCACTGTATCTCGTGTCGCTCAAAGTTTCGCTGGCGGTCACGGGCTACCGATTGGCCGACACTGGCAACGGCCTGACGCAACTGCTTCGTCTGGGGCCTGCGGCGGTGCTGGCGGGCATCCCGGCGACCTATGGCAACTTTTTCAAGACGCTGTTCGGCTATTCCGGCTGGAATGACCGGGGCATGCGGGCGGCCACCGCGCTGCTGTTTGTGCTGGCGGCGGCAGGTCTTGTGCTGCGGCTGCGCGGGCGCGGCGGGCGCATGGCTGCCCAAGTGCTGTGGGCGGTGGCGCTGCTGCCGCTAGGGCTGAATGTCAGTCATCTGCTGGCATCCGGCAATGTGTATATCCTGATGCAGCACGCGCTGTTCCTTGTTTATCTTGTACCGATGCTGCTTTTTGACGGGGCGGCGCCTACCCCCGCTGATTGGAAAGTGGGTGGGGTACTCGTCAAACTACTCTGCGGTTTTCTGATCCTGCGCAATATTCTCTGCGCCAACGGCGCGTATGTCTACACAAAGCTTGTCTATGACAACACCGCCCGCCAGATGACGCAGATCATGGCCGACGTGGGCAAGCTGGACGGCTACGAGCCGGGCACAACGCCGGTGGCCTTTGTGGGCAGCTTTACCGATTCTCAGCTAGCCTACCATGACCCGGCGTTCAGCCGCTATGAGGAGGGCGACCTGCATCAGGTGAACTCCGCCGTGACCTATGACGGCACGATCAAGTGGTGGTTCCAGCATGTCATGGGCAGCAACGCCGCCGTGATTGCGGACAGCGGCACATTGATCGCGCTGGGCGAGACCCCGGCTGTGCAGGCTATGCCGCTTTACCCGGCAAACGGGTACTGCGCCATGGTGGACGGCACTGCCGTTATCAAACTGTCTGACTGAAAGAAAGGCAAAACTATGATCATCCAGACCATCAGCATGAAGAGCATTACAGCCGAGGGGCTGGGTACGCTCTCGGTCTTTGAGGGCGGCCACGACGTCCCCTTTGACATCAAGCGCATCTACTATATTTATGGCGCGCCGCGGGGTACCCAGCGCGGCGGCCACGCCCACAAGGCCCTGCGCCAGGTGCTGTGGTGCCCCTACGGCAGCATCCTCATCCGGCTGGACGACGGCCACGAAAAGAGCGAAGTGCTGCTGGACGACCCCGCCAAGGGACTGATTGTGGAGCACAACATCTGGCGCGAGATGATCTGGCAGCAGGAGAATTCCGTGCTTTGCGTTGCGGCGGATTCCTACTACGAGGCGACAGATTATATACGTGACTACGACGAATTTTTGAAGACCGTACAGGCGAAAGGGTAAACCGTGCTGAATGTTATGCTTCTGTCCGCCGGGGTTACGACCGGCTGGCATCTGGCGCAGGTGGCGCAGCAGACGTTCGGCGACGAGATTTGCCTGCACCTCTGCGATACGAACCCGCGCGAACTTGTCCCTGCGGCGGCGCTGGGCGGGGCGTTCCACCGGGTACTGCCGCTGGCCGACCCGGCGTATGAACAACAAATTCTCGATCTGCTGCGGGAAAATCATATTGATGTGCTGATTCCGCTCATCGATCAGGATCTATTCACTTGGGCAGCGGACGCCCCGGCGCTGCAGGCACTGGGGGTGCGCTCCACCGCGCCGCTGCGCCACACGGCGGAACTGCTCAGCGACAAAAAGGCCATGGCAGAATTTTTGCAGGCGCACGGCCTGCCCACCCCGCCGCTGGTTGCGCCGGAGGCAATGGAACAGGGGCGCGCCTACGTGGAAAAGCGGGAGGTCGGCTGCGGCTCCATCGGGCTGCGTACCGTGGTCGGGGGCGAGGGCTACACGCCGCACCCCGGCAGCATTCTGCAGGAAAAGTGCGACGGCGGCGACACCGAAATCACCGCCGAAATCTTCAACGCGCAGGGAAAGCTGCGGGTCTTCTGCCGGGAGCGCGTCGCGACGAAGTCCGGTGTCTGCACGAAGATGTGCCCGCTGGACGTGCCGGAAATCGAGGACTACATCCGAACCCTGACCGGTCTGCTGCCTTGCCCGGCGGCGTTCTGCGCGCAGTTCATGCAGCACCGCGGGCGGTGGAACCTCATCGACTGCAACCTGCGCATCGGTGCGGGCACGGCGATGGCCTCCGCTGCCGGGTTCCAGCTGGTGCGGGCGTTCTGGGCGAACCTCTGCGACCAGCCCGTGCCCGACGCATGGCTGCAGCCCGACCCTACGGTCAAAGCCGTGCTGCGGGTCTATCAGGAAGTGGTGATCCGGTGACGCTGTACTGCGATGTGGATGGCACGCTGCTGGACAGCAGTGCCCGCCACGAAAAACTGCTGCGCGACCTGCTGGCGGCGCGGGGACTGCTCTGGCCTGCCGCCGCGCCGGATTACCTGCGCTACAAAGCCGACGGCCACAGCACAAAGGCGTGGCTGATGCTGGCCGGGTTTGCGCCGGAAACCTGCGCCGAGCTGGCCGATGCTTGGCGCACTGGCATCGAGCAGCCCGAATATCTGGCGCTGGACACGGTCTACCCCGACACGCTGCCGTTTTTGCAGGCCATGCGGGCAGCAGGGCGGGACGTCGTGCTGATCTCGGCACGGCAGAACGCCGACGCGCTGCGGCAGACGCTGGCGCGCTGCGGCATTCTGCCGTTAACGGTGGAGCTTTTGGTCGTGCCGCCGGTGCAGGCTGACCGCCGCAAGGCGGAGCTGCTGCGCCCCCGCATCGCCCCCGGCGACGTTATGCTGGGCGATACCGAGGTGGACAAGAGCTGTGCCGAGCTGCTGGGGCTGCCGTGGATCGTGCTGGATCGAGGCTTCCGCAGTGCCGTCTACTGGCAGGCGCACGGCGTGCAGCCGGCGCACGATCTACACGAAGCCGCCCGGCGGTTACAAAATTTGCCATAACACGATAAAAAAGAGGTACCCACCATGAACCAGCCCAAGGTCAGCGTGCTGATCTCGTTTTACAATCTGGCACCCTATGTCGACAAGACGATGGAGACTGTACTTGCACAGAAGACGAATTTCCCGGTCGAAGTCCTCTGCGCGGACGACGGCTCCGACGATGGGACGATCGAAAAGCTGCGCGTCTGGGAAGAAAAATATCCCGATACCGTGCGTGTTTTTGTGATGGATCGCATCCCCGGCGCAAAATATGAGGCCAACGAGCGCATCAAGCGGATGAACGCCATCCGTGGGCGGCTGTTCTACGAGGCCAAGGGCGAGTACGTCAGTTATCTGGACGGCGACGACTTCTACACCGACGACCACAAGCTGCAAAAGCAGGTCGACGTGCTGGACGCCGACGTCGAGCATACATTATCATTTTTTTCAGCTCGTAATAATAATTGCCAAATCATATCACTTGCT
>OLQA01003643.1_pt1 | contig 10761 bp, 9 predicted proteins | sample 1673151 | NCBI WGS metagenome assembly OLQA01 (sample SAMEA3136760, study PRJEB25190) | human gut metagenome | biome: human gut; feature: human-associated habitat; material: faeces | place: Austria | collected 2013 | reverse complement strand
AAACCTTTTATGTTAGTATATTCGTTAGTTGCGATCCTTGGTGCTACTGTAGACCTTGGAATGCTTTGGAGTATCGCAGAAACATTCAACGGTCTGATGGCGATTCCCAACCTGATCGGTGTCATAGCCCTGTCTCCCGTAGTAATGAAGATCACGAAAAATTACGTGGCACGTATCATTAAAAAAGAAGATGTAAAGCCCATGTTATCTGTCTTCCCCGAGATTCAGGAAGAGCAGGAAAAGGCTATGTAATTAAATTCAGGATCACACTTCTTCTCTGGTAATATTCTTCGCCCATTTGCCCTCGCGGTAATGCTTAATGACCCAGGGCCACTTGACAAATTCATCGGTACATAACAGGAAATAGACCCACAGTACCGGAAGTTTCAGTACAAATGCAGCAATCACCCTAAGATACAGGGAACCTCTCCAGATCAAGACCAGGTCATTTGTAAAAATTCTCATCAGCATTCCCGAAAGCAGCAGTGCAGATAAGGTAAAGATTAGTGATATCACAGTTGTAACTTTCGTCACAAAGGCGAATATCCTCTCTACTGCCAGAATATCTCCCTTGCCCCAGTACTGGACAGCTATAAGAGAAAGACCAATAGTCATAGCTTCTAGAAGCAGGCTGTGAATAAAAGTAACCTGTCCTGCCAGAGATACCGCTGACAGTGAATCCTAAGAAATTACGCCAAGCATCAGACGCACTGACAAGGGCTAGCATAAACTGTTGGAATGCTATGGGCATTACCAGACTTATAAGCTTTCTGGTAAATACCGGAGCTCTTTTATTTCTCATTTATTTTTGTCCATGCTTCCTCATCGAATTTACAGTCTTTAAAATAATATGGCCTGTCCGCATCAGTAATCTCACGAATCACGCGGCAAGGATTTCCAGCGGCACATACGTTGTCTGGAATATCCTTTGTAACCACGCTTCCCGCACCAATCACAACGTTGTTTCCAATCTTTACTCCTGGAAGGACACAGCAGCTTCCGCCAATCCACACATTATCCCCGATGGCGATAGAAATTCCATACTCAAATGCTGAATTCCGACTCTCCGGATGAATAGGATGTCCAGCTGTGTAAATACCTACATTTGGTCCAAACAATACGTTGTTTCCGATAGTAATTTTTCCCACATCCAGCATTACACAGTGAGTATTGGCATAAAAATTCTCCCCAACTTCAATATGGTTTCCGTATTCGCAGTAAAACGGCGGCTCAAAATATACATTTTCCTTATGTTTGATTCCTGCACGTTCCAGACATTCCATACCTTTTTCCAATTCAAAAGGCATTGTCTCATTATACTCCCTGATGGCTTTTTTGGTTTCTTTCTGCTGTGATGTAACTGCGTCATCGGCAATGTACGGCATTTCATGATCTCTTCTGTAAACGTTGTCCATTTTTTGATTCCCCACATATTTTATTCGAATGAAACAAGCAGCCAGTACCTTATAACTTTACAGACTTCTTACACTTCCCATGATGAAGTAAGAAAATCTATCTGCACATAATCCACTACTGCTTTTTTATACGGTGTGCGGATCCAGCACTCTGTTTGGTTTTCTTCCGGATACACGTTTGTTGTAATGCACTTTTCTCCATGATTTACATACACCTCAACACTGCTGTGATCAACCAAAATGCAAAGTTCCAGATAATTATCATGCAGCTCAAATGGACAGTTCATTCTGCCACCTTCATAGTGGTCTCCGTAGCTCTTATCCAGAGTAATAATCTTAGACAGAAAATCAATCTGAATTGCCGTATAACTGGATTCTTTTCCAAGGACACAAATCTCCAGATTTCTTGATTCAATCTTAGTAATATCTAATTTCAAAATTATACGATTACTTCTGTTTGGATCATCATATAACTTGATTGCTTTTTCACCAATTTCCATGTCTGTATAGGTAACAGTCTGCGAAATCAGAGATTCAACTTCCTTTACCGGATACATACACAAGTTGTTTTCACTATCCAATTGTACTTTACGCGGTACACTCAGACAGCCTCTCCAATTTTCCAGACTGGTTGGACCCCAGTCTATACACCAGGGCATCCACAGCCATCCATTCTGCCATGCAATCAACACTCTGTTTCCTTCTTTGTCTGTAAATGACTGTGGAGCATAATAATCAAATCCCACATCCATATTACCCATTTTTTCAATTGTGTAAATACAATTTTCAAAATCCATTGTTCCTACACAATAAAGAGATTTATTATAATCAGGATGATTCATAGGGGAACATGTAACTACCCATTTTCCATTCAGTTCAAACATATCCGGACATTCCATCATAGTTCCCAGTTTACCATTGGACTCCAACACATTTCCCTTGTACTTCCAATTATAAAGATCATCCGATTCATACAGGCAAATACGGCCATCTCCATCAAAAGTAGCGCTTCCTATGCAGCCACCAACAACCATATACCATTTTCCATTGTGTTTAAACACCTTCGGATCACGAAAATCATTGGAAAATCCCTGCGGTGGTTCTTTGATCACTGGATTATTTGGGTATTTTTCAAAAGTCATGCCGTCCTTCGACGTTGCAATGCACTGTGTCTGATGTACAACTCCGTCAATTTGCGTTGTTGCCGTGTAAAAAAGGAATAAGACACCATCTTTCTCTACAGCGCTTCCAGAGAAGCAACCACCTTCTGGATGGCAGTCATACTCTTGATCCGGCTTTAATGCAACCGGCATATCCTTCCAGTGAATCATATCCTCACTGACAGCATGTCCCCAATGCATCGAATCCCATTTGCAGCTCTTAGGATTATACTGGTAAAAAAGATGATAAAGTCCTTTATAATATACTAGCCCATTGGGATCATTCATCCAGGAAACCGGCGGCGTAAAATGATATCTTTGCCGCCATTTCCCTTCAGTTTCTGATCTTTTAAGGGCTCTTTCAAGAGCCTGCTCCATAATTATTCTACCTTTACATCATCAATATTTCCATATAATACGGTTACTTCTTTCTTGACTTCTCCCTTATCGTCAATTGTCTGATGATAAGTTCCCCAGCCTTTTCCATTGATCCAGAATGTTGTATAATCCTTTTCATTAATTACAGGTGCAAATGACATTGTCTTATTTACCATATCACAGCTATAGCCTGCCAGTGTTGGAATCAGGGAATAACTGGACATTGGTCTGATATAATGATGACCTGCTTCTGTCTCACTCCATGGGCATCTCTTATAACCGTCATAACGATCTCTGATAGCCTTGATAATTGTAAAAGCCTCTTCAATCATACCTTCTTTAATCATAGTTACAGCAACCTGATATTCAACTCCAGTCCATACCTCATCGCAATATGCAAATGGGAATCTCGGTCTTCCACCTTTCGGCCATGAGCAGAGAACCAGTCCTGCCTCGTCATTCAACGCATATGTTCTCTGTACATTAGGAACATCATCCATGCATTCCTTGAAATTATATTTATAAATAGACTGCAAAGCCTTCTTTACATGAGCCTTTGGAAGCACATAGCCAAGTCCTGCTGCCTGAGCCATGAACTGACCAAGGAGCTGATCTGTAAGACAACCAATACCATACTGATAGCGATATGCGTCTACGTCTTCAAGTTCCTGAATATAATATTCACCGTTAAACAACTTCTCGTCAACTAATACAGAAGCCTTTTCATACAAAGCACGATATTTATCTGCAATATCCTGTTTACCAAGATGTTCTGCCATTTCTACAACACCCTTGATGGCACCCAGATAAATGGTGTTTGTCATTGTATTTGGACCATAGAACTCAATGTCATATGTGACATGCATTTTTCCATCCAGAACACCGTCTCCATCTGTGTCCCACTCTTTAATAGAGAATTCCAGCGCTTTCATCATATTGTCCCAGATGCCTTTAAGGAATTCATCATCACCAGTGTATTTCCACTCTCTGTAAATTCTGAGAATAGAACCAAATTCTCCATCGCAGGCTGGAATCATATCCCATCTGCTTTCTCCCAGACATTTTCTTGCACGGAAAGGCATGCATCCATCATCATCCAGTTCTACGTTAAACTCTACATTACGCATTGTAATTTCAAGTTCTGGGAACAGATTTGCAACAGCAGTTGCATAGTTCCATACATGGTTAACATTTCCCTGTCCGCATCCAACGTAATCGCGAATACCTTCCCATCCAAGGAAATTGCCATTTTCAATACGGAAGCAGCAATGGCTCTTCATTGACATAATATTTGAGGCAACTGCATCAATAACATATGCAGGAAGTGATGTGTTAAATAATGCATTCTCAAAATCTTTGGATTTTCCTTCAAGATAGTCTTTCTTGTCTACTACATATTTACTTACATCCCATGCATCCTTAAATAAAGTAGCATAATAGTTACGGATAATGTCATAACCACCATTTCTGTAGCGCTCTAAATCAGCATCATACTCAATCCAGCCCTTAGGACGATTCGGGAAATACCAGGAAATTAAAAATTCAAATTCTTTTTCCTCGTTTGGCTTGATTGTTTCAGAACAGCAGATAGAACTGATTCTCTCCTTCAGGTTTAAGAAGCTGAAGTCATAATGAGCAAGAAGGTCACATCCTTTTGCTTCAATTTCCTCTTCTTCTGTTAATTTTCCATCTTCAACAAAATCATCCCAGAAATCCTGTGCGTTATCAGTCCACTGACCATGAAGCCATTTCTTTCTGCTGATTCCATTTTCATTTGTAGTTGCAATTGACATGGAACCAAATTTCATATCTTTCTCTGTAAGATTTTTTGCTTTATAATACCAGCCTTTTAATCCAGCTTCTTCACGATATTCATTTTCAACCTGATCTACCAGTTTAACATTATTGAAAACATCATATCCATCAAAACCAACTACATTCGCCATTGTACCAACAACAGACACATCAATAGGTTTATTTGTCGGGTTAGACACTTTATATTTAATAATTGCTGTTGGAATACCAGAATTGTCTGCATCCAGCGGAATAAAAGGTGTATACGCTTCCATACGAACCTTAACCGGAACTTTACTGTCTTCCAAATCTACATAAACAAATGGCTGCTTTCCGACCATTTTGGATTTTTCAAATCTTGGAATTCCTGCTAACTCACCATTCAGAAATCCATGGGATTTATAAAATGGGGGTTTAATTTTTGATTCAAGAATTCTACTTACTGGTTCTTCTCCCTCTTCCTTTGTGCGGATCGCAAAGAAAGAAAATGGTACAAACTGTCCTTTTCCAGGCCAGTTAAAAATTTCCCAATCTAATAACTGTCCTCTTGCACCTACTGCAATGTTTCCTGTTCCGATTCCACCAAGAAGAAATTTTGCCACGTTTGCATCTCCCTGATAAGAAATCTCTCCACCTGTTTCAAACAGCTCAACCTTGGAATGTAATAAATCTTTGTTCATGTCATTAACCTCCTGATATATTATTTATTATCCCTTCACTCCTACATGGGTCATACTCTTGACAATCCATTTCTGTCCAATCAGAAATACAATAAGAACTGGCAGAATAGCAAGAACTACTGCTGCAAATACTACATTGTCTCCTGTTGAGAACGGCTGTTTTATTGACAAAATTCCGACTGGAAGTGTAAGTTTCTCCGTATCATTGATCATAATAAATGTTGTAAAATAATCGTTCCAAGAATATGTAAACACAATAATTGCTAACGATGCCAATGTTGATTTCGCCATTGGCAGCATAATCGAAATAAATGTTCTTATCGGTCCCGCGCCATCAATTGCAGCTGCTTCATTCAATTCTTTAGGAACTCCCATAAAGAACTGTCTCATCATAAATACACCAAATGCACCTGCCAGACCGGGACAACTTGCACCGAAAATTGATGGAAGCGTAACTGCCCAGGATGTGTTAATCACTCCCAGCATCGTCATGATCTTATACAATGCTACAATCGTAACCTGAATCGGAACCATCATTGCAACCATCAGCAATGCAAACATAATATTTTTTCCTGGAAAATCAAACTTTGCATATGCATATCCTGCAATAGCACCATGCAAACTCATGCCAAGTGTAATAATCACACTTATCTTTAAGCTGTTCTTCATAAATACAAAAAACGGAATAGTATTTGAAAATAATTTTTTAAAATATCCTAATCTCATTTCTGTAAAAAATGGAGGCAGCCATTTAGGCGGTAATGAAGTTGCTTCACTATATGTTCTGAATGATGCTGAAAGCACCCAAAGAAATGGGGCAATCATCAAAAATGCTATGCCAAACATGATAATAGTCAGCAGGATATGGCTTACTTTTATTGTCTTTCCAAATAAATGTATTTTCTTATTCATAATGTACCCACCACCTGCTTCCTACAAATTGAAATACCGTTACAATACCAATAAGAATCAAAAGCATAATTGATAGTGCCGACGCCGTTCCATAATCAAACGATGTAAATCCCTTTTCAGCAATCAGCATAACCAAACTTCTTGATGAATCTCCCGGTCCTCCGTTCGTCAATACATAAATAGATTCATATATTCTCAGTGCGCCTGTTACATTCATAACAAGAACAAAAAATATCTGTGGTGATGCTACCGGAATAATTATCTTGAAAAAGCGCTGTACTACATTCGCACCATCAATGCTGGCAGCCTCCAAAAGTCCCTGGTCTACATTCTGTAATCCTGCTAATATCAAAAGCATTGACATGCCAGAGTTTTTCCAGATATCCAGAATCAAAACAGAAAGTTTAGAATAAGCCTGATCATTCAACCATCCAATTTTAGCGATTCCAAGTTGTCCCAGATAATAGTTGATAACCCCTGCATCTGTCTGAAAAAAGGCCTGCCATATGATTGCCACAAACGTTAGTGCTACTAATGATGGAAAGAAATAAACAGATCTAAAAAATACGGTTATTTTTTTTGGCAGAATATTATCAACCAGCACAGCAAGAATAAGTCCTATTGCTGTATTTCCCAGTGAACAACATATGGTGTACCATAAAGTATTTTTCAGAGCAGTTAAAGATCTGACATCTGTAAATATTTTTTTATAGTTTTCCATCCCTACAAAAGTACTGGCACCGGTAAACACGTTATATTTGTGAAACGAAATTACAATTACCCATATAATAGGAATAAGCACAAAACACATAAAGCCAATAAATGACGGAAGTGTAAAAAGATATGCTGCTTTTAACTCTTTTTTATCCCATTTATGTCTGTTTTTCTTCTTATTCACCGATTCTTTCCTCCTTTACGGATAAAACGGTCTTATAATGTGCCAGGAGGGCAAATCCCTCCTGACCATATTCTTTTACTGAATTGCACTCTGAACCTGTGCTTGTGCATCATCCATTGCTGCCTGAGGTTCTTTCGCACCAGAGAACACTTCCTCCAGCTCACGTAAGAAAGTCTGCTCAAGATCTCCGAAATAGCTTGGAGCTGCAATTGGATCTGCAATTGTAACAGCTTTCCAGATTCCCATAATATTGTCAGGGCATGTACCCATAACATCTGTAGATGTTGCCAATGTTTCTGTTGGCGGTACCTGCTGTCCGCCTGCTGCAACAGCTGTTAATGTTTCATCAGATACCATTTCTTTTAACAGCTCAATTGCAAGATCCTGATGCTCTGTTGTAGAACCAATACACCATGCAGATCCTCCATATACAGAACCGTCTTTCTCTTTTACCGGCCACTGAACACAATCAAAATCATCATTTGTCAATCCTGCATCCTGCCAGGTATTTAATACCCAACGGCCAGCACCAACCATAGCGACCTGATTATTTGCAAACATAGTATATCCGTCTGAGCTGATTGGTTCTGGACAAATACCATCTTTATACATACCATTTAAGAAATCTACTGCTTCCACAATACCTTCACTGTTAACAGTAGGTGTCTCACCATCCTCACCAACTAATGCTGCATTGTTGGTTGACCACCACGGTGTAAGCTGAAAGTAAGTACATGGGAAACAAAATCCGTAAACACCATCCTTGGTAAGCTTCTCAGCAGTTTCTCTGAACTGATCCCATGTCCATCCATCCTGTGGATACTCTAAACCAGCCTCATCAAACATATGCTTATTATAATAAACTACCATTGTCTGAGTTCCGTTCGGGAGACCATACAGAGAATCATTTACAGTAAAGCCTTCAAGTAAAGATGGCGCATACTGATCTTTCTTAGCCGTAAGTTCTTCATCATCTGTAATGATGTCATCAAGCGGTACCAGTAAATCATTACTTACAGCCATATTAACAGCTTCCAGACCAAGGCTGATTACATCCGGAGCTTCTCCAGAAGTACACATGGTAATCCATTTCTGAATAAAGTCTGACCATGACTCAACCGGTACACAAGTCTGTTCCACTTTTACATTTGGATTTTCCTCATTAAAACGAGCAATGGCATCATTTGCAATCTTTTCCTCATCAGTATTTCCCCAGTTTAATACTCTAAGAGTCACTTCATCCTCTGCATGAACAATAGTAGCTGCTGACATAGACATTGTTGCTATAAGACCTAATGCAATCGCTTTTTTCATCATTTTTCTCATTCTAAAACCTCCATACCGCAATGTGGAAAGGTTTCCACATTTGTGTTTTAAAAAGAATTTCCTTTCAGAAATCCATAGTTCCAATACATTATTTGATACGAGTTACCTAGATGTGCGCTCATCCTTTATGGTTGTTAGTATATACTTTGCCCTTGTTTTTGTCAATAGTTTTGTATGGAATCCGTTCCATTTTTGTTATTTTTGTTAAATATGCATAATGCCGTTGAATGAAAATTGTATTAATTTTCGAATTCTATTTTATCCTTATTATAGGTTGTGTCTCCATAAAGCAGTGATGGCTCAAAAAATGCTTTTTTATTATGATACTTTTTCCCCTGCATCATATTAAGCAAAATATTGACTGCACTTTTTGCCAGTTCCTCAATAGGCTGCTGTACAACAGTCAAGTTCATAACTCCAACCTTCGCTACATAAGTTCCATCATAAGCTACTACCTTTACATCTCTTGGAACTTTTTTCTTGCGTTTTAATAACTGTCTTATACACGCAATTGCTACCATATCCGCTGCAAAAATCCCATCAATATCCGGATACTTATCCATAAGCATATCTGCCATTACATCATACTGTCCATAATCAAAATCATTCCAGTCCATTTCATGGGAATAAACGGTCACACCATGTTTTTTCATGCATCGTTCAAACTCATAATGCCTTTCATGTGACGGAGAGTCAACTATCCGGGCTCCCTGAATCTGTAACACACAACGACAATTATTTCTAATCAATTCTTCAGCCGCCAATTTTCCACCGATCTTATGATTTGTTGAAACAACAGGAATACTTTCACCCAAAAAACGATCCAGCGCAACAATAGGTCCCTGCACACCTTGATATTCCTCAAAATCCAGTAGATGGCTTCCTGCTATGATTCCATCCACAATATGTCTGTTCAACATATTAATATATTCTTTTTCGTAGTTCTGCTCACTGTAGGTACTACAGATCATTGTTTTATATCCCTTTTTCATCAGTTCTGCTTCTGCATATAAAACTACCTCTGCAAAAAACGGATGTGATATTTTTGGAATGATAATTGCAACAATTCCACTTTTCTTGCTTAACAGATTTCTTGCAAGTTCATTTGGAATATAGTTTAGTTCTTTCATCGCAGTCTCTACTTTATTTCGCGTTTCATCCGATACATACCCTGTAGAATTTAAAACCCGCGATACCGTACCAACTCCAACTCCAGCCTTCTGCGCTACTTCTTTTATACTAGCCAAATAATCGCCTCCTTCATACATATTGTAACAGGGTTTCTTCGCAGTCTCATTGTAACGTTCTATCCCCATCCTGTTTTTTATTGTGCCAATAGTATATCATTTGATATTCTATTTTACAATTCTTTTTATATATTTTTCACAAAAGTTAATTTGTCAAACGTTCTTTATAAGCCATTTTATACAACTTATTTCTTTTGTAATTACTAATTTCCAAACTATTCCTCCACAATATTCGAATATAATACGCAACTTCACGCTCTCCACGTCAGATATTTCTTGATTAATTTTCCAATTAAACATTAAAACAATATTACAAGTATTCTTTCACACTATTCTTGCCAACCGGCGACAGCACTATTAAAGAAGCCAAAAATACAGGCGGTACTCACCTTTCCTGAATACCAGCCTGCATTTTCTGAGGTTTTTTCAAAATTTTATAGCAATTTCTATCTTCAGCTTAATTTATTAACCGCTTCTGCCAGTTTCAGATACTCCTGGTAATGTTTCTTATACCAGTCTTTCTTCTCAGAATCCGGTTTGTAAATCTTAATACATTTCGCTGCCATATGCTCTGCTGCCACTTCCAATGTCTCGTAAATTCCAGCTCCCACAGCGGCATACATAGCGGCTCCCTGTGCACATGTCTGGTCACTGTCCAGAATGTGTATCTCACGTCCGCTTAAGTCAGACAACATCTGCATAACATAAGGTGATTTCTTGGAAATTCCGCCTACCGCGATCACCTTTTCAATATCAATTTCCTGTTTCTCGAAGCCCTCAATCAGACGGTACAGACCACATACAGCTCCAAACACAAGACTGCGGTACAAATACGGCGCATCCATTTCCAGCGATAATCCGGAAATGGCAGATCTCTGGAAAATTTTAAATAATAACAACAAAATTTTTTCTCTTCCTGCTCAAAAGAAGCCATAATGCTCCACCTCAATT
>OLQA01003636.1_pt1 | contig 10770 bp, 10 predicted proteins | sample 1673151 | NCBI WGS metagenome assembly OLQA01 (sample SAMEA3136760, study PRJEB25190) | human gut metagenome | biome: human gut; feature: human-associated habitat; material: faeces | place: Austria | collected 2013 | reverse complement strand
GCATCCTCCGTGTCAATCAGCGGAGTGATTGACACGGGAGTGAACAGTAACTCTTATTCTTCTGTTGTTTTACACAGTTCTGATTCTTTTCGTTCTTTCCACCAACGGCTCAGTTCATCCGGTGCCGGACGATCCAGATAACGGGTTTCTTCTCCATTTACAAGTGTTCTTGCATTCTGTTCTTTTACAAATCCGATCCTTACTGCCGGAACACCTGCATTCTTCAAGCTTTCCAATGTCTCTTCTCCATGCTCTGTCAGCACAAAATAACTTCCGGCCGATGTAAGAAGATATGGATTTAACTGAAAGAATTCACAGATTTCCACTGTTTCCTGCTTAAGTGCAAGTTTTGAGAAATCAATCTCAAATCCTGTCTTTTCTGCCTCTGCAAGTTCCCATAATCCACAGAGTACACCACCATCCCCACACTGTCTGCTCTTCGCTTCTTCCGGAAGCTTTAAAATCTGTTCCGGAAGTATCAGTGATTCCTTGCAACGCTTTGTTTTTTCTATGAAAGACGGTGTAAATCTTGTGCGAAGATCTGCTTCTGCCTCGTCAACTAATCGCAGTGTTCCTTCTAATCCTGTATAGCCACAAAGAATAATTTCCGTTCCCGGAATCCATTTTTTCGTCTGCTGTTTTGGATTTTCTTTCACGCCGACAGCAGTAATATGAATCACTGTCCGCAAAACATACTCTGCACTTTCAGCCTGTACACAGGTAATGGCAAGTCCTGTCTCCTCACAAATCTCTGTCAGGATTCTCATAATATCTTTTAATTCCTGCTCATCAGAACTTTCAGGAAACAAAATCTGTACTGAAACCGCTGTTGGTCTGACTCTCTTTGCCGCAAGATCTCCTGCTGCTTTAATCACTGCATATTTCACCTGTGCCGGTGCTTTTCCGCTTACTGAAGCGCTGCTCCAGACAAAATCCTTATCGTCAGATACCAGTTCAGAACTGCTTTCTTCCCACGCGGCTTTTCCTGTTGAATTCCTGTTTCCTTTTTGGATCTGTTTCTTTACAGAACGATTCCAGATCGTCTGCGTTACTCTTCCCGTCCGCATCGTATTCTCCTTAGACCAAATATGGAATCACCATCGTTGCAACCATTGCAACAATAACCACCAAAATAATAATTGACACCAAACGTCTTACTTTTTTATCATAAAAATTCATCTTTTTTCTCCATTTCCATTAACAAAACCATATGCAAATATCTTTCTAATATCTGCAACGCTATACTAGTCCTCTATTATATAAATCGCCGCATCCTGATTCAGCTTATTTCTATGTCTGTAATCAAAAAGATGCAGCTTTCCATTCAATCGCTCCAGATGAGTCATCTTTCGCAGTTGGCGGCTGTCGTATCCTTCATAATCCTTCAGATACTTGTGCTCTTCTGCCTCTTTCTTATAAAATTCAGACGCTACATCTTTTTCTACTTTGCTCTCTCCAAGAAATGCCGGACGATTCTTCACATTATCTCTCAGGTAAAGATCTAAAGTCATACTTTCAAGCACCTTCTCTTTAAAATCCGCTTCTTTCTTCTGCATTTTCTCCGAACATGTGAATTCTGCTAATTCTGATTCTACAAAGTCCCACAATATCTCATAACGTGCAAGCCTTGAATGGTTCAACCCAAACAAGCCTTTCTTCTCATAATAATTGCCCATTTTCTCATACATGGAAAATGCGGATGGAAACAATTCCACAAGAAGTCTCATCGTATGACTAAACTGAAAACTGTTATAGTAAACTTCCACCATCTCTTCTACTTTCTTCAGACGGATCACATCACTGTATGGAAGCCATTTTGTTGAAAGCACTTCATACGGCGGACGATTCTGGCAAAGCAGCTCATACTCTTTCATCTTCTCATGCATCACAGATCCATGCAGTACTTTCAGAAATCCAAGCTGAAACTGATCCGGTTCCATAGCATAAACTTCATTAAAAGAATGAGCAAAACTATCATAATTCTCATATGGAAGACCTGCAATCAAATCTAAATGCTGATGCACATTTCCCTTCTCATGAATCCTTGCTACCTTATCACGTACTTTTTCCAGATTCATGGAACGGTTGATCTCTTTGATTGTCTGTTTATTCGTTGACTGAATCCCAATTTCCAACTGAATAAGTCCTGGACGCAAACTCCGGATCAACTCAATCTCTTCCTCATTCAGAAGATCTGCTGCCACTTCAAAATGAAAATTTGTAATTCCTTTATCATGCTCTTTGATATAATTCCAGATTGCCATCGCATGATCATGCTTACAGTTAAATGTTCTGTCAACAAACTTAACCTGTGGCACTTCATGATCAATAAAGAACTGCAGTTCTTTCTTCACAAGTTCCAGATTACGGAATCGAAGACATTTATCAATTGAAGAAAGACAATAACTACAGGAAAATGGACAGCCTCTGCTCGTCTCATAATAAATGATACGGTTCTTGAAATTCTCAATATCCCCATAGACAAACGGTACTTTGCTCAGATCTATGATCTGTCGAAACGGTGTCGCAGCAATCTGTTTTTCCTTTTCCCGAAATGTGATTCCCTGAATATTGATCAACTCAGCTGCACCACGGCCTTCATAATATGCCACAAGTTCTGCAAAAGTCTCTTCACCCTCTCCGCGCATGATACCTTCTGCCATCGGATATTTTTCCAGAACTTCTCTTGCATTATAAGAAACTTCCGGACCCCCAAGCCAGATCTTCGTATCCGGCAGAATCTTTGGAATCTCCTGTATCAATTGTCCTACTTCTGTCACATTCCATAAATAACAGGAAAGGCAGAGAACATCTGGTGCCTGCTTATAAATATCCATCAAAATCTCATCAAATGGCTGATTGATCGTATATTCAGAAATTGTAATATTGCTAGCCGGATGCTGCTCTTTTGCATATGCGCGCAGGCAATAGACCGCAAGATTTGAGTGGATGTACTTTGCATTCACCGCTGCAAGCAAAATCTTCATCTTTTTATAAACCTCTTTTCCTGTCAATAATGTATATTTGTAAACATTTTCCTTTTTAGGTCTTACCTTTCTATTCTGAATGAAGATGTGAGAAATGTCAAGATATGTGAAGTTGTGTATATAACATTGTATAATAAAAAGGGAAAGCTATCACTTACGATAACGACACAAATTGTGTCAGATTATCGTATGATAGCTTTCCCTTATTTTGCAGCTTTAATCAAAAGCCACCTCTTCTTTCTGCTCCTCACGGAAAATAACCCCAAATACTTTTCTGACAATCGGTCCTGCGAAGCACAGTTGCCAGAAGAATGCCATTGGGAAATTGAATACTGTTGTCTGGAACCACACAGCAATCATCTGATTTCCTGCATCCTTAAAGAGCAGTGTTGCTGCAAGGCTCATCAGCGGGCACATTCCAATGATGGATAAAACGGATATCGCCAGCACGATCATAAACGGATTATCTTTCTGTGGGTTCACGATCATAAATGCTTTCTTCTTTGCAATCGGTCCCACGAGAAAGAAATCCAGAATGAAAGCAATCGGTCCCATGATGATAAGTTCATGGAATGCTGCCAGAAAGACCTCATTACTCATTCCGCCCATATTCAGGGAAATGTTGTAGCAGATCATTGCATAAACCATGACAAAAACCATCATGATTGTGAAAATTACTTCTTGAAACTTATTTTTTGGCATAAAAAATCCTCCTATCATGATAAGCGTAACAGATTGTGTTGTTCGTTCATCATTCCGGAGGGAATGTATCGTTTCCAATATAAATACCATTCTATTCATTTTTTTACGTGCATTGCGCTTCGAACTTGGCCCACAAGCGTTACCCCGGTAGTTAACTCAGCCCAGGCACCCTCACGGCACCCGAGAGGTTCTGCTTAGTGCTGCTCCGTTCCCGACCTGACACGGTTCACAGAGTCCCGTCGCGTGAGACCCAGACGTCAACGTCACTTTCCGGGGGCAGCCCTGCAGACTGTCGCCCTCTGCGCAATATCACCCCTGCTATAGCGGATTGCAGGTTCAAGGTACCGCTACCACCCCGGCTGCACGGATTATTATTTTACATGATAAATAAATGCTTGTCAAGTATGCTGCTCTTTCTTTTGCACAAGATTCCACATGATTTTATACCTCTGTGTTACAGACTCTGTGCTTCTGCTTTTTTCTTCATCTTCCTGGCTTCCCTGAGTTCTCTGAAAAACTGCTTCATCAACTGGCTGCATTCTTCTTCCAATACGCCTGTTGTAAGATCTGCCTGATGATTAAATGCCTGGATATCCAGTAGATTCAGAATGGAACCTGTACATCCTGCTTTCGGATTCATACACCCGACAACCACTCTTGGTATACGGGACTGGACAATTGCACCTGCACACATCTGACATGGCTCTAATGTCACATACAATGTACATTCTTCCAGACGCCAGTCACCAAGCTTTTTGCTTGCTTTCTTGATTGCTGCGACCTCAGCATGTGCCAGTGGATTCTTGTCTGTATTCCGTCGGTTATAACCGCGTGCAATAATCTTATCTTCATGAACGATCACGCAACCAATCGGGGTTTCTCCCAGATTATACGCTTTCTCTGCCTGTTTTAAGGCCGCACGCATATATTTTTCATCCGTTGTCATCCTCATTTTGTTTCCTTTCGGTTATTGTATAAAAATAGCATTAATATTCCTTTTCATTCTGAATAAACTATATAGAAAAATTCTTTTCAGGGGCTTGCTATGAATCCGGGAAGTTATTATTTATATGAGTACGAATCCTGCTGCCGCCGCAGAAATCTTGGTTTTCTACAAATTTCATCACATAATTATTCTTATCTCTTAACACTTCATGTTAAAAATCTTCCGATTGTCCCTGGAGAACAGTTGGAAGTCCATGCATTTATTCTCGAAAATCAAACACTTATAGGTTCTCCGGTTGCACTTCTTCAGTGCTCTGGTCAGAACTTATCCACACAACTGGTCATTTCCGGGGAACGTTTTCCACATAAAAGAACTCTTAAACACATTGATGGGTTCATTATTTTCTCCATCACCCAGAATCGATCACAGCATTGGATTGCCTCCGCTGTACCTCTGCCGGATTTTTATTCTTTTTCTGATTGCTCTTTATCAACAGAAGAGATTTTATCCTCTGAACCTGAGAATCCATCCCTTTCAGAAGAATCCCTCATAACAGAAGACACTGTATCTGAGACTGTATCCGAAACAGCATTATCTGACGCTTCTATTGATGCTGCTTCAACTGAGGAGGTACCAACTGAAGAGGTGCCAACTGAGGAGACACCAACTGAGGAGACTGCAATTCAGGATGCTTCAATTCAAGCCAGAAAAATCACACACGCAGAGATTTCCACACTTCCGCGCAGATTCTGGCCACTTGCCAACAATAGTTTTCTTCTGCATGGCTGTCATAATTATCATCACCTTCTCCTGATCAAAGAAAAGGATCATCTTTGGCTTGGCGTTCCCGGCCTTTACGATCCCAGAGAAGCACATATGGCTAACTTGTTCGGCTTTCCTCAATTTACCAGTTCTTACATCTCGATTCTGGAACTTACCGAAGATGAATGTGAAAACTCTGAATCTTTCGGTCACTGGTGTCGATACTTAATGTGATTCTTAAAAAGAAAGGAAAAAGATAGAGAAAGGAAGCGTTCACAGCGGATGCACTTCTTTTCTCTATCAATTTTAATTTTAATCCAGATAAATTGGCGGTTCGTAATCCTCTCCAAGAAGTACTTTCTTGCGTTCCTGATATCCGAGGAATGCCCATTCTGTCATATCTGTCCATTTATGATTTGCACGGTCATAAACCTGCACATATCCAATTCTTTTCGGATGCATACGTACGCTGTTGGATTCATATTCTCTTCCTGTGTATGGATTAATGTCTCCAACCTCTTCCTGTACAGGCTCTTCGTATGTTGCCTCTTCCTGCACCGGCTCTACCGGCTGTGTCTCATAGGATGTAACTTCTGCTTCTTCATATGGTTCTGCTTCTTCCTCTGCCGGCTGAGCATAATCTTCTGTATAGGAAACTTCTGGTTCCGCAGAGTTTTCTTCTTCCTGATCTGATTCCGGCACTTCCTGAAGCTCTTCCTTATATTCCTCTTCTTCTGTCTGAAGATCTTCTCTGACATCTTCAGTTGGCTCTGCTTCTACTGCATTCTTTTCAAGTTCAGCAAGTTCTTCATGCATATCATAAATCTCACCGATCGTCATGTCACGTTCTTCACCTGTAAGCTGCTGTTCTTCCTTCTCTGTCTCCACTGTTTCCTCTGAAAAGTTCTCTTCCGGCTGTTCCTGTTCATTCCATTTTACTTCCTGCTTCCTGATACGTCCGGCTGCGCTCTCTGTAATCTCTCCTGACATGATACTCAGCTGAAACGGACAGCCGAGAATGGATGCGATCAATCTCATATCCTGTTCCTGAAAATTATCCCTTCCAAGACGCTGTGTTAAATTCTGACGTGACATCTTCTTTCCTGTCTCTTTCTCAATCGTCTCCGCCAGTTCTTTGATCGTCATTCCTTTTCTTCCCAGGACGATTTTCACCTGTTCTCCAAATGTTAAATCTTCCATTTACTTCTCCTCCTTATGTATTATTTATACTTCTCTCTTATCTGTCGATCAGAACAGTTTTTCACTTAATTTGCAGAATCATATTCTTCCAAAGTAAGTCCGTTCTCTGTCATCTCTTTTGCAGCATCTACTCCCACATAACGATAATGCCACGGCTCATATATAATTCCTGTAATATCAGATTTATCCTGCGGAAACCGAAGAACAAAACCATACTCTGAACAATGTTCCATCAACCACTTTTGCTCTTCTGTATCTCCCTGTTTCTCATCAAGCTCCCCGTACTTTGTCGACATAATGTCAACCGCAAGACCAGTTGCATGCTCGCTTGTTCCTGGAATTGCAACTGATTTTTTTGTCTCATCATACGCATTTAACGGTGTATATCCCTGATTGATCCAGTCCTGCATCGTCGTATTAAAGACATCTCTCTGCTTCTCATAAGAACGATATCCTGATGTCACATACATGCTGAGTCCTGCCTTCTTCGCATCATCCAGCATCTTATTCAGACTGTCTGCCATCCTGGAATCTACCTGTTTTCCACCACTTATCTCCGTCAGCTTCGCCGGCACATAAGAAGTATCCAATGGATGCTTCTCATTCACAAGTGCAAGACACCACCGGTCATCATCACTTGCCAGCAACTCTGCGGTATTTTCTGTTACTTCTTCTCTGTCTAACTCTGCCTGCAGTTCTTCGTTCTTCTTTGTCTGCTCCTGTAATTTTGCATTGCTGATTTCCAACTTCTTTTCAGCTTTTTTCAATGTAATTGAGGAGATTCCTGAAGTAATTGCCACTCCTGCAATTACTCCTGCCAAAGCACCTGTAAGCATCAGTTTCTTTGCTCTGTCTCTGAACAATGCTTTATTCATCTTATTTAATTTCAACTCCATCTGTATTTTTCATCTTATCCTCTGTAATATTTAGAATCTTTTCCGTTTCATTCCCCCGGCAGATCATTCTATTCCTTCAGATATCGCACTTCAAATGTCTCCACTTTGATCGGTTTATTAAATAATGTTCCCTGTGCATAATCGCATCCTAATTCCTGAAGAACATTCAGCTGATCCTGTGTTTCAACACTCTCCGCAAGAACAGAACATCCCAATTGATGACAAATATCAATTACGGCCTTTGCTACCACTCTGCTTCTTCTGTTTCCAACCAGATTTGTAATCAGGCTCTCATCCAGCTTCAATCCATCAAAATCCATAATGGACAGAATCGAAAAGCTGGAATTCTTAGCTCCGAAATGATCCAATACTACGCGAACATTCGCTTTTCTGATCTTACTGCATGATGCCGCCAGCATCTCCTGATTCGTATCTGTATAAGATTCGGATACTTCTACTTCCAAATATTCGCATAATACCTGATATTTCTCAATCAGCGCACTCATCTGATCCGCAATGTTCTCCTGCCTCAATGTTTCACCTGCAAAGTTTACTGAAATCGGCACCATCTGGATTCCTTCTGTCTCCCACTTATGAAGGATCTGACATACCTGTTCAAATATATAGAGATCGAGATAATGTGACAACCTTGTCTCTTCCAGAAGATTAATATATCTTCCCGGATCCATAATTCCAAGATCCTTATGATGATATCTGACAATCGCTTCAGCACCTGCAATTTCTCCGGTCTGCACATCAATCTTCGGTACCAGACATACAATAAAATTCTTCTGTTCAATATCCTCCAGAAGATCCTTTTTGATGATTGGCTCATGATGACCTTTACGCAGATTTTTATAATACTTCTTTTTCTCTTCCCGCATCATATTCTCTGCACTGATCACAAGACCATTCACATCTATGTCTACTTTTCCCCAGGCATACCCTACTGAAACCAGTCCCAGACTTATGTTCTCAAGCTTTGTATATGCACCATGTACCTGTTGTGTGAAATCTTCATATGAAGCGTTTTCTACAAGAACCAGATACTCATCGCCTGTCATTCTGTATACATTACCATTATGGAAATACTCCGAAAGCACTTCACCAACTCTGGTGACAACTTCATCTCCATAATCTCTGCCAAATTCTTTATTAAAATTCTTCAGTCCATTAATGTCTACAGAAAGAGCTCCCAATGTCTTCAATTCTTCCGGTTCCACATGATCCAGATATGCAACAAAACTATTTCTGTTAAGTACTCCTGTCAGATTATCATGATAACTGAGATACTCCTGCTGTTTCTGGAGTTTATGAAGAGTGATTGCCTGCGGTATATACGGAATCACCGTACGAAGCAATCCAACATCACATCCGCCCCGGTGAACTCCAACTGCTGCAAGAATTGCTACTGTATTCTCATCCAGCTGCAAACTCACACTGTAATCGGCCTCTGTTGAATTTGTAATCTCCTGCTTCATCCACTTTGGCTGCTGTTCTTCCGGAAGCATCTTTATCTTATCTCTCTGCCATGGAACATTCTCTGCACACCACTCAAAGATAGTCTCAATATCCCCATACTCTTTCTCAATATAGTACACGTATTCTGAATCATAATAATCACGTACCGCACGAAGTACATCATTTACGATTTCTGAAAGAGATCGTGGCTTTTTTCTATCACTCATATCGTTTTTCCTCTGTCTTTCTATAATTTTAGACACTCAGATAAGATTATTGTATTATACTACGAATTAAAATGCAATACAAAAAAGTTTCGCAGTTCACTTTTAAATGTAAAAAAGAGGGGGATTTCCCATTCCGGAAAATCTGTCCCTCTTCTATAATTAAATGATATATCCTGCAGGTACTTCTGATCCCTGCACATCTACATGCTCTCGAAATCTATAAATTCCACTTTTTATCCTGTGAAACACGAAGTCGGTTCATCGCTCTTGCCAGAGATGCCTGCGTATGATAATACTGCTGGATACTCTGCTGCTGACGTAACCTTTCCTCTGCACGCTCTTTCTGCTCCTGTGCTCGTCGCACATCGATGTCTTCTGGTTTCTCGGCTGTATCAACAATCAGTGTAACTCGGTTGTTTACGATTTCAACAAATCCCACGCCCACTGCAATGTCTTTCCAATCTTCGCCGTCCAGACTCATATGTGCAACTCCGACATTCACAGCGATTACCATATTCTCATGATTTGCAAGAATTCCCTTTTCTCCATCCGGAGCCGGAATGATCAGCTTCTTACAACGACCTTCGTAGAATACACCATCACTTGCTATGATTTTCAGACCAAATGTATCCATATGCACATTCTCCTATTTCAACAATTACTCTTCTTCCATCTCTTTTGCCTTGGCAATTACATCATCAATTGTTCCGACATTGAAGAAAGCGTTTTCCGGATAAGCATCCATCTCTCCATCGATGATCATCTTAAATCCACGGATTGTCTCTTTTAATGGTACATATTTTCCAGGAATTCCTGTAAATGTCTCTGCTACGAAGAATGGCTGGGACAGGAATTTCTGAATCTTTCTTGCACGCATAACAGTTGCTTTATCCTCATCTGAAAGCTCTTCCATACCAAGGATTGCAATGATATCCTGCAGTTCTTTATATTTCTGAAGAATTGCGATCACCTTGTTGGCTACTTCGTAATGTTCTTCTCCTACAACGTCTGCTTCCAGAATACGGGAGCTTGACTCCAGCGGATCTACGGCCGGATAAATACCCTGCTCAACGATCTTTCTGGAAAGTACGGTTGTTGCATCCAGATGGGCAAATGTTGTTGCCGGAGCCGGGTCTGTCAGGTCGTCGGCCGGTACATACACTGCCTGAACCGATGTTACAGAACCGTTCTTTGTAGATGCGATACGCTCCTGAAGTTCACCCATTTCTGTTGCCAGTGTCGGCTGATAACCTACGGCTGAAGGCATACGTCCAAGAAGAGCTGATACCTCAGATCCAGCCTGTGTAAAACGGAAAATATTATCGATAAAGAGAAGCACGTTCTGATGCTGCTCATCACGGAAATATTCTGCCATTGTAAGTCCTGTCTCAGCGACACGCATACGAGCTCCAGGTGGCTCATTCATCTGTCCGAATACCAGGGCTGTTTTCTCCAGTACTCCGGATTCTTTCATCTCTGTCCAGAGGTCGTTACCCTCACGGGAACGCTCTCCAACTCCTGTAAAAATGGAATATCCGCCATGCTCTGTTGCAATGTTACGGATCAATTCCTGAATCAGCACGGTCTTA
>OLQA01003626.1_pt1 | contig 10795 bp, 6 predicted proteins | sample 1673151 | NCBI WGS metagenome assembly OLQA01 (sample SAMEA3136760, study PRJEB25190) | human gut metagenome | biome: human gut; feature: human-associated habitat; material: faeces | place: Austria | collected 2013 | reverse complement strand
GGGGGCGCGTTATTGGTTTGACGACCGTCCTGTACAGGTTACTCCCACCTCCCCTATGTTTTGCTGTCGCAAAACATAGGGGAGGTGGCCGCAGGCCGGAGGGGTTGGTCTTACAAAAAACTCCTATTCTATCTTTCTCAACCCCTCTCCGTCGAAAACTATTGTTTCTTCTGCTTCTCCCCCCTATCGCTATGCGACACAAGGGGGAGAAGCGTAAAATCTATCCTTACATCACAAAAGAGAATGTTTCTTTAACCCCCTCTCACCCATACCCTGTGGCATTGCAGGGCATTCTCACACATTCCTCCCCAGCCGTGTCCCGTAATATCGCAGGGTATTGTGGCAATCGATATAAAAATAATCCTTACTATTCACATACAGAAATGGCTGTTTCCTCTTGAAACAGCCATTTTCCCATATTTTATCTTTCTATTCGGCAAAAGTCAAGCCTTGCAATTTATCCCATTCTCCACGGGTAAAATCGGGTATCTGTACCGGAACGGAGCCGTTGCGAACGGAGTAGTCGGTCAACTCGACCAGACACGACCATTCGGCTGCGTCGTAAACGTCCATATCGAGAGGCAAACCGTTTTTCAAGCAATGAATCAGACGATAATCCATAATGAAATCCATACCTCCGTGTCCGCCCACTTTGCGAGCTTTCTCGCCGATCTCTTTACAGAAGGGGTGTTCGTACACTTTCAGCAGAGAGTCGAGAGTTTGCTGGCTAACAAACTCATGCGCATTAGGTTCCAAAGCGATCCCCGTAAGCGGATATTTCTGAGCGAAACCTTTCGTACCGCTCACCATGTGAATGCGGTTATAGGGACGAGGACTGGTAACATCGTGTTGTATCATGATGGTTTTCCCTTTGGCGGTACGAATAAGAGTCGTGTTCATATCGCCCATATCGATACGTGCCGTATCCTCGCCGGCAATATCATGTTCGGCTGCATAAAGATGCATACCCTTTTGCGCATTAGACATGGAAACCAACGTAGCCATGCGGTCACCCCGGTGAATGTTCAATATCTGGGCGACAGGACCTAATCCATGAGTAGGATAAGGATTACCGGCCTCCTCTTTCTGGGCTTTTAACCGCCACATGTTTTTATAACCGGTCGCCGTAGTGTCGTAATTATAAGAACGCAAGTCGTGGATATAAGCCCCCTCGGCATGCATCACATCTCCGAACAAGCCTTGTTGTGCCATATTGAGCGTTGCCATTTCGAAGAAATCGTAACAGCAATTTTCCAGCATCATGCAATGGCGGCGAGTCTGTTCGGCCGTATTTACCAAATCCCAGCACTCGGCTACGGTCATTGCCGCCGGTACTTCCACGGCGACATGTTTTCCCTGTTTCATGGCATAGACAGCCATCGGAGCATGAGAGTGCCAATCGGTGCAAATGTAGACCAAATCTATGTCGTCCCTTCCGCACATCTCTTTCCAAACGTCCTCACCCACATAAATATCGGCGGCAGGAAGTTTGTGCGAAGTAAGTATTTCATTCGCTTTGTTTACATTCGCCGAATCTAAATCACACAAAGCGACAACTTTGGCATCGGGCAGATAGACATACCGTTCGATCGCACCTTTACCTCTGGAACCCAGTCCGATAAAACCGACTCTCACCGTATCCAAAGGTTCGCAAGCCAACTTCAAAACACTTTCCTGTCCGGCAGGCCTCGCAGGTTCTTCAAACGGATTACGTGGTGTCGTAGTACAAGCACTACACAACAAAAGCGCAGACAGCGCATAGAACATTTTCTTCTTCATGGTAATATTTTTTAGCATAAATAATGAATTTCCATCTCACCTCAAACTCCCAACAGGCCGAAAATAAAAAAGATTTATACCCAGCCCTATGGTGTCAAAAAGGTCTTTTCCGCCCTGTTTAGAGGCCAAATCAAAGATAGCGCAAGAGAACACAAGCAAACGAATCTGTTCCTATCCAAAAGCATTCTATCTCTGCATTTTACGCGAATATAGGGAAAGGTGAGCGCAAAGGCAATCAAGAAATCTAATTTCCGATTTGACTATGCCGAACCGCATCCTATATTCTTTTCTACAAATATAAGGAAAGGCAACCACTCAAAAAAAAGAACTTGCTCATTTTTTTGCTAAGCCATATCTCATATTCGATAGAGCCAAAGATACATAAAGAAAAACTCATTATGAAAAACGACAACATTTTTTATCTATCGAAAGGCTTCGAAAGAGAAAAATTTCTTAGGTATCTATAAGATTTTAAACCTTTATCAAACTTAAAAAGTCCCCCGAAAAAAACCAACGTTTTATTCGACTTTTAATCGTTTCGGTGATAGTATCGCTTAATAAAGTTTTATTAAGGATTCTTTCGAAAAGGAAAATAGGAGATTATGGCTCATTATCCAAGAATATGCAATTCCCGCATGACTTATTTTTTGTACCGTATTTATATAGAAAAAATGTGATTCCTTTTCGGTCTTTCGATTTTTGGACGGAGGATATTATGTATCGAGAATATATTTTTAGAAAGCAAGCTCCCTAAGATCTAATTTCTACCGAGATAGTTTATAATTGTGAAAATATGGCTCTAATTCTAAAAAATAAGTCAAAAGCGAAAAAAAGTGAGAGAATTAGTTTTCGATTTAAAAATAGAACGCTATATTTGTACAAGTAAAAGATAAAAAATAAAACACAAACATTTAAAATAATAAAATATAACACAGGCTTTTAACAGCAGTTTTAAACGTTGATTTAAACCACGAAAAACAAGAATCAACCATGATTAATTCAAACAAATTATAAACGAGTATTTACTAACCTTGATTATTAACAAACAAGCAGTATTATGAGAAGACAGGTGCTACTTCTGTTATTTTCCTTATTTGCTATAGTAGGTTTCGCTCAACAACGCACCGTAACGGGGACCGTTGTATCTGCCGAAGACGGACTGCCCGTTATCGGGGCATCGGTCCATGTCAAAGGCACCTCACAAGGAGCGACGACCGACTTAGATGGGAAATATTCTATTAAAGTCAATGAAAACGCAAGCCTAACATTCAGTTACGTGGGTATGCAACCGAAAACGGTGCAGGTTGGAAATCAATCTGTCATCAATGTAACTTTAACCTCGTCATCGACACAATTAGACGAGGTTGTCGTAACAGCGATGGGTATTCGGGAAGAAAAGAAAAAACTGAACTTCGCCGTCCAGAGCCTAAATGCCGACGAAGTTACTGCTGGACAATCGGCAAACTTCGTAAATTCTTTACAAGGGAAAATTGCCGGTGTGCAAGTATCAGGGAGTGGAGGTTCACCCAATTCCAGTTCCCAAATCATCATTCGTGCGATTTCGTCCATCAACTCAGGACAAAATAACGAGCCCTTGTTTATTATCGATGGAATGCCTATGCGTGGAGGCGGTTCGTCGGCCGGTGACATCAACCCGAACGACATCGAAAACATGACCGTATTGAAAGGTGCTGCTGCATCGGCATTGTACGGCTCGGAAGCAGCCAACGGTGTAATCCTAATCACCACGAAAAGCGGTAAAACCGGACAGATCGTCGTGAACGGTAGTGCCAGCGTACAAATCGACAACAGCGTAAGAATCCCTAAAATTCAACAGAAATATGCTCCGGGAAATCTCGGTTTCTATAAAGAAAACTCCGTAAGCGGAGGTTGGGGTCCTCTTCTGAAAGAAGGAGAAAGAACCTACGATAACGTCGGGAATTTCTTGGGAACGGGATTATATCAAAAATACGATGTGAACGCTTCGGGAGGAACAGACAAATTCACAGCTTATGCATCGTTCAACTACACTTCTACCGACGGTGTTGTCCCCGAAGATTACAAGAATCGCATGGGTGCTTTGTTAAAAGCAACTTTCACCCCTTCGAAATGGGTAAAAATCAATGCATCATTAAATTATATCGATACGAAATCCCGTTCATTCGGCAATAGCATGAGTTCTATCTACACTTGGCCTATCAACAACGATATGCGTGTGTACAAAACGCCATTGGGAAAACCGGTTTACAGCATAGAAGACGGTGGTCGTTACGACAATTGGAATGCCCTTACAGACGCCGATAAAATTGCAGCCGGAGTAAGCCCTTATTGGGGACGTTACGAAGACGGAGGGGAGACACAATCTTCACGTACCATCTTAAACGGATCGATCGAATGGACTCCCATAAAGGATTTGACCTTCACCGGTAAAATAGCATACGACAAAGGATATACAACTTCCGACGCCTACGCCAAACCTCGTTTCGATAAAGACGAACTGGACGAAAGCGTTATTTCCAAATATCTCTACAAATTCGGTTCTTATAAATTCGAACCCAGCCGTAGCGAATTGCTCACGATACAGGGATTGGCCACATACAAAGTAGATTTGTTCAAAGATTTCAGCATGAATCTGTTGGCCGGAGCCGAAATCATGATCAACAAAAGCTATGAAGCCACTATGGCGGGACAGGAGTTCGTATTGGAAGGAGACTATTACAGTTTCAACAATACGAATACCGAAAACTGGCTGAAAACGGGCGACTATCCCATTTCCTACTTCCGCTCCAAGAAAAACAAATATGGGTATTTCGGAGAATTGCGATTCGACTATAAAGGAATCGCCCAATTAAGCGGAACAGCCCGCTACGACGGTTCCTCTACCTTGAAACAAGCCGAAAAATCTTCCTACTTCTATCCTTCGGTAACGGCAGGTTTAATTTTCAGCGAATTGTTCCACATCAGTAACGATTGGTTCAGCTATGGTAAAATACGCGGAAACTGGGCACAAGTCGGGAAAGATGCTACTCCCAACAAATTTACCAAAGCCTATCGGGAAGCCTCTACATTCCCCGACGGAGGATATAGTGTCGACCCAACAGCTTCTTACGCGATTACGCTGGAACCCGAAATGACAAAGTCGTGGGAAATCGGAGCCGATTTAAGATTCTTCGACAGCCGCACCCGTTTAGATGTAGCCTACTACTCGACTACGGTAAACAACCAAATCGTAACCGTGAGAGTTTCGCCTTCATCGGGAACTATTCTACAAGTCCGCAACGAAGGTAGTATCGAGAATCACGGTGTGGAAGCTACGTTAAGCCAAGACATTCTTCGCAGTAAAGATTTCGAATGGACCGCCAACCTCAACTTCGGGTTGAATCGGGGTGTCGTAAAATCGTTACCCGAAGACGTGAGCGAAATTCAAGGGACTCAGTTCAGCGATATCTATACTACCGCCTATCTAAACGGTTCGACGACGGGTATTTCAGGCAAGGACTATATGCGTGCTCCCGACGGACAAATACTTATCGACGAGGACGGATATCCCATTATCAACCCGGCCAAGAGCGTATATATCGGTAACCGCGAGCCCGACTTCCTGATGGGATTGAGCAGCACGTTCCGATGGAAAGACTTGACTGTATCGTTCTTGCTGGACGGACGTGTAGGAGGAGACGTATATAACGGAACCGCACGCTCGCTTTTTACCAACGGTATGCACAAATCGTTGGAGAACTACCGTAACCGCGAAGTAGTCGTAAAAGGTGTAGTCGCACAACCCGACGGAACTTATGTACAAAACAACAAGCCTATCATTTTGAATCAGACCAACCTGAATACCTATTTCTATGGCGTAAGCTCCAATTTTATCGAAGACGGTTCTTATCTCCGACTGAGTTACGTCACCGTAGGATATGATTTCACACGGTTCTTGAAAAAAGGGAATCCCTACATTAAAGGATTGAGAGCTTCCATTACAGGCCGCAATCTCTTCCTGTTGACCAAATATTCGGGTTCTGATCCGCAAATTTCAACTTCGGCAGCCTACGGTACAGGAACGATGGGTATCGACACTATGTCTATCCCGGCCACCCGCAGTTTCAATTTCACTATAAACGCAACATTCTAACATCAAGGAACCATGAATAAATATAAAGCTATCATATTATCGTTGTTAATCAGTTTCATGGGCGCAAGTTGCGAAGACTGGTTGTACGACAACGTCAACGAAGATGCCGCTCATGAAGTTCTGCCCCAACAGGTATTGCCTGTCGTGCTGTTCTACTCGGCTCAACTTCAATTCGACCATGCCGAATACGGCGCTTATCTGACCCAAACATTGACTACCGGCGGACGTAACCAAACGTCGAGTTTCGCTTACAAATCCGGCTGGGGCGATTTCCTGACGATGAACCGTCACCCGCAATGGCGTCGCCACTTCTACGATATCGGTGTCAATGCCAAAGAAATCATCGACGAGGCTCACGAAGCACAAGCGTGGAATCTGGAACTCATCGGCCGTACCCTTCGGTTAATGTCCACCCAAATGACAACCGACCTGTTCGGAGACATGCCTCGTTCGGAAGCCTATGAATCGAACAGTCCGCACTACGATACGCAAGAAAGCATCTACGAGTGGATGAATCAAGAAATAGAAGAGCTGATAGGCATGTATGAAGATCCCACTTATACCGAAGCCGCGACCAATATACCTATCGATCAATCGATCGACCGTGTCTTCGCCGGAGACCTAAATAAATGGAAACACTATACCTACGCCTTAAAAGCCCGGTTATTGCTTCGCAAATTGCCGAATTGGGAAAACAATGCGGCGACATGCCAAGCCATCATTACAGCTGTCAACCGGGCACTCGAAGGTTGGGAAGATGTACTTTATCGTTTCGACGGCGGTAACGGAGCCCAAAATTCTCCGTGGGGCGAAGCCTTCGGATCGACCGAACAAGGAGGTCTCGGCTGGGAAGGACGTGGCAACATGTTGAATTCGGCTGTTCCTACCAAATATTTCATGGAAAATATATTGGGCGTATTCGAATCGCATAACAACCTGAAAGGCTGGGCGGAAGATCCTCGTATCCTCGCTTTCATGAGTGCACGGCCGGGACCCTCGGGAACAAGCGATTCTGGTACTGAAATGCGTTATCTCGATACCAATATCGGTATGGACGTTTCCTACAAAGTGGATAACTACCCCACCTTGTTCCCCGAAGTCGACGGCAAGAAAGTTTCGGTCTATACGCAAAACACAGGTTATGTTCCCCTCTTCCTCGAAGAAGAACTCCTGCTTATCAAAGCCGAAGCTACTTATTGGAGCGGCGATAAGCCGACGGCCCGTTCATTGACCATGCAAGCTGCCGAAATTAATTTCGACCGGTTCAATCTTTCCTCGATTTATGGAAGCAGTTATACCCGCTACCGCAATAACTATCTGGGAAATGAAACCGGAACAGGAAACTACGTAACTACCTACTTCCCTGCCGACGGATTCAACATCGGGCACATCATGCGTCAGAAATATGTTTGCCTCTATCTGCAACCCGAACAATGGACCGATATGCGTCGCTACAATTACAGTTGCGAGGAGAACGGAATACAATATGACAACACCTATGTATATCCCGGATTAAAACGGCCCAATAATATTTATGAAGCTCATTGGGGAGACGATCCCAAAGCATGGATCAACCGTATCAACTACGACCCCGAAACAGAAGAAAAATACAACAAAGCCGAATTGGAAAGACTGGGCGCATACAAAAACTATCAATGGTTGCGCAAACCTATGATCTGGCAATAAATAGAAAAGAATCGAAGTATTACAACAAATAATAACACTCGATATGAAAAACAAAGTAAAAATAGCGTCTCTTCTGCTGGCAATCGCCGGATTATCGGGTTGCGAAATCAACGACCCTGTAAACGATTGGGCAGACTTGGGACAACAAACCGCATACGTTTATTGGGAGCTGAAAGATGCCGTGAACGCCGGTAGCGACCTCGATTTCAGAGTTTACTATTATGCCGACGGCAGTACGATAGAGAAAGCCCAAGTTTGGTATGGAGTGAGCAGTACGATCAATCGTGCCGTTACATGCCCATACATCAGTTACACCTATACCGAAAGCGAGACCGACGAAGTAGTCGCCTCGCATTTGGTGAAAGAGTTCGATCCTCAAACCGTGTCGTGGGACGATGCCAAGTCGTCCTACATTCTCGACGCCACTTTCCCGGTCTCCTCTTCATGGGCTAGCGTGACATGGGCCAGTGTAGGAAGTTCCGATTTTACCGAAACTTTATTCAAGACCTACTATCCCGGCGATTACGAGACCAACTTCCGGGAGGCTCTAACCACTCAAATAGAGACCGATTACCACGGGAACATGAAAAAAATCGTTGTCGATGGATTCATGAAAATGACCGAAGAGGAATATGAGGCTCTCTTCACGAAAACGACCAACGAAGCCAACGAAGAAGTATATGAAATCACCGACGAGAATAAAGCCCGGCTCGATGGCATCGTTGCAGCTCTAACCACGCCCGAACTCATCTTCGACGGCAAAGAATACGGAGTAAACTACAATTGCACCTATACGTTGAGCGCCAAATTCCAAGTAAACGACTCCAACGGTGTGATAAGCAATACCGATATTAAAAATATTACTGTCAACTAATAGAAACGGAAAGAACAATGAAAGCATTAAGAAATATAAGTTTGACGGTTGTCTTGTTGGCTTCGTTATCTGCTTGTGTGGAAAACGATCCCACTTACAATGTATATCCCAGTGACGATGTAGCGTTTACCTATCACATCACGAACGAAGGATACGAACTCGACTATCTGGTAGGTTCCACCATACAGTTTACCAATACATCGGCCATCTCGGGTACATGTACTTGGGACTTCGGCGACGGGGAAACTTCGACCGACGTTAATCCTACCCATACATACAGTTTACCCGGACAGTACGAGGTAAAATTGACCGTAGGCGACGACTATACGACTCGTCCTTTGCTTATCAACGACATTAAACCTACGATCGTCGCCAAAACGGAAGATGATAGAATATGTGTCATCAACGACGTCGAAGTGACTTTGGAAGTGACCTTACGAAATCCGGCCGCATCGGAAGAACCGGAATATACATGGGTATTGCCCGAAGGAACGACCTTGCTCGATCACCCGGAAATAACAGGTAATACCTATACCGGCGAAAATCCGGGCCGATTAGTCTTCAAAAACATAGGTTCACAAACCATCACGTTGAAAACCACTCTCGGCGGACGTGCGCTCCAAGATGTAAAAGCCAATGTACAAGTAGGTACGCCCAATACATCGAAAACGCTCTACTATGCGGTAAAAAGTGGAAACGTAATGGCCTATAAGCTGGATTATAATGTTCCTGAGGGAAGTAATAACTCTCCCTTCGACTTAGGCGTAAAAGCGGGAGCTCACCCTCTGAATATGCTGTTCCATAATGAAGTTCTATTCGTGCTCGACTGCGGTACACAATTCTCGTATGTCAACGATGAAGATGGAACCCGGGGTGACGGAAAAATTACAGCGGTAGCCAAAGACGGGAGCAGTATGGAAACCGTTCTCTCCAACGTCGGCAATGCCGCCTTCAACGATCCTTTCTACGGTTGGATAGACAACGAACAAATCTATTTCGCCGACCGGAATACAGGTATCCGACGCATCGGTGTCAACGAACGTAACTTGGCACTCAGCACCAGCGATGCCAAATACGATTATTTCGTTCAGAACAATCGGCTCGAATATTACGGTAACCCGTGGCAATACGGTGCAATGAATGCCTGCTTCGCCAAAGCGGACGGATTGTGGTATTGGGGCAAAACATACGGCGGAGGCGGTATCTTCCGTTTCGCAGAAAGCGATATCAGCCCTGTGGACATCAGTCGAGGAACCAACCCTCCCTATCCTACGATTTTCCCCGATGAATTCGTGAAATCGTTCGTGATAGATGCCACCAATCAAATTTTATATGCCGTCATTCGAGACAAAGGACTCTATGCCGTTCCTTTAACAGATATTACGGCCAACGACGCGACAAAGACCAACACGAAAGCCGAGAGCAAATATCTCGTAGCGAGCTTCAAATCGGACAGCGAAGGAAGCGTAGGAGAATATGTCGATGTCTGTCAAATGGTACTCGACAGCTCCGACGGTTCGGTTTACTTCGGACTCCGTGCCGAAGAAGGCAGCTCGGAGACATCGGGAGTAAAACGCTGGAATCCCACGACGAAAAAGCTGGAAACTATCGTATCGGGGGTCAATGTCTATGGTATAGCACTGAACAACGAGTTATCGAACCTATTCTAAAAACAAAAGCCTGATAATTTTCCGCCGGTCTAACCGACCGGCGGGAAAAAATATCTTAACTAATTAGATATGAAATACATCGCAAAAATAGCAATCGTACTGTTTACCTTTTGGTTAGCTATCCCGACAATCGCTCAAACTCCCAAAAAAGAGGTCAGAGCGTTCTGGTTATCGACCGTATGGAGATTGACGTGGCCGAAAACTACCGTTATCTCGAACACCGGAAATGCGCAAGAAATCCAAGAACAAAAAGACGAGTTAATCATGTTGCTCGACTCGGTAAAAGCAGCTAATGCCAATACCGTTTATTTCCAAGTGCGCGGCCGTTGCGATGCGATGTATAAATCCTCTTACGAACCGTGGTCGAGCGACCTCGTAGCGACACGAGGCATGGACCCGGGGTACGACCCCTTGCTGTTTGCTGTCGAAGAGGCTCACAAACGGGGTATCGAAATTCACGCATGGTTCAACCCCTACCGGTATGAAAGCGTACTGCACCAATGGGACGGAACGCCTCAAAATTATCGGGAATCTCACCCGGAATGGCTCTTAGACTATTCGGACGGTTCTATCTTGAATCCGGCAATGCCGGAAGTGAGTCAATTGCCTGACAAGAAATATTATATCATATTTTTGTAGTATTGCAAGTAAATA
>OLQA01003623.1_pt1 | contig 10814 bp, 7 predicted proteins | sample 1673151 | NCBI WGS metagenome assembly OLQA01 (sample SAMEA3136760, study PRJEB25190) | human gut metagenome | biome: human gut; feature: human-associated habitat; material: faeces | place: Austria | collected 2013 | reverse complement strand
TAATCAGCGAGATATGCAATAGATCGCTCAGATAATACGTGCAACAGTCTCAAGAGGGGAACTGATTTTGGAACTCGTATGTACTACTAGATCAAGCCGATACGAATGGCAGAAGGCTCAGCCATCCAGGGAGGACGGCTGAGCCTTCTATTTGTCGATAAAGCGGGATTACGCTGCGCGACACTATCTGAAAGTAACTTACTCCACGCTGCGCGCACTCGCTTGTAGAGCGTGGAAGTCAGTTACTTGCTGATCGTGTCGCGGATGATCTGTGCGACCTGCGAGACGCAGAGCTTGAGGTCGTCATTGACCACGGTGTGATCAAACTGCTCGGCAAAGTTGATCTCATACGAAGCACGACGCATGCGTTCCTCGACCAGCTCGGGGCTCTCGGTGCCTCGTGACTCTAGCCGGCGACGCAGCTCCGCAAAGGTGGGTGGCATGAGGAAAATACTGACCACCTTGTCTCTGTAAGCCTCTTGGATGCGCATCGCCCCGACGGCATCGACGTCAAAGAGGATGTTGCGCCCCATACTAGCTAGCCGATCGACCTCGCTGCGGAGCGTGCCGTAGTACTTGCCGGGGTAGACCTCTACATACTCGACGAGACGATCCTCGGCGATCAGCTTCTTGAACTGCTCGGGCGTGTAGAAGTAGTACTCCACGCCATGCTGCTCATTGCCTCGCGGCGGACGGCTCGTGGCGGATATGCTGAAGGAGAGTCGCAGGCTCTCGTCTTGCATGAGCTGCTGGATGACGGTGCTTTTGCCAGAGCCTGAGGGGGCTGAGATAAGGATGAGATGTGACATAGCTTTTGGCACTTAGGGTTTATAGTACGTTGAGGACTTGCTCCTTGATCTGCTCTAGCTCGTCTTTCATCTGGACGACGAGCTGCTGCATGGCGGCGTTGTTGCTCTTAGACCCTAGGGTGTTGATCTCACGTCCCATCTCTTGAGCGATGAAGCCGAGCTTCTTGCCTCTAGAGGGATCGGGATCGCCAGTCTGGGCTAGCACCTCACGGAAGTAGCGGATATGGTTGGCGAGTCGGTTCTTCTCCTCGCTGATGTCTAGCTTCTCGATGTAGTAGATGAGCTCCTGCTCTAGCCTAGCCTCGTCGTACTGTATGGAGGTGAGCTGGGCTAGTCGCTCCTCGAGCTTGCTCCGTAGGTCTGTGATGCGGCTCTGCTCGTAGGGATCGACCTCTGCGAGTAGGGCTGCAATGCGGTCAAGCTTCTCCACGAAGATGCGCTCGAGCGATGCGCCCTCTTGCTCTCTAAAAGCGTTGAACTGATCAACCGCCTCCCCGATAGCTTGACTCAGTAGCTGCATATCTTCGTCGGTGAGGGGCGTCTCGCCTTGCTCTACGATGACGCCTGGGTAGCTGAGCAAGAGACGTGTCAGGTCTTCGGGCTGCGGGATGCCTTCGGCCTCTATGGCACTATGGATCTGATCGTAGTAAGCATGGAGGAGAGGCGCATTGATCTGTACCTGTGGGGAGGTGCCTAATGAATTGTCGGCCGTGCGAATAGTCACGTCGACCTTGCCTCTGAAGAGTGCGGGGATCAAGATGCCACGAAGCTCTATCTCTCGGTCTCGTAGGATGGAGGGGAGTCGGAGCGAGAGGTCGAGCTGCTTGCTATTGACGGAGCGGATCGAGACCTCGTAGGTGACACCCTCTAGGAGTAGCTGACTGCTACCATATCCTGTCATGGAGTAAATCATAGTCTTACGCTGTGTGGAGGATCAAAGCAAAGGTAGCGTCGTACACTACCCTACTGCGTCCTGGTTGACTTTTTGGAAATAGCAAAAAGGGGCAAAGCTTTTTGCCAAAGCCTGCCCCTATATGATGATGTCTAGGCGTTGCGCCCGTGACAATTCTTATACTTCTTACCGCTACCGCAAGGACATGGGTCGTTGCGACCGATCTTTTGCTCCTTGACGATAGGCTGAGCCTTAGGCTGTGAAGCCTGTGTGGCGGCTTCTCCAGCTTGACGCTGTGCCTCCTGCTGGCTAGCGATCTCGTCCTTGGTCTCACGATACTGGCTACGATCTGTGCGTCGCTCGGTCTGAGCCTCACGGACGGAGAGACTAGAGCCGGTCTCATCGTCAGCGGGTAGCGGTATGCGACCACGCGTGAGGATGGTAGCGGTCTTGCGGTTGAGCCCGTCAAGCATGGCACTAAAGAGGTCGTAAGACTCTAGCTTGTAGATGAGGAGTGGGTCCTTGTTCTCGTAGCTAGCGTTTTGCACAGAGTTACGCAGCTCGTCCATCTCACGGAGGTGCTCTTTCCAGGCGTCATCGAGGGTGTAGAGCATGATCGTCTTGTGAAACTCCTTGACGATGCTCTTGCCCTCGGTGCGGTCTGCCTCGGCGAGGTCGCAAGGGATATTGTACACCTTATTACCATCCGTGATCGGTATGATGATACGCTTGAACTTGTCACCCTGCGTCTCGTAGAGGTTGTGCAGGATCGGGTAAGCGACCGTGGCGATCTTCTCGCCCTTGTGGTTGAGTGCCTGATAGACTGTCTCAAAGGTCTTGTCGACCACTTCATTCGTATGGCTCGACTTGAAGGCTTCAGGAGTCAGCTCAGTCTCTACGGCTAGCACCGAGAGGAGTTCGTCGCGGAAGCCCTCGTAGTCGTCCGCCTCCTTATTCTTATTGACAATCGCCTCGGTCACGTCGTAGAGCATGTTGAGGACGTCCATGCCGATGCGCTCGCCCATCAAGGCGTGGCGACGCTTCTCGTAGATACCCTTACGCTGTGAGTTCATCACATCATCGTACTCTAGGAGGCGCTTACGGATACCGAAGTTGTTCTCCTCGACCTTCTTCTGCGCACGCTCCACAGAGTTGCTGAGCATCTTATTCTCAAGTGCTTCACCCTCGCCAAAGCCCATACGATCCATCAGCGAAGCAATACGATCACTCGCAAAGAGTCGCATCAAGTGATCCTCTAGCGAAATGAAGAAGACAGAGCTACCCGGGTCTCCCTGACGACCAGCACGACCACGCAACTGCCTATCCACACGGCGCGACTCATGTCGCTCGGTACCGATGATGGCTAGTCCACCAGCCTCACGCACCTCTGGCGAAAGCTTGATATCGGTACCACGACCAGCCATGTTTGTTGCGATGGTCACGGTGCCAGCTTGACCAGCCTGAGCAACGATTTCGGCCTCCTTCTGGTGTAGCTTAGCATTGAGCACCTGGTGGGGGATCTTGCGCAGCGAAAGCATACGTCTGAGCAACTCACTGATGTCGACCGAAGTGGTACCGACTAGCACAGGACGACCAGCCGCTATGAGTCGCTCGATCTCCTCGATGACCGCATTGTACTTCTCGCGAGCCGTCTTGTAGATACGGTCGTTCTGATCATCACGGATCACGGGGCGGTTGGTCGGGATGACCACCACGTCGAGCTTGTAGATGTCCCAAAACTCTCCCGCCTCGGTCTCAGCCGTACCGGTCATACCAGCGAGCTTGTGATACATACGGAAGTAGTTTTGCAGGGTAATGGTCGCAAAGGTCTGCGTAGCGGCTTCGACCTTGACGCGCTCCTTAGCCTCGATAGCTTGATGCAGACCATCCGAGTAGCGACGGCCATCCATGAGACGACCGGTCTGCTCATCGACGATCATCACCTTATTGTCCATCACCACATACTGATCATCACGCTCGAAGAGAGCGTAAGCCTTAAAGAGCTGATTGACGGTGTGGACACGCTCGCTCTTGATCGCGTAGTTGGTGATTAGCTCGTCCTTCTTAGCAGCATACTCAGAGGGAGCGAGGTGCTCGCCCTCCAACTCTGCTAGCTGAGAGGCAATGTCTGGCAGGACGAAGAAGGAGGCATCCTCTGCACCCTTCGAAAGCATCTCGATACCCTTATCTGTGAGCGTGATGCTATTCATCTTCTCGTCGATGACGAAGTAGAGCGGATCGGTGACGATGTGCATCTGGCGCATGTTCTCCGCCATATAGATCTCCTCGGTCTTGAGCATAGAGGCTTTGATACCTGGCTCACTGAGGTACTTGATGAGAGGCTTGTACTTAGGTAGTCCCTTGAAGACACGGAAGAGGAGTAGGAAGCCCTCGTCTACCTCTTTCTTGTCCTCACTACCGATCTTCTTCTTCGCCTCTACGAGTAGCTTAGAGACTAAATCTTTCTGAGCGTTGACCACCTTCTCGACATTGGGCAGATACTCCTCAAAGAGCTGATCCTCTCCCTGAGGCGTAGGACCAGATATGATCAGAGGCGTACGAGCATCGTCGATAAGGACCGAGTCCACCTCATCCACAATGGCGTAGTTGTGCGGACGCTGAACGAGGTCTGAGGGGGCTGTCGCCATATTGTCTCTCAGGTAGTCAAAGCCGAACTCATTGTTCGTACCGAAGGTAATGTCTGCATTGTAAGCCTTGCGGCGACCCTCGCTATTGGGCTTGTGCTTGTCGATACAGTCGACGCTCAGCCCGTGGAACATATAGAGCGGTCCCATCCACTCAGAGTCACGCTTAGCCAGATAGTCATTGACCGTGACCACATGGACACCATTGCCTGGTAGCGCATTGAGGAAGACAGGCAGCGTAGCTACGAGCGTTTTACCCTCACCCGTCGCCATCTCGGCTATCTTACCCTTGTGCAGTACGACACCACCGATGAGCTGTACATCGTAGTGTACCATATCCCAAGTGATCTCGTTGCCTCCTGCTACCCAGTGGTTGTGGTAGATCGCCTTGTCGCCATCGATCTCCACGAAGTCGTGATCTATCGACAGATCTCTATCCATCTGCGTGGCAGTGACGACGATCTGTTCATTATTGGCAAAGCGTCGTGCAGTCTCCTTGACAATAGCAAAGGCCGTGGGGAGGATCTCGTCGAGCTTGACCTCGATCTTCTCCAGGACGTCCTTCTCTATCTTATCAATTTTAGACCAAGCCTCCTCGCGAGCGTCTATGTCGAGATCTTCGATGCCCTCTTTGAGCTTAGCAATCTCGGCACGCTCCGAGGCAACGTACTCGTTGATCTCGTTGCGCAGCTGCTGTGTGCGATCTCTCAGAGCATCATCGCTGAGAGCCTGTATGGAGGGTTCGACCTCCTTGATCTTCTTAATGTAGGGTGTTATCTCCTTGAGGTCTCGCTGAGACTTACTACCAAAGAGCTTTGTGATGATATTACTGAGAGCCATAAGTGGTTGATTATTTCTGATTGAATAGGATAAAGAGTGGCGTGCCGTCAGCACTCATCGGCTGAGGGACACAAAGAAGGTATGCGAGCGAAGGGGCGACCGCATCGTACGATATAGGCTCCGTAAGCCTCTGCGAAGCTACACCAGGAGCCATCAGGATAAAAGGAGCCGTGACACGACGCTGCCTCTGCTGCTCGACGCCTGGCTTCTCTCCCGCCACCTCTGCAAAAGGTGCTAGAGCCAGTAGCACATCACCCGCATAGCTACGATAACTATGCGAGTACAGATGCTTAGCCCAGGCAGGCTGTGATAGCCCCCTCTGTAGTTGATATGCAGGGATTGCCCCGATGATACCTTCCATCTCGGATACAAAAGTAGCAAGATTATTGCTCATATCCTGCATATCTACCTTCTTATCTGCTATCTCCTTCTTATTTAGATGGAGCGTCTGGTGACTGTAGGCCATGACCCAGTCGTTGCGCCCATAGATGGCCGAGAGGTAGAGATTAGCTAGTGCGATACACTTGGCAGGGTCAAAGGTGACAACCGAGCGACGAGAAGGAGCCTTCGGCTGAGCTAAGTTCGCAACAGGGACTCCAACGATATTGAGCGCATAATGGTCTGTACCATACAACTCTTGTAGTAGAGCAGTGATCTGATGTACCTGCTCATTGAGCCGAGCGTAAGCGTCTTGCTGCTCTGGCGAATAGTCCGCATAGGCTACCCCACGAGCACCCACCTCCAGGTCTAAGACCATAACGATGAGCGTAGGCGACGTGCGATGCGCTTTGTGAGCGTAGCGTATGAACTCCTTGGATAGGTCTGTGATCGCATCATTGGCAAAGGGAGAGGTCAAGAGATCGCTCATACGCCAAGCACCTTCGAAGGTATGCGCAAAGCTACCCTCCTTCGCGCCTTTCGAGAGAGGCTTCCAGACGGATGGTGTCGTACGTCCGCCCAGCATGCACTGCTCATTATTTGCTTTAAGAGCTAAGGCGGGCAGACCGCCGTAGAAGTTGGTCGTAGCCCACCAGCCGCTATGCTTGTCGATCCATATAGCACCCTCGGCATCGTGTCCCGCCACAGCAATGGCATCGTTGGCACGGCTCGCCATGGCATAGACAATCGCATCGCCCTGCGAAGAGCCTCTGAGTACGTCTGTGAGCAGTTCGCTACGCAAGGTCCCCGCAGGAGCTAGCTGCTCTGCGCTGTTGATGCCCCGATAGTCTTTATTAGCAAAGGTAGACTCCGACCGCTGCGTCACCGCATCATACCGCTCAGCTTGGTACACGCCATGTATCTCTGGCATAGCACCAGCCGAGAGCGAAGCCAGTCGCGCCACCTCGTCTAGCAACGGGTATGGATAGCGAATGTCGGGTGCTACCGCTCCTTGCTTCATCACCCCGTTTAGGCCAGTACCACCCCACCCTGCTCGATAACTATCCAGCAGGTCGGTGCGTAGTCCCTTGACATAGATCTGCACCAGTATGTCAGGTCTCGTGCGTTGCGCCGATAGTGCCAGCGGTAGCAGACAACTTAATGTGAGGAGGAGATAGCGAATAGGTCTCATCTGCGCTGTGTGAGTCGTTTGGAATAGGTTAGATAGGCTACCGAGAGGAGTGCCGAGTTGAGGGCGAGCAAGATGATGGGTAGCGAACTGGTCTGCACGGCACAAGCGACCAAGATTAGGTAGAGTGCCACTGCCAGAGCATTTGCCGAGTGGAAGTACCGTGCGATGCGCTGAGCTTTGCCTCCCCTACCCAAGGCAAACCAAGCCAAGAGGAGGAGTGGATGAAAGACCAGCAAGTTGTAGTTAGGATCGGTGCAGGGATGTATCGAGACAAAGGTTAGGAAGCTCAAGATGCAGCCCGCACAAGCGTAGCCCGTCATCCAGAGCAATGTCCAGTAGCGACTACGACGCAAGTAGCACAGCACGCCCGAGACGACCAGTAGGAGCGACATCCATAGGACAGGCTCCAACCACCAATGAGCTACAGACTGTGGTGCTGGTGTCGGGGTCTCATAGACGATCCGATTGCTCACGAGTGGCTTCGTACCTGTCGGAGAGACCAGTGTCGCTTGCTGCAAGAGACGATCCATCTCCATCGGTAGGAAGAGCCGATCCTCGACCGTCATAGGCGTGTCGGCAGGGGCTCCCAGGGCTAACTGCGTACCAAGACGGTACCACGGATGATAGTCCGCATAGGCATCGATGAGACTGCGTAGCGACTCTTCTCTCGCCACTTGAGGCAGCTCTATGCGCCACCCCTTAGGGAGCGTTTGCTTGACAATAGAGTATGGTCGTGTAGCACAGTTGTCAAAGGCGAAGTTGTAGAGGTAGTACTTATTCTCCTCCTTGATGTTCCACGCTAGATAACTGCATATCGCTTCTTCCTGCTCAGGAGAGAGATCTAGCTCTAGCTCATAGATGTTTTGCCCATAAGCATGGTAGCGATAGAGGAAGTAGTCCCACGGCTCCTGCTGGACAAAGTAACCATCCGTCTCGCCCTTGATAAACTTCGTGTAGAAGCCTGGCTGGTCAAAGTCAAAGACCCCATAGTTGTACACATAGTCGTCCTCTAAATCCTCTAAGCTACGCACCCGCATTGCGGCGTGTCCGTAGATTGTATAGGCGTCTGCCTGTGAGGGCGTACAGAGTAGAATACTGATACGATGCCGCCCATCGGCAGTCAATGTGATGAGAGGTTCATTGCCTATAGGCTCTTGAGCCGTAACTGTACCACCTAGTGTGATGCAGAGCGTTGCGATAAGGAGTGTAAGCCTAGTCCAGAGAGAGGTTATTCGTATCATATCGTGGGGAGGTTTGCTTGCCTATATATTAAGGTATAGGAGATGCCTTACTCAAGCATCTCCCTATACTTCTTGTCTATAGCCTGACGGTCAGCTTCCGTCGGATTGAAGTGCGCCGACTGTGCCAATTGGTCGATCAGTTTCTCATCCTCTGCAGTGGTCTGCTGTGGGATGAAGACATTCACATTGACCATCAGGTCACCACGTCCATACCCCTGTACTGAAGGTAATCCCTTGCCACGCATACGTAGCACCTTGCCGGGCTGCGTGCCTGGCTCTATCTTCAGACGTGCACTACCATCAATCGTTGGTACTGTCACTTGTCCACCACGTATCGCCGTGTGAATAGGTATGAGTAGGTTGTAGATCAGGTCATTGCCATTGCGTATGAAGTCCTTGTGCTGCTCTTCTTGGATCACTACGAGCAGATCACCAGGTATACCATCTTGGGGAGCTGCATTACCCTTGCCCTGTAGCGTCAGCTGCATACCGCCCACGACACCTGCTGGGATGTGGAAGGAGATAACCTCCTCACCTTTCGTCACACCCTTGCCGTGGCACTTAGCGCAAGGCTTCGTGACCACCTCGCCAGCACCTCCACATGTGGGGCAAGTCGTCTGCGTGCGCATCTGACCGAAGATCGAGTTCCTCACGTCATAGACGACACCAGCACCACCACAAGTCGAGCAGCTACGCTTGCCATCGCTCTCCGTAGTGCCCTGACCATGACAGCCATCACACTGTATCAACTTCTTGACACGTAGCTTCTTGTCTACCCCGCTATTGATTTCCTCGAGCGTGAGACGCACCGTAACGCGCAGGTCGCTACCCACAGGACGCTGCACCCTACCGGAGCCAGCACCGCCGCCTCCGAAGTAATCGCCAAAGCCACCTCCGAAGATGTCGCCAAAACGGGAGAATATATCATCTACCGTAAAGCCGCCACCACCTCCGAAGCCGCCGAAGCCACCAGCTCCGTCTACGCCACTATGTCCAAACTGGTCATAGCGACTCTTCTTGTCGGGATCACTCAGCACATCATAAGCCTCCGCAACCTCCTTAAAGTGCTCCTCCGCCTCCTTGTCACCAGGGTTGCGGTCAGGGTGATACTTTAAGGCTTGCTTGCGGTAAGCCTTCTTTATTTCATCTGCCGAAGCGTCTCGTGAGACGCCCAGCAGCTCATAGTAGTCTTTCTTCGTTGCCATATATCTATCTTGTGCAGATCAAAGCTCCATGCCTCTTAGTTGCCGACCACCACATGCGCGTGGCGTAGCACCTTATCGTGAAGCATATAGCCCGTACGGACGCAATCGATCACCTGCCCCTTCTGCTCTGGAGTAGGTGCCGGAATCATTGCCACAGCTTCGTGTAGATTATCGTCAAAGGGGGTCCCCGTCGCCTCGATCATCACGACACCCTGCTTCTCTAGGAAACCGATCAGCTTATTATATATAAGGAGTAGACCCTCTACGATCGGATCCTCCTCACTCTTGCTCTCATGGGCATGCTTGACCGCTAGCTCGAAGTCGTCCACGATCGGGAGTAGCTCCTTGAGGACGCGCTCTCCCCCATTCTTGATCAGGTCGCTCTTCTCCTGTAGCGTACGCTTGCGATAGTTGTCGTACTCAGCCAGCATACGGAGATGCTGATCATTGAGCTTGTCTAGCGACTCCTGTAGCTCAGCAATCTTCTGCGTTTCCTCACACTCAGGCGCTGCTGTATCCGTCTCAGTAGTTGCGGCTGCATCGCACGCCTGCTCTGGTGTCTCTTGGTTCATCTGATCCACTGGAGAGGCATCTATATGTTGTGGCTCTGTATGGTTGCCACCCTTCTTATTGTCCTTTTTCATATTAGCTCTATATTTCTATCATGAGACTATGCAACAACCTTGCCAAAGAGCAACTACAAGCGCACGGCCCAGCCAGACACGTCATTCTGTCACCAAGCCGTAGCGACACATCTCGTAATGCAGGACAAAAGTACAACTAAATTTCTAGCTTCCCACAAGCTAGCTAAGTCAATCACGTTAAGATTGATCATGCTCTATGGGTATCATCATAAGACTATTGCATCAAGAGCGAGCTCAGTCTTTTGTCTCATGGGCGGGATCTCTGCATATATCACTATAACATATAGCTCAGGCTATGGCGAGTCAGATTAGTTTGCGACTGGTGGCTACGGCGATGGCCTCGGCGATATTGCCCACACCTAGCTTCTGAAAGAGAGCCTTGCGGTACCCCTTGACAGAGTCCTCTGAGCGGTGGATGATTTGTGCGATTTCTCCCACAGACAAGCCTTGGTGTGCTAGACTGATTACGGCCTTCTCGTGTTCACTGAGTGTGAGGTCTTCGATCTGCTTCCAGCGACCACTTTTTGAGGAGAGCCTCCATCGCTTACCTGAGTTGACCGCAGAGGTATACGCCTCCCCTACCTCTCGTGTGTGAGCTAGAGAGACGAGACAGAGCGACAGCCAAATGTTACCTGACGTGTCTAACTTGAGTGGCGTGAGCTGATGATTGATCAAGAGCGGTTCTTTAGACTCGGCGGGTATGATCCGAAAGTTGTAAGAGATGGTGTAGTCAGTACGCTCCGAGACGGCTATCTCCTTAAAGAATTCGAAGCCTGCCCGATTGACACGCTCGAGGAATGCTAGATCATCCTCTGGTACATGACGATAGTAAAACTGATACCCCTCGCTCATCACTTCGTCTACAGACTCGCCACAGAGGAAGAGCGGGTTGCTAGAGATATAGAGGAAGTTTAGCTTGTTGTAGTCGATGATATAGAGAGACTTGTAAGTAAGCCGAGCCAAAGCCT
>OLQA01003616.1_pt1 | contig 10827 bp, 8 predicted proteins | sample 1673151 | NCBI WGS metagenome assembly OLQA01 (sample SAMEA3136760, study PRJEB25190) | human gut metagenome | biome: human gut; feature: human-associated habitat; material: faeces | place: Austria | collected 2013 | reverse complement strand
ACCGAGCAGCGGGTCGAAGCCCTTCTGCGCGAGCAGGTCCTTGGCGGCCGGGGTGAGCTCCAGCGACATGTGACGGTCGAACAGACGGTCATTGAGCTGCTTGATGTCGAGGTCGACAATCTGACGCACCTGCGGCTCGGTGAGCTGACGGAACACGATGATGTCGTCAAGACGGTTCAGGAACTCGGGGCGGAACTGCTGCTTGAGTTCGGAGCTGACCTGATCCTTCATGCGCTGGTAGCTGGACTCCGCGTTCGAGCCAAGGTTGAAGCCGGTGTTGGCGGCCTTGGCGATGTCGCGCGTACCCAGGTTGGTGGTCAGGATGATGATGGTGTTCTTGAAGTCCACCTTGCGTCCCTGACCATCGGTCAGGTGGCCGTCGTCCAGCACCTGCAGCAGCGTGTTGAAGATGTCCGGATGGGCCTTCTCGATCTCGTCGAACAGCACGACGGAGAACGGCTTGCGGCGCACCTTCTCGGTGAGCTCGCCACCCTCCTCGTAACCGACGTATCCCGGAGGAGCACCGAACAGACGCGATGCCGCATACTTCTCGGAGAACTCCGACATGTCCACGCGAATCAGCGCGTCCTCATCGTCGAACAGGAACTCGGCCAGCGCCTTGGCCAGCTCGGTCTTGCCGACGCCGGTCGGGCCGGCGAAGATGAACGAGCCCGCAGGACGCTTCGGATCCTTGAGACCCACACGAGTGCGGCGAATCGAACGGGACAGCGCGGAAACCGCTTCGTCCTGGCCGATGATGCGCTTGTGCAGCTCGGACTCCATGCCGAGCAGCTTCTTCGACTCGGCCTGGGTGAGCTTGAACACCGGAATGCCGGTGGTCGAGGAGATCACCTGGGCGATCACATCCTCGTTCACGACCATCTCGACATCGGACTCGCCCTCGCGCCAGGAGGATTCCTTCTCCTTGCGCTCCGCTTCCAGCTTCTCCTGGTTGTCGCGCAGCTCGGCGGCCTTCTCGAAGTCCTGGTCCTTGATGGCCTTGTCCTTCTCGGCGGCGACCTTCGCGACCTTCTGGTCAAGTTCCTTGAGCTCGGGCGGGGCGGTCAGGCGCTTGATGCGCAGCCGCGCGCCGGCCTCGTCGATCAGGTCGATGGCCTTGTCAGGCAGGTTGCGGTCCTGGATGTAGCGGGACGACAGCTCCGCAGCGGACTGCAGCGCGCCGTCGGTGATGGTCACGTGGTGGTGGTTCTCGTAGCGCGAGCGCAGGCCCTTGAGGATCTCGATGGTCTCCGCGATTGTCGGCTCATGCACCTGAATCGGCTGGAAACGACGTTCCAGCGCCGCGTCCTTCTCGATGTACTTGCGGTACTCGTCGGTGGTGGTGGCGCCGATGGTCTGGAGCTCACCGCGAGCCAGCATGGGCTTGAGCATGTCAGACGCGCCCAAGGCGCCGTCCGCCGAACCGGCACCGACGATCGTGTGAATCTCGTCGATGAACAGCACGATGTCGCCGCGCGTCTTGATCTCCTTGAGCACCTTCTTGAGGCGTTCCTCGAAATCGCCGCGGTAGCGCGAGCCGGCCACCATGGAGCCCAGATCCAGCGAATAGACCTGCTTGTCCTTCAGCGTCTCCGGAACATCGCCGGCGTTGATCTTCTGCGCGAGGCCTTCGACGACGGCGGTCTTGCCGACGCCCGGCTCGCCGATCAGCACGGGGTTGTTCTTCGTGCGGCGCGACAGCACGACCATGACACGTTCGATCTCGTTGGTGCGCCCGATCACCGGGTCGAGCTTGCCCTCGGCCGCTTCGGCGGTCAGGTTGCGCCCGAACTGGTCCAGAATGGCCGAACCGGTCTGGCTGCGCTTGTCCTGCACGCCGCCGGCGTTGGCCAGATCGCCCTTGCCGGAGGCGTTGGCGCCGCCGCTGTTGCCATGGATCATGTCGATAGTGGCCGAACGCAGTTCGCCCAGGTCGACATCCATCTTGATGAGCACCTGGGTGCCCACGCCCTCGCCTTCGCGGATCAGGCCGAGCAGGATGTGCTCGGTGCCGATATAGCTGTGACCGAGCTGCAGCGCCTCGCGCAGACTCAGCTCCAACACCTGCTTGGCGTGCGGAGTAAAGGGAATGTGCCCGTTGGGGGCGGCATTGCCTTTGCCGATCATCTCCTCGACCTGCTTGCGGGTGTCGTCCAAGGTCACTCCCTTGGATGCGAGCGCCTTGGCGGCGACCCCCTCACCTTCGCGGATCAGGCCGAGCAGCAGGTGTTCGGTGCCGATGTAGTTGTGCTGAAGGGCCCTCGCCTCTTCCTGCGCCAACACGATCACGCGCCGTGCACGGTCGGTAAACCGTTCGAACATGCTTGTCCTTCCATCTCGATAGTCCACACCACTCTACCGATTCGCGATGACGTTTATGCCTTTCCTCGCGATAATTGCGCTCATAACGCAATGAAAAACGATATGCTGAATATAACATGCCAACAAGGAGGATGTCATGACGCAACCAGATGTGAACATCGAGTCCGAGCCGCGGACGTCGGACGGAGCCGGCGACATCGTCGTTGGGGTGGACGGCTCCGAGGAGTCGTTCACGGCCTTGCAGTGGGCGCTCAGGGAGGCGTCCTTGAGCGGCAGGGCGGTCAACGCGGTCTATGCGTGGACGCATTCGTGGGATATGGGAGCTCAGCCGGACAATCCCGACGCGTGGGAGAAGGCGAGCAAGGCCATCACCGAGCAACTGCTGGATTGGGTGAATGAGGCGAGCGCCGGCATCGCATTCGACCCGGATAACCTGAAGCTCACTTCCGTGCACGCCTCCGGCACGACTGGACTGCTGCAGATCGGAGCGGATGCCCAACAGATCGTCGTCGGCCGCCGATCCCTGGGTCGTGTGACCAGATGGTTCGTAGGGTCGCTGTCGTCCTCCCTCGCCGAATCCGCCAAGGTGCCGGTGACGGTGGTCAGGATCGCCGGCAACGAGGACAAGAGCGTGCAGGATGATATCGCGCATTCGCTCGCCCCCGGTATGCCGATTCACCATGATGACGATGAGCTGGCCGCGGCCAAGGGCAAACGTCCGGTGGTCGTCGGCGTGGACGGTTCCGAGACGTCCCGTCATGCGTTGCGGTTCGCCATTGATTTCGCCGCGCTGCATCACGCCCCACTGCAGGTCATGTTCTGCTGGCAGCTGAAGGATCTGGGCGAGGTACCCGGCTATGAGAACGCGATCGCCTCGATCGGCGCCGGTCAGGATCACGCGCAGGACATCGTCCGTCGCATGATCGAGCAGGCCGATATTCCCGACGGGCTTCAGGTGACGGGCAAGGCGTTCCACATCGCGGCGGCCAAGGGCCTGACCACGGCATCCCGGTTCGCCAGCCATCTGGTCGTCGGATCCCGCGGTCTGAGCGGCTTGGACGCCCGTTTCCTCGGTTCCGTGTCGAGGCAGATCCTGAACTTCGCGGAGTGCACGGTCACCATCGTGCACTGAGCGCCATCGCGCGCTGGCCCGGATGCGCAACCCCGGATATAGACGAATCGCCTGTGACACCGCTTCGCGTGGTGTCACAGGCGATTATCGTTCCATCGTCATTCCGCCATTCGGCCGCCGTGACGTTGCCCGTGTTGCGGGCGATTCGGGTCAGCGCGTTTCAGGCAGCTGGGATTTGAGGATGATCGTGCCCTTGGGCACGTCAAACGGCAGGCCGGCGACACCGAGCTTCTCGATCAGCTCCACTTCGCCGCGCTCGTCCCGCGGCGCCTGCGCGATGACATCGATATGCAGGTCGTCGAACGCGGGCTTGGATTGAATCCACATGTGACTCGGCTCGGGCGGCTCGATTTCGGAATGTTCGCCGCATCCGTGGTCGAGCGAGACGACCTTGCCATCGTCCGGGCTCCACTTGTTCGCGCAGACGCCGAACATTTCGCTCAGATCGCCCTGCAACGCGACGAAGAACCCGCAGGTGGAACACAGATTGCCCGACGCGGTCTTGGTGGACAACGACTTGGGGCCGCGAGGGCCCTCATACCAGCGCTGCGCGGTCTGGGCGCGGCCCAGCGGGGACAGCACATGGCGACGGGACAGATCGAATGCGCTCACCGCGTCATCGACATCCTCCGCAGCTGTGGTGGGCTGAGCGTCCTGAGACCCCACAGGTTCGCTGTCGGGCGCCTCAGAATCCGATGCTCCGGTATCCGATGCCTCATCCGCGGCATCGACCTTGCCCGGGGCCCCGGCCGCTTCCACGTCCCGTGCATCCGAAACGCGCGTGTCACCGGTCTCGGCTTCGGCGGTCGCCCGGAAACCTTCCTCCAACCGCGGATCATCCGGGTCGGTGCCGATGGAGTCGGTCACCGACAGGTCGGTCGGCAGCAGACGGTCCTTCCATGGAATCCATTCCGGAGGGCGCAGCGCCTGTTCCATGGGAATAAGCGTTGACTCGTTCACCGTCCACGTGTCGCGTTCGACATCGTGGAACATCGTCACGGACCACTGCCATCCCTCGTAGCCGCGCATCAGCGAGACGAACCGGTAATCGGTGATGCCGTCACCGGCGTCGATGGCCTCGACGAACTCTCCGACGCCGTTCTCGTCCTCGGCAGCCTCGACGGCCATGGCACGGGCAGCGTCTTTCGGGTCGATGGAGGCGATGGGCGAATCCGCGATACCGGGTTCGTCCACAACCGTCTCAGGCATGGTCGTTTCAGGCATGTACTATCCCCTGTCCCCTCATTCCTGCACGTCGAAGCTGTCAGCCACGCCACGCAGCAGTGTGGCGAGCTTCCGGCTGTCGGCGGCGGAGGGATACCGATGGCGACGCAGCTCGTTGCCCGCGGAATCCAGCAACTTGATAAGGTCCTCCACGATGGCGGCCATATCATCCGGCTTCGGGCGGGTCGCCTTGACCAGGGACGGCACGGATGCGACCAGCGTCACGCCCATGGCCTGTGGCCCCTTGCGGCCGTCGATCACGGAGAACTCCACGCGGGCGCCTTTGCGCAGGGTGGTCACGCCATCCGGCAGAGCCGCTGCGGGCAGGAACACGTCCTCGCCCTCGTCGTTCGTAATGAATCCGAATCCCTTTTTCGCGTCGAACCAACGTACGCGCCCACTGGGCATGGCACACCTCGTTACTCGTCGGACCGGCAGATTCTCGATCTGCTCATGAATACATCAAAGTATCAGTTTACCTCAATGCATGAACGCACGGCACGCGGCAGCGCACCGGACGCGAATCACTTGCTCTTGTGCTGCCGCGCTTGCTGTTTCTCCCGCTTGGCTTTGTTGCGTTCAGCCTTGCGTTCCGCCTTGGCGTCCTGAGGGGGTTCGTCCACGGCGATCTTCGGCTCCAGCGGCGCTACGGGCAGCACCACCGTGAGCGTGAGGCCGCCGCCCTGGGAGTCGGTCGCGCAGATGAAGCCCTTGTGCGCCTTGACCACCGACTGCGCGATGGCCATGCCAAGCCCGGTGCCGCCTTTGAGACGCGCCCGGGACGGGTCCGCGGTGTAGAACCGCTCGAAGATCTTGGAGCGGGAGTTCTCGGGCACGCCCGGACCATGGTCGCTGAAGCGGACCACCGCGTAGTTCATGCCCATCTGCATGGAGCGGCTTACGTCCACGGCTTCGATGAAGTAGCGCATCGAGGCGTCATTCGCGGACATGCGGGCCAACGATTCGGGGCTGATCGACGCGGGCATGACGCCGACGGATATCTCCACCGGGGAGTCGGCGGGCGTGTAGCGGTGGATGTTGCCGACGATGTTGGTGACCACCTGCCGCAGCCTCGACCCGTCGCCTTTCAGCGTGACATCGGGCAGCGGGCCTTCGACGAACTCCAGATCGGCCGGCTCATCCCCGTTGCGCGGCTGGAATGTCAGCGTGCCGCGGCGAATCTCACGGCCCGGATCGAGCGCGTGCAGGTCTTCGGTCGCATCCGTGACCAGCGTGGTCAGCGGCACCTGCTGGGTGATGTCGATGCCACGCCCCTCGTCGAGGCGCGCCAACGACAGCAGATCCTCCACCAGTACCGTCATGCGGATGCTCGAATCCTCGATATGCGAGATCGACTCATCGGCGCGTCCCAGCGCACCCGGCAGGTCACGCTGCATCTTGTATAGCTCCGCATACCCGTGGATCGCCGCGAGCGGCGTGCGAAGCTCATGGCTGGCATCGGAGACGAATCGTTTCATCTTCGCCGTGGTCTCCTCCTGCTCGTGGAAGCTCTGCTCTATTCGGGTGAGCATGGCGTTGAGCGAGACCGACAGCGAACCGACCTCCGTGTTCTCCGGCGCCGGGGGCACGCGTTGTGTGAGGTCGCCGGCGGCGATCTTCGCGGCGGTCTTCTCGATGCGCTTCAACGGAGACAGTGTTCTCTGGGTCATCAGCGTGGCCAGCAGGGCGCCGAGTATGACGATGGCTACGCCGACGATGATGCAGTAACGGGTCAATGTCTTTACGGTGTCAAGCTGGTCGCTCAGCGACAGACCGATGTAGCATACGCCGCCGGGCTTGCCGTCCTCATCGGTCCACGGCAGCGCCACGACGCGCCACGGCGATTCGGCGGTGGACAGCGTGGAATGGTCCACGCTCCGCCCGCTCAACGTCACGACGGCGTTGGTGGTGAACGGTTGCTGGAGCTGCACGCCTCCGCGGCTGCCGTTCATAGGCAGCAACGGCATCGAACTGACGCCATCCTTGAGAGTGGGGACGATGGCGTTGCGCAAGATGGTGTCGTCGCTGTTGCGGATCTGCACGAAGTAGCTGTACAGCAGGCTGCTGCTGGATTTCTCGGCGTTATTCTGCTGGCGCATGGTATCGATGTTGTTGAGGACCAGTTGCGCCTGACGGAACAGCTGCGTGTCCGTCTTCTCCAGCATGTAGTTGCCGACCAGCTGGCGCAACGTCAGTGATATACCGGCCGTACCCACGATCAGCAGGATGACCGTGCACGCCACGATCTTGGTGGCAAGCGGAACGGCGTCCAGGCGCCCGACGAACATCGATTTCAGTGTCGCCCACACACCCTTGGTATGGGTCGCACGCTTCTGGCTCGCAGGGGCGGCTGTCGGCGGAGGTATCTGCGCGGTTCCCGGGGTCCCGGCCGTGCCGGTCGGCACGGTTCCCGGTGCCGGGGCCGGGCCTGCGGCGGTTCCGTCACCCGTCGGCGGAGGTGTCTGTGCGGTCATCGCGCCCGCCTCACGCCGAGACTCTGGGCTCGCGAATCATGTAGCCGATGCCTCGCTTGGTCTCGATCAGCGGGGTGACCTTGTGCTGTTCACCGTTGTCGTCGGTCACCATGATGCCGTCGACCTTCTTGCGCAGGTACGAGATGTACGACTCGACGATCGCCGCGTCACCGCCCCAATCGTATTGCCAGACGTGATCGAGGATCTGCGCCTTCGACAGCACACGGCCCTCGTTGTCCATCAGGTAGCGCAGCAGCTTGTATTCGGTCGGGCTCAGATCGATCGCATGACCGGCGCGGGACACATCGTGTGAATCCTCGTTGATCTCAAGGTCGCCGACGCGGATGATCGGATCGTCCTCCACCTGCTCACGGGTGCGACGCAGAATCGCGCGGATGCGGGCCACGACCTCCTCCAAGCTGAAGGGCTTGGTCACGTAGTCGTCGCCTCCGACGGTCAATCCCATCACCTTGTCCTGCGTGTCGTCGCGGGCGGTGAGGAACAGCACGGGGGCGCCAATGCCCTCCTGCCGGATGCGGCGGGTCACGGTGAATCCGTCGATGTCAGGGAGCATGACGTCGAGGACGATCAGGTCGGGCTGGGTCTTCTCGATCACCTCGATGGCTTCGGAGCCCGATGCGGCGGTGGCCACATCGAATCCGGCGAAATGCAGGGATGCGACGAGCAGTTCACGGATGGACGGTTCGTCGTCGACAACAACAATGGATGCTTCAATCGGCTTGCTCATGGTTACCAGCTTGACTCGATGTTCTGGATGTTTCCTGAACACCATCTGTGTCTTGCGGGACAATGGACGCCAGCCACGCGTCGAAACGCTCCCGGGAGCCTTCGTCGGCGGCTTCGTCGGTGTTGCCCGGCTTGGGCGCGGTGGCGGCCGACGACGTTCCGAACCGCTTTCCGCGCCGGGATGCCTCCCTCCGTTCGCGGCGCGTCATGGGTACGGACGGAGCGGACTGCTCGTCGGATTCACTTGAAGCGGACTGCGGCCTGCCGTCGTCCTCCGCCGGGGAGTCCGACTCGGCTGCATCACCCTTGGAGCGCCGCTTCTTGGCGGACTTGCCCGTGTCTTTCTTCGTGGCTTTCTCTGTGGATTTTCCTGCGTCCTTCTCGGCATCCGGCTGCTTGCCCTTCGTATCGCGACGACGGCGAACCACCGTCACGACGCCGATGACGATCAGAACCACCAGCACGCCGCACATCACGGATATGCCCACCCATTTCCACACCGTGCCGCGCTGCGCTGTGGTCGTCTTGATCGTGGCGATGGAATCCATCATGGCGATCGCCGAGCCGGACCAGTCGGGGTTCCTGCCGCTGACCGGCCCGTAGGCGCTTTTCAGCAGCTGGTCCGACGTGGTCTTGTTGTACAGCCACGATTCCGAGTTGCCGGAGACGGCGACCACGAGCTTGCCGTCGTTGAGGGCCACGGCCAGCAGCACGGTGTTCGGTTTGGGGTTGGTGGCGTCCAACGCCTCCTGCGCCCATTGGTCGGGGTCCTCTACCCCCTCGAAATGCAGCATGTATGACAGCTTGACCGACACGCCGGTGCTGTCGTAGGTGCTGGATATGGCGTCCGTGACTTTCGTCAGATTGGAGCCGAGCACGTTGTAGGGATCGGTTATGTCCTGGGAGAACGTGGCCTGCCCCTGGTCCGAGGACGACGAATCGTCCCCGGCGGCGTATGCGACCGCACCGGGCGAAGTTATCCACATTGTTATAACCAGCACCGTCAAAACCGCGGAAAACAGCCGTTTCCACAGAGAAAATCCGTCGCGCGACACGCCGATAACCCCCAAAATGGCCGAGCCTTCGACCACATCATCCGTTTTTCCGTATCTCATCGTTCGCAATGTCATATCCTCCACATTACCGGCCGGACGCTTCAACGTCACCGGGCGAAAACAGAACAATACAGGAAAGGAACAACCATGCCCCAATATCAAGTGGATTCCGAACGGATCCAATCCTCCTCCGCCGCCGTTTCGGCGTCCATCGCCGCCATCCGACAGGCGGTCAACGGAATGTATACGAACCTCAACGGGCTCCAGGACGCCTGGCGTGGCGGTGCCGCCACGCAGTTCACTTCGGTCAGCGCGCAGTGGCGTGCGGCACAGCAGCAGATGGAGGCGTCGCTGGAATCCATCCAGCAGGCGCTCACCCAGGCATCCACCGTCTACGCCGACGCCGAAGCGCAGGCGTCCCGACTGTTCGCTTCCGGCTGAACAGTATCACGGCGGTGATCCGCTCCGGTATGCCCGCAGACATGCGAAAAGGGCTCCGACCCTCAACAGGTCGAAGCCCTTCACATCGCGGCAAATCCGTGTTACGGCATCCGCTGCTGCAACGCGCTACCGCGCTGCGATGGCGGATTCCGGGAGCGGATCAGTAGCCCATGTCGGCGCCGGCGGCCGGAGCGGCGGCCTTCGGTTCCGGCTTGTTGGCGACAACCGCTTCGGTGGTCAGGAACAGGCCGGCGATGGACGCGGCGTTCTGCAGAGCGGAGCGGGTGACCTTGACCGGGTCGGCGACGCCGGCGGCGTCAACGATCAGCACGAGGCCGGTCTCGTCATCCTTCACGATGGTCCCGTCGTTGCCGGTCGCCGCGATGCAGCCGGGATTCGCGCAGTGGTTGCTTGCCGCAGACACGTGGTAGGCGAACGCGGTGGAGGCGGCGGTGTCGTCGGAGGCGCCCTGCGTCGTGCCGCCCTCGCAGTCGTACACGCGGCGGAAGGTCTCGAGCTGCGTCAGGTCGTGGTAGTCCTTGCAGGCGATCTCGCAGGTGTGGCAACCGGTGCACCGCGAGCTGTCAAAGTAGAAACCGTACTGGGTCATGATGGGTCTCCCTTACGCCTTCGTCACTTGCGCGATCATGGAGTGGGCCGGGCCGTTGCCCTTGGCGAGCGGCGTGGGCCGGTAGGTGGTCAGCGTGTTCACGCAGCCGCCGACGTCCACGCGGTCACCGTCCATGTCCGCGTCGTGCCACGCGCCCTGGGCGGCGGCGACGGTGCCGGGGATGACGCGCGGGGTGACCTTCGCGAGCGGCTCCATGGCCCCGATCTCGTTGGTGACGCGCACGGTGTCGCCGAGCGTGTCGTCGATGGCGGCGCCGAAGATGATGTTCGCGTCGGGGTTGGCAGCTTCCATAACAATATTGGCGGCAGTCTCGACATCGTCGAGGCCGAGGTCGTGCGAACCGGCAATGTTGATGAGAACGCCGGTCGCGCCGTTGATGGACGTCTCAAGCAGCGGGCTGGAGACGGCGGCCTGCGCAGCCTGCTCGGCCTTGTCGCGGCCGGTGGCGGAACCGACGCCCATATGGGCCTGCCCTGCGTTGCGCATGATGGCGGAAACGTCGGCAAAGTCGAGGTTGATGATGACATTCTCGCTATAGCCGACGAGCTCGGAGATGGAGCTGACGGCCTGCTTCAGAACATCGTCCGCAATGCCGAATGCGTTGGCGAAGGTGATCTTCTGGTCGGTGACGAATTTCAGGCGGTCGTTCGGGATAATGATCATGGAATCGACCTTATCGGTGAGGTTGGCAATGCCGGCCTCAGCCTGCTTCATGCGGTTCGCGCCCTCGAAGCGGAAGGGCTTCGTCACGACGGCGACGGTCAGAATGCCTGCGTCATGCGCGACCTGCGCGATAATGGG
>OLQA01003612.1_pt1 | contig 10839 bp, 7 predicted proteins | sample 1673151 | NCBI WGS metagenome assembly OLQA01 (sample SAMEA3136760, study PRJEB25190) | human gut metagenome | biome: human gut; feature: human-associated habitat; material: faeces | place: Austria | collected 2013 | reverse complement strand
CCGTCACCGTGGCTTCCGCGACATCGGCTATCACTTCTACCTGACACGCGACGGAGAAATTCATCGCGGACGTCCGTTGGACAAAATCGGTGCGCATTGCCAAGGTCACAACAGACATTCGATAGGTATTTGCTACGAAGGCGGACTGGACAGCAACCATAAACCCTCCGACACCCGCACACTACCGCAGAAAGCCTCGCTGGTAGCTCTGCTGCGCGAGCTGAAACAAATGTTTCCGAATGTGTTGGTGGTGGGACATCACGACTTGAATCCGATGAAGGAATGTCCTTGCTTCAATGCGGTGACGGAATATAGGGGGCTTTAAAAAAGCTCCCAACAGCTACAAACTTTCATTTTTTTCTATTCAATAATCCATTTCTCTATGTTTCGCGTCTTATTGCTGAAATTAATTCCTATCTTGAACAGTTTCCGCGAGTCTGTTTCAAAAGGACGGGCATAATGTTTCTTCTCTATCTGCTCCATTGCCTCCTCCGCAGTACCCTGAAGTTTGAACTCCATAACATAAACATAGTCCGGAGCTTTTACCACAAGATCAATACGTCCCTCCGACGTATGATATTCAGCTTGAGTATAGAAGCCTACCAACTTAAAGATAATGAACAATACATTCTGATAATGCAACTCCAAATCGCTCACCAGTTCATAAGGAGTGTCAGCAAAGAAACCTTGAAGTCTTTTAAGGAAAGCTTCAGGCTGTCCCCTACGTATTTCTTGAACAAACTTCTGTATCTCAAACGGAGCTTCAATTTTAGAAAAGCGGGTATAGAATGGAATCAGAAACTTAGCAAAACCTTCCTCTACTTCACGATTAGGAAAGCCCAATCGATAGAGTCCAAACTCTTTGTCATAGCTTTTTATAGTAAGGTATCCGCTTTGGAAGATGACCGGTATGGGATCTTCGTCACCATAAATACTGTTCAACACATCGGAATCTGTCTCCACCTGTGTCATCCGTTCTAAGTTGTAATGATTGCGTTTAAGCAACTCCACAAGATAAGTAGGCGTACCGGTTTCGAACCAATAGTTGCCGAACTCTTTCTTCTCGAACGTATTGAGCAGGCTGAAAGGATTGTAAAGACCTTCACAGTTGTAGGTGAAATGATAACCGTCATAGCAGGTTCTCAACTCATTACATGTTTCCTCATACGTCATACCTTGCATACCGGCTAATGCCTGCAGATCTTCTTCAAAATTATCGTGTATCTCTTTCTCCGTTATTCCGCACAAATTAAGAAAACGCCTATCCATACTGATGTCGTTCAGGTTGTTCAAATCGCTGAATACACTGACTTTGCCAAACTTAGTAACCCCTGTAAGCAAAGCAAACTTGATGCAGCCGTCCATAGTCTTCAATACACCATAGAACGGTTTCAAAGTACTGCGATAGGCATTTTGCAACTCATAGTTGCCAATAGCTTGCAGCAGAGGCTTATCATATTCGTCGATAAGGATAGCTACGCGTTCGCCCGTCTGCTCATAGGCGCGCCTCAGGATGCCGGCAAAACGCAGAGCAAGAGTCACTTCACCTACTCCTGTGCCGTATATAAGTTCCCATCTCGAAACGGCCTCGTTCAGTATTTTGTCCAAGCTGTCCGGCGCATCATATTTCCCAATATTCAAATCCAGATGGAACACAGGACGCTCCACCCAATCTTGCTCCAGCCTTTCCAGTGCCAGTCCTACAAAAAGTTCCCGTTTACCTTGAAAATAGGCTTCGAGCGTAGAAATAAGCAAACTCTTACCAAAACGACGCGGACGACTCAGAAAGTAATAACTCCCACTATCGACCAACTGATATATCAATTCGGTTTTATCGACATATAAAAAATCTCCTTTCCGAATCTTTTCAAAGTTCTGTACCCCGATGGGAAATTTCCTGTTATTCATATACCTTTCTCCTTATCAAAATGGTGTTGACAAAGGTAGTTTTTTTTTGTGAGAAAGCAAATTTCTCCCGCCTGTACACTCTGCAACACAATCATAAATCTTCCTCGCTTGCATCGCATTGTCATATTGCGCCTTGAATGTGTCTGAAATAACTTTTAGCTGTTCCTTTGTCGGATAATTCTTCAACACTTCCATTATTTTATTCTTCAATGCAATGTGATCTAAAGCCGGCTCATAATAATTCACCAAGCCCATAGTAACTTCGGGCAATGCTGTTTCCCTTGTACAAATGACAGGAGTACCGCACATGGCTGCTTCTACCGGAGTATAACCAAATCCCTCGTAAAGAGAAGGGGATATGAACAGATCAGCAGACCGATACAAACGGGCTATTTCTTCATCGGACACATAATGAGACAGATGCACAATCCTGTCCTGTATACCGGATTCTACAATTATAGGAAGTATTTCCTTTTCCCAATAATCCGTACTCTTTCCTACCACCACCAGTTTATGAGAGATTGTATCCTTCAGTTCTATAAAGGCTTTAACCAAGGTTCCTACATTTTTATATTCGTGCAAGGTGCTGATATACAATAAATATTTAGAGTCCGATTGTAAGGAGCGACTAAGACCTGATGAAGGTAATACCACGCCGTTATGTATCACTGCAATTTTATCTACAGAAACAAAAGGATATGTTTTCAAGATGTCTTGCTTTACAAAATCGGATATGGCAATTATCCTATCCGAATGTTTTAGGATAAACGGGGTAAGTAAACGAAAAAATAGTTTATTTTTCCCTTTCCATACCTTTAATGGTTGAAGATCGTGAATTACTTGTACCCTGCAAATTTTTACTCTCAGAAAAAACAACATATTTGTTCCCGGAGAAAACAAAATGTCACATCCTGACCGATTTACAGTTCTTCTCCACATCAAACTATTTAAAACCGGTCTCAACCTAAACATTGTCTGTAACTTATTACAACAGGAGTATCGTTGTAAAAGAATATATTCGAATTCGGCATATTCGGCCTTAACCGATGATTCCATTTCTTCTCTAATCAGCAATATTATATCAGCATCTAAAGATTTACAATCTCTCCAGGCTGACAATACACGAGACGCATACGTCCAATAACTATATCCCTTTGTGCAACCTGTTAAATCCACCAATATTTTCATAAACTATCAACACTTACGTATAAGATTTAATATTCTGCCTATTCCTTGCCGCATTGAGCTATTAATACTACACAAAATAAGCAAGAATATCACACTAAAAATCACCACAACTACACCTGGATATAAGAGTTGGTAACCACCTTCCGAGTTCACAGCCATAATGAAAAACATAATCATACAAATCACCACTGCTACCGCTCCGGCCACAAAACATTTGAAATAGAGTTTCCAGTAGTGAAGTACGGAGATTCTGAATCCCCAACCAAACAAGAAGTAAGGTTTCCATAGGAAGATAATCAATAACAAACTCAGTAGAACACCTGCCAGGATACCGGGTAATCCCCAAAGATAGCCAAACCAAATGGAGCAACCGATATTGATGCACGCTTCTACTACTGTTGCCCATACATCCTGAAAAAGTCCGTAAGCATTATTGAAAGAATCGATAATATTACGCACCAAGTCTACAAAAAGAATGGCGGTAATCAATAACAATGTTGTATGATCCAATATATATTCCTCGCCAATCCACAGAGAAATAAAAGGACCAACCAGCATATAGTAACCATAGCACACCACCGCTACAATATAAAAGCGGAGAGAAAACAATTCATTAAAAACGGAAACGGTACGTTCCTTATCATTCTCCGCCACCAAATTGCCGATACCCGCATTAATACTGTTGAAAATGGCGCTTACCAACATTTGTAATCCGGTGGCAACCAACATATAATTACCGTAAACAGCAACCAGCGAAAGGGAAGCGTATGCATAAATAATAATGGAGCTGGATTGGGTAAAAGCAAATCCACCGACTCTATGAAAGAAAATTTGCTTGGTCTTCCTGATAATCTCCTCATGCTTCTTGTGGAGCAATCCGCCCAATTGAGGTTGCGGACGCAACCAAGGGTATTCGCGATGTAGCACATATTCTATAACCACCGTAGTTGCTATACCCATTAAAAACTCAAGTATCAACCAATAAACATAGCCGTTTGCCAAATAGGTGATAGCCAATATTTGGGCTACGACTTTCACGACCTTAACACCTTGTATATTCAGAGTGATTTTATATTCCTTTTGATCGGCTGTCAGAACAATTTGCTTATAATTAAAAATATATCCTAACAAAGCACTAAACAGAAGAACGGAAAAGGATGCATAAGTGTACCATAAAGGAACTTTCGCTTTTTCAAAGATTAACGGGAAAAAGCACATCAGTACACAAGCAGCAACAACTACCACAATCGCAACTTTTCGATAGAGCCAGCCTTGTACGGAAACGATTTCATTGATAGTCTGAGAATCTTTATTAAAAAGAGGCCTATAAAGTGCATAAGAAATGGCACTTCCAATTCCCAATTCTGCCAAATTCAAGAAGCCCAACAGGTTTTGCGCAGTTGTATTCAGTCCGAGAACTTCCGCTCCCAAATAGTCAAGAAAGACTTTGCGGGAGAAGAATTGAAGAACTAAATTAATGAAATAAAAGATAAGGGCTACCTTCGCATTTTTGATGCTCTTGGCAGTCCGGGAAGATTCAGGCACGTAATTGTTATTTAAGAATATATATATTGAAATATGAGGAAATCATGAACGTTCACTATGGCAACATTAGGTTCAATCATACATAATGAATTGAGACATTCAGATGTTTCTATGCAAAAATAGGCATTTTTATTTCCCTTATTTTTCTTAGAATTTCTTCCCGAACACTATATTCATAAACGTCATAAAAAGTATCTTGATGTCAAAGCCCCAAGAACGGTGTTCCAGATAGAACAAATCGTAACGCAGGCGGCGGAGCATTTTCTCCAAAGTATCGGTATAACCATTGTAAAGAGTGGCATACGATGTGACGCCCGGACGGATCTGGAACAAATAACGATAGCGAGGATCCTCCTTCATTATTTGGTCGATAAAGAACTGACGTTCGGGACGGGGACCGATAAAGGCCATATCACCACAGAACACGTTCCAAAGCTGGGGAAGCTCATCCAAGTGGTGGTCGCGAAGAAAACGGCCTACTTTAGTCATACGGGAGTCTCCCTCACCGGCATACAGGGCCGGGCCATGCTTCTCAGCATCCAGCTTCATACTGCGAAACTTATAGATGTTGAAAGGACGACCGAAACGCCCGATACGCTCCTGCTTGAAGATAGCGGGACCACCGTCTTCACGCTTCACCGCTATATAACAGAGTAAAAATAAAGGAGAAAAAACAATGAGCGCGCCAAGGGCCAGAATACAGTCGCCGATACGCTTTACGTTACGCTCAAAGGCATTCATTCCGTCGGGAATGAAATGATCATCCTTCTCAATTGGTTCCATAAAAATATAAAAGTCTTAGTTTAGTTCTATTTTCTTCCTATTCTATCACTTCGTAAGGATAAGGGTTCTCCTCAATGTTACGAAGCTCTTCAATGATCTCGGCCTGTCCGGAAGACAACGAGGTATTGTCCCAGCTTCCTATTATCTCGTGGGCTTCACGAAGCAGGGCCTCTTCATAGACCTCACCATAGCAATAAGTGAGCAAGCGCACTTTCAGCAAGGAGGCGGGAAGCTGTTCGAGCACCTCAAAAGCACGATCAAGCACAGACTGCTTATTACGCTCCTTATTACCGTAGTCATAAATCGTGGCATTATAACCTAAAAGGAGAGCCAGACAGAGATTGGCCTCTTCATCGGAGGTGCTACCCCGGAGCAAGAAAAGAGAATCGCACTCCAGAAGGACATCCTTATTCAAACGGCAAAAGGTGTCTGAATAGATAGGCTCACCGTCTACACCAAGATAAATCAGCTCGTGAGCCAAACGCTGGAGCTCAAGAGCACGAGAAGTCAAATTATTCATTGAGAAAGGGATTTTGATGGAATATTATTGTTTCTTGAAAACAATGTTTGAATTATTACTTGATTATCTTCAAATAAGATTTGGGAACCTTGACACTTGCGGTCAGGATGTCCTTGATACGGATAACGACATACGTCCTGTTGGCATTTGTGGCAACCTCGCCTTCAACACCGGTGAGATCGCCCTTGACAACACGCACCCTGTCGCCTACAACAAGGGAGGCATTGTCGAAGCTGACACCGTCGGGATTCAGGTCCATCACGAACATGAAATCGGACATCTGTTTGTCCGGAACCACAAGCATGGAACGGGTGAAGAGGTCTTTCATATAGAAAAGACGCACGCCATAGACATTGGAAAGGTCGCAGGCCGTCTGCTTGGTGGTGCGGATAAAGACCAGATTGCGGATGACAGGGACTTCACTGCGCTTGCGGCGGTACTTCAACTGGGAAACCACAATACGGGTGGGAAGGTAATAATCGACATCCAAATGCTCCTCAGACTTCAACCGGGAAAGGGATTTGCATATGGCAAACTCCTGCTTGTCACGAGTGCGGGCAGCAAACCAATATTTCTGTGTTTCAGACACTTAAAAGTAATATAATTTAAAGGAATCCTTCGGGTTAGGGTGCGCTTCGCGGTTTGAACGGGACATTTCTGACCATTCAAACCGTACGATGTTAGTTTAGCGTCTATAAAGCATTGCAAACGAATGAGTTAAAAGCAAAAAGTGTTTTTTAAACGTTCGTTTGATAAACGCAAAGATACGAGTGTTTTTATTATTGGCAAAATATTTGATGTAAATAAATGGATGATTTATTTTTATTTAGATACATTGCTTTGATTATTAATGCATTGCTTCCGTAGTGCTCTGAAATAAATGCGTTTATATTTTAACAATTTCACGTGTTGGAGAAATCTGTAAAAGAGGTGTTTTTTAAACGAACGTTCAAAAAACACTTTCCACATAGCTACAAAGCATAAAATCAGCCTCTTCGTTGCTACAATAACATTCCCTTTCCAAGTATATTTCTTCTGTATCAAGCAGAACCTGAAACGATTTCAGCGAACTCGGAATATAAAAAGAGAACCCTATCGGAGGTATTTTTGCATACCTGACAGGGTTCTCTTTCTCAACTGTAATCAGTACTAATTATTTTTTCCGGGGCAACTGTTTTAGCAGGTGTTCCACTGCAACTTTCAATTGCGCATCATCTCCGCTTATCATCTCTTCCGGCGTATTGTATATCAAAATATCCGGTTGCAGAGTATGATTCTCCAGATAATTGCCTTGCATATCCATGCAACCCACCTGAGGAATTCCAAATACAATGCTGGGATCGATCTGACGTTCCCACCACACAGCCGTCATTGTTCCGGCAACAGGCGTACCTACCAACTTGCCAATGCCTAAAGTCTTGTAAACAAAAGGAGTGCCATGGGCATTGCTGTAATTATCCTCACACAGCAACATGCAGGACGGTTTCAGCCATTTATTGAATGGATCGCTTCCGATATACTGCCCGCGTGGAACAAAGCGTTCGTATTCTTTTCCGCTAAGCAGCGTCACTACATCATCATGCAGCCACCCGCCACCATTATGGCGTACATCCACCACTACCGCTTCCTTGTTGCGATTACGTCCCAGCAGTTCGGAGTAGATCTTACGGAAGCTCGGACTGTCCATACCTTTTATATGAACATAACCGATACGTCCGCCGGACAGTTTCTCTACTGTCCTACGGCAATTCTCCACCCATCTTTTATAGAGAAGTTCACTTTGCATCGCATAGGTAATTGGTTTGATAGTTTCCTCGAAACGTTTCTTCGTATTCGGATCATAGACCGAAAGAATTGTTTTACGATTTGACTTGCCTTCAAGCAGCGGGAAATAGTCGGCACCAGCCTTGACAGCCACACCGTCTATCTTCTCGATGATGCAACCGGGACTAACATCCGTTTTCTTCTTGGTAAGAGGGCTTTGGGCTATGATTTCCTTAATTTTCAATCCATCTCCGGTGTACGATTCATCATAGAACACACCCAAAGCGGCCGTAGGCAACGTTGCACCGGAAGCATAATAACGCGCTCCCGTATGCGAAGCATTCAGTTCGCCCAACATTTCACTCAGCATCTCCGTAAAGTCGTAGTTGTTGTTGATGTAAGGCAAGAACCGTTTATAACTTGCTTTATAGCCGGTCCAGTCTGTTCCTTGCAGATCTTCTACATAAAACTTATCGTCCACTTGTTGCCACACATGATCGAAGATATATTCACGCTCTCCATAAGGACGATAATCAAAGAAAGCCTCAAACTCCACCGGAGTAACCTTGCTGCCCGCTACCTCTATTTTCTTCATGCCTTCGCTGCTGCAAAGGAAGATATTCTTTCCCTCTTTATCGGGCAGCAAAGCACCTGCACCTACGTCTTTCAAAAGGACTTTGGTTGAATTTTCCTTCAAATCATGCTTCCACAGGTCGTAGCCGTCCTCAAAAGTAGACAGGTAATAAAGCGCATCCCCTTTCGGAGTGAGCACAGCATCCGCCAGATGCGAGGAATTAACCGTCAGGCGTACAATACGATCGAACCGGTTCTCCAAATCGAATTTCAACGGTTCCACCTTCTTTTCTTTCTCCGCACCGTCTTCCTTATCGGTTTTCTTTTTAGTTTCTTTCTTCTTTTCAGCCTTCTCCTTTGCTTCCTTCTCCGCTTTTTCAGCCTCTTCCACTAAAGCCGTCTCTTCCTTGCTCATAAGGAAACGGTCGTAAGCCTCGGCATCGAAGAACATGATATAGGTGTCATCCTCAGATCCCCAACTGCCATGACTGCGATATCCGGCGCGGTCGCTTGTCCAAATCATCGCTTTTCCGCCCAATACCCATTTGGCATTGCCGTCCGTATAGCCGCTTTCGGTCAGATTCACCATTTCGCCCTTTCCGTCGGCATTCAGCAACACGACATCCTTGTTATTCCAACCACCGATACCTATAAAATCGGAAAGTATCCATTTACTGTCCGGACTCCACCGGAACCATTGGTCGCCATCGGAATAGGAGTACTGGTATTTGGCATCCATTACAGTACGCACAGCTTTCGTCTTCAGATTGATAACGCGGATGGCCGCACGATTTTCAAGGAATGCCACTTCTTTGCCATCAGGACTATATTGCGGCTGGAAAGAGGCTGCATCCGAATTGGTCAGACGCTCCTCTTTCAGCTCCGTAGCGTACGTAAACAGTTTTTCATCCTTACGGACAATAGCCGAAGTGTAAAGCTGCCAAAGACCGCCACGCTCGGAAGCATATACCAAAGAACGCCCGTCAGGAGCAAAATCAACACCACGTTCCTGACAAGGAGTATTTGTGACCTGCTTAGTGGTTTTGTAATCTACTGAAGTAACATACACATCTCCGCGAAGCACAAAAGCTACTTCCTTGCCGTTGGGAGACAAAGCCATCTCCGTAGCTCCACTACTCTTAATCTGGCGAATCAAATCTTTGTCACTCTTGTCGGAAACAATGCTGATGTTCACTTTCCGAGGCTCTCCGCCCGGAACCAAAGTATAGATTTCACCGTCAAAGCCATAACAAAGCCTGCCGTCTGCGGCTATACTGAGAAAGCGAACCGGTTGCTTTGTGTGGTGAGTGACCTGTGTGGCAGAAGCCGCACCGGGAGTACGCCGATACACATTGAAAGTTCCGTTTTCCTCGCTCAAATAGTAGAAAGACTTACCGTCGGGGGCCCAAACCGGCTCGCGGTCTTCACCACCAAACGTTGTCAATTGCCGATAAGCCGGCTTTTCACCCGGAGCATACATCCATATATCGCGAGCAATAGGAGAAACCTGATGCTTACGCCAATAATCCTCATACCCCTTTTTATCCTGATAGAGCACTGTTCCTTCCTTATTGATAGAGATGCATTCCATTGGCATCGGTGAATAAAGGACAGGACGCCCACCCTCTACCGATACTTTATACACCTGCCTGAATTGTCCATTGGAAGGAAAAAGGACCGTTTCGGCAGAAGGCATTATGTCTGCGGAGAACAGGATATGTCCGGCATCACTAAAGGCCACAGGCGTCTCACTTCCCGAATGGGTAGTCAATCGGCGCGGCTCGCCTCCCTCTTTGGAAACAATGTAAACATCCATGCTTCCCATACGGTCGGAAGCAAAAGCAATCCGCTTGCCGTCAGGACTCCACACCGGCTCCGTATCATGGGCGGGATTGGTGGTGAGCTGCATGGCACGCCCACCGTCAACCGGAACCGTATAGATATCGCCTTTATAAGTAAAAGCAATCGTAGTTCCGTCGGGAGAAATGGCACAATGACGCAACCAAAGCGGAGCATCCTGTGCAGAAGTAAAAGCCGCCAAACAGACTGCGGCCAAAGAGAATAATAGTTTTTTCATATACGGGTAATAAAAAAGGACGAACGACATAAAAATGATAAAAAAGCAAAAAGCCTCACGCCTTTTCCTTTCCGGTAAAAGTTCGTGAGGCTTTGCTTATGCTTTTAAGTTATCCCTCAATTAGAGAGCGCCTACTTCTTTCAGAGCAGCATTAGTTTTGTGAACAGCAGCAGCGCTGGCAGCAAACTTAGCTTTTTCGTCAGCGTTCAGTTCCAGTTCTACAATCTTTTCAACACCGTTCTTGCCGAGGATTACGGGAACACCGATACAGATGTCCGATTCACCGTACTCGCCTTCCAATGCTACCGAGCAAGGGATCATCTTCTTTTGGTCATGGATAATAGATTCAACCACATAAGCACCAGCCGCACCCGGAGCATACCATGCAGAAGTACCCAGCAACTTGGTCAGCGTAGCACCGCCCACCATAGTAGAAGCAACCACTTCGTCCAGTTTCTCTGCGCTCAACAAAGTGCTTACG
>OLQA01003611.1_pt1 | contig 10839 bp, 9 predicted proteins | sample 1673151 | NCBI WGS metagenome assembly OLQA01 (sample SAMEA3136760, study PRJEB25190) | human gut metagenome | biome: human gut; feature: human-associated habitat; material: faeces | place: Austria | collected 2013 | reverse complement strand
AAGCCCAGTATTATGAGGTGCGTTTTGAAACCCAATGACGGGAGCTTTCATGGCAGCAGCATTTTCCCATGTGATTTTTGATTTAGACGGCACCATCCTCAACACGCTCGAGGACCTAGCGGCCGCCGGCAACCATACCTGCGAGACGCACGGCTGGCCCACGTTTGCCGTCGACGAATACCGCTACAAGGTGGGAAACGGCATGCTTAGGCTCGTCGAGCGCTTTATGCCCGCCGAGTACGCCGGGGATTCCGCCATGTTCGAGCGCACCTATCACGAGTTTTGCGCCTACTACGCTCAGCACAAAGAAGACCACACTCATGTCTACCCCGGCATAAACAGCATGCTCGAACGCGTCAAGCAGGCAGGCGTGCGCACTGCCGTTCTCACCAACAAAGACCACGACGCCGCGCTGCCGCTCGCAGAAAAGTACTTTGGCGACAAGGCATTCGACCTCGTGCAGGGACGAATCGACGCGTTTCCGCCCAAACCAGAAGCTCCCATCACCCTGCACGTAATGGAGCAGCTGGGCGCATGCGCACAAGAGACCCTCTATGTGGGCGATTCCAATGTCGATGTTCAGACGGGGCACAATGCCGGCATCAAGGTTGCAGGGGTCACCTGGGGTTTCCGCGGGCGCGAGGAGCTCGAGCAGGCCGGCGCCGACTACGTGGTCGATAGCGCCGAGGAACTCGAAAACCTTATTCTCGGCCTCTAGGGGCGCCGGCAGCAGCGCCCCTGCTCAAGCAACCTACAAGGTCATATTGGGATCGGCATCCACGTCAAAGGAGGCAAAATCGCCTTCCTTGAACTTGCGACGCGCGACCTCCGCGATCATCGCGGCGTTATCCGTGCACGCGTTGAGCGGCGGAACCGTCACGCGAATACCCTGACGGCCCAGCTTTTGAATCATCATACGGCGCAGGTGCGGATTGGCCGAGACGCCACCGCCGATGCAATACTCACGGCAGCCCGTCTCGTGCAAAGCGCCCTTGGCCTTCTTGTACTGCACGTCAAACACCGCAGCCTCAAACGATGCCGCCAGGTCGGGCAGGTGAATGGTATTGCCGGCAGCAGTCTCGTGCTCGATATACGAAACCACAGCTGTTTTAAGGCCCGAAAGCGAAAAGCGATAATCACCGCGACGGTTGAGCGCACGGGGGAAATCGATAGCGCGGGGATTACCCGTCTCGGCAAGCTTGGAGATGATGGGGCCGCCCGGATAGCCCAGACCAAGCGCCTTGGCAACTTTGTCAAAGGCCTCGCCCACTGCGTCGTCGAGCGTCTCGCCCAAAACCTCGTAGTCGCCCCACGCCTTCACATGCACAAGCATGGTGTGCCCGCCGGAAACGAGCGTGAAGATAAACGGCGGCTCAAGATCGGGCTGCGCCAGAAGGTTCGCGTAGAGATGGCCCTCCAAGTGGTTGACGCAAATGAGCGGACAGCCAGCGCCCGCGGCAAAGCCCTTGGCAAAGGCCACGCCCACAACAAGCGCGCCTACAAGGCCCGGGCCTTGTGTCACGCCCACGGCGGCAAGCTCCGTCGGCGCAATGGGAGCGTCAAGTCCCAACGCCTCGGCGGCTTCCTCCAGGGCAGCATCCACCACGCCCACGATAACCTCAACGTGCTTGCGCGAGGCGATCTCGGGCACCACGCCGCCAAAACGAGCATGGAAATCAATCTGGGTGGATACCTGGTTGGCGAGCATGTTGCCTTCGGCATCGATGATGGCCACGGCCGTCTCGTCGCACGAGCTCTCGATTGCAAGCACAAGCTGCCGACGGGCAATCTCGGCCGCCTGCTCCTCGCCGCGCTCGGCGGCAGGTTGCGGCCAGGTGCGAACGGCGGCAGCCGTGGGCTCGGGAGACGCGGCGTCCACCGGCAACACAAGCGGCAGCTGCGCCGTCATGACCAACGCATCGGCGCCAGGCCCGTAATAGCTGCGGCGAACGCCGGCGCCGGTAAAGCCGAGCGACTCGTAAAGGCCGCGGGCAGCCTCGTTGTCGTCCTCCACCTCAAGCGATGCCGAGGTGCAGCCGAGCATCTGGGCATCGTAGCTCACGTGCGAGAGCAGCTTGCGCGCAATGCCCTCGCGGCGATGCGCAGAATCGACCGCTACGTCCAGAATCTGAACGTCGTCGTCCACAACCATACCGCCGGCAACGCCGATGATGTGGCCGTTATCATGCGCCACCCACCAGGAGCGCGGAGCGGGAAGATCTTGCGCCAGCTCATCGAGAAAAAGCTTCGCAGACCACGCCTCATGGCTTGCGCCCGCAAAGCAGGATGCGTCGAGCGCCGCAGCGCCCTCGGCATCCGCCGCACCCATGGGACGATACTGCAGATGCCTGCCGGCAAGTTCGTCGGCAACGCCCGTTGTCTCGGTGTGGGCACTTTCGCCCAGGCCCAACCGGCGCCGCTCGTTTTCCTCGGCATCGGACAGGCGCGTGTAGATGGGCAGCACGCCCGCCGGGTCGCCGTCGCCCGTGGCCTCGCTGCGCAGCAAGCCCTCCCCCGAGGGCCACCACAGCGAACGCTCCAAGCAACGAGCAGCTTCGTCTTCGGAAAGCAGCTTGCCATAGCGGACAAGGCCATCGCCCGTCAGACGAATCTCTGCCCAGTCGGCACGCTCGCGCCATTCGTCCAAAGCAACAGCGGTCTTAACCACGCGCTCGCGGTCGAACAGGCGCTGCGGGCCCGTCTCGTCGATGCGATACAGCGCTGGATAAACCTCGCCGCGCATGGCATCGGCGAGCACGCCCACCAGGCCGCGCTCGCCCGCACGCCAGGCGGTCCAGGCGCAAGCGTCAAGCGTCGAGGCACCCAGCAGCGGCACATTTGCCCCGCAGGCCAGGCCCTTTGCCGTGGAGATGCCAATGCGCACGCCGGTAAAGGAACCCGGGCCGCGGCCCACAACAATGGCATCGACATCGGCGATGCCAAACCCCGCCTCGGTAAGCGCCGCCTGCACGGTGTTCACCAGCTCCACGTTGGCGTGGCGCCGGCACATATGGTCGCGCGAGAGCATTTGCTTCTCGCCCGTCTCAAGATCGGTCCAGCGCAGGGCGCAGACCAGCATATCGGTCGAAGTATCAATCGCCACGGTAAGGGCGCGTTTGCTATTCAGCGTCATCTTTTACAGCCCTGTCAATCTGCCTAGCCAGCTCTTCTGCTCTCGCACCGTACGGCTTTAAAACAACCGTACGCTTATTCTCGTCATCCGCATCTCTCGAAATCACGACCGAGAGATACTCGTCGCACAGCTCGTCTTGGAACTGCTCGCCCCATTCAAGAAGGCAGGCACCCTCATATCCCAGCACGTCAAAAATGCCGGTATCCTCCAGCTCATAAGCATGCTCAAGACGGTATAGATCAAAATGGAACAGGGGAATCCTGCCACCATCATGCACGGCCATCAGGGCAAACGTGGGGCTCGTCACCGGATGCTCGTCGCCAAGGCCACGGCTCACGCCCTTGGTGAAGTGCGTCTTGCCCACGCCAAGGCCGCCCGTGAGCACAAGGATGTCGCCATCCGCGAGCGCCGGTGCCACAAGCTCGCCAAGATGCTCGGTATCCGCCGCGCCCGCACTCTCATAGCGCAGAGCTTCTATTCGTTTGAGCATCTATCTCTCCGCTTCCTGTTCTTTGTTGTTGTCCACCGCGGATGCCGCGTGGCGCGCCAGGTAGTCTCCCAGCATGCAAAAGTCCTGTTCCAGCAGCTTTTGCCATTCCGGGTTGCGCAGGGCAGCGGCGGGATGGAATGTAGGCATGACCACAAAGTGACCCATCTGATGAAAACGCCCGCGCAGGCGCGTGATGCCTATCTCGGTCTTAAGGACAAAATGCGTCGCGGGATTTCCCAGCGTAACGATAACGTCCGGCCAGATGCTTCGGATCTGCTCGCGCAAAAACGGCGAGCAGGCAAGCACTTCTTCTGGACGCGGATTGCGATTTCCCGGAGGACGACATTTGAGCACGTTGGCGATGTAGACTTCCTCGCGCGTCAGACCCGCCAAAGACAGGATGCCGTTAAGGTCCTCGCCCGCAGCGCCCACAAAGGGCTCTCCTTGCAGGTCTTCATTGCGACCCGGCGCTTCGCCCACAAACATCACGCGTGCATGAGGATTGCCCGTGCCAAAGACGATCTTGGTCCTCGTTTGGCACAGCTGGCACAGGCGACAGTCGCCAAGCACCGCCCGAATCTCGTCGAGCGCTACCTCGCGCGGCTTTTGATGCGTGTGCCCCGGAATCTGCATGACACCCATGAGCGACCTCTACACGTAAACCTTGTCGAGGCGCATGCCAAAGCCGCATGCCACCTCGTAGTTGATGGTGCCGCGCAAGCGTGCCATCTCGTCCACGGTGATCTCGGCATCGCCATCGCGACCGATGATGGTCATCACGTCCCCGTAGTTCGCCTCGGGCATGCGGCCCATCGAGGTCTCGGAGATGGCAACCATGCATTGATCCATGCAGATATTGCCCACCTGACGAATGCGCTCGCCCTGATAGAGAACGTCCATGCGATTGGAAAGGGTGCGCGAGAGGCCGTCGGCATAGCCAATCGGCAACGTGCAGATTTGCACGCGCGTCCGAGGCACGCGATAGGTAAAGCCATAACCCACGCCCTCGCCCATGGCAGGATGCGCCACGCGCGTTACGCGGGCGCGGACGCTCATCACCGGGTCCAGCGGGAAGATCGGACGCGTTGTCTCGCAAGGCTGCAGGCCATATAGACCGATGCCCGCACGAATCATGTCGTAATGGGTCGACGGGTCCAAGATAGACGCCGGCGTGTTGTCGCAGTGAACGATGCCGCATTCAAAGCCGGCATCTTTCATGGCAGCGACCGCTTCGTCAAAGCGCTTGCATTGAAGTTTGTAGTCCCAACCGCTCTGCTCGTCGGCAGTGGCAAAATGCGTGAACACGCCGTCGCACTGAATACCGCGATGGAAGTGGATCGAACGGCGGAACTCGATCACATCCGCGTAATGCACGCCAATGCGATTCATGCCCGTCTCGATAACCATATGGTACTTGCCAATCTTACCCAGCTGCGACGCACGCTCGCCATACGCAAGAGCAAACTCAAAGGTATAGACCGAAGGCATGATGTCATGCTCGAGCAGCAGGTCGATAGACTCGGCAGGAGGCTCGCTCAACAGCAGGATGGGCGATACGATGCCGCCTTCGCGCAGCTCGATGCCTTCCTTGACCGTAGCCACAGCAAACATATCGGCACCGGTCGCATACATGATCTTGGCGCAGGCAACGGCACCGTGGCCGTAAGCGTCGGCCTTGACCACGCAGCACAAGCGCTGGCGCGGGTTCAGCAGGTTTTTAAATGCGCGCGTGTTGCGACGCAGCGCACCTTGGTTGATCTCGACCCAGGACCAGCGGTCTTGCGGCAGCCTTGAGATGGCCATCTTACTCCCCCTCGGAATCGAGCGCGCCCAAGTCCTTAAGCGCCTCGTTCTCCACCAGTTGCATGGCTTCGCCGATATAGTCAATAAGGTCTGTGGCGATCACGCTTTTCTCGCCATACTCGGCAGCAGCGGCAAAACCGGTATACGAATGAATCGAGACTGCATAGGAAAGAGCGAGCTCCCACATGTCAACCTCGGCATGGAGCGTGGCGATGGTGCCGGAAATGATACCGGCAAGAACGTCACCCGAGCCCGCCGTGGCAAGAGAGGCAGGACCGCTTGCGGGAATCAAAACGCGCTCGACACCAACAACCGCCGTGGTTGGCCCCTTGCAGACGATAACCATGTTGTCCGAACCGCCGGCCCACAAAATCTTCTGGGCGGCATCGATAGCGGTGCCCAGATCGTAGACCTCGTCTTCCTCCCCCACCAAGCGCGAAAGCTCGCGATAGTGCGGGGTCATAATAAGCGGCGCCTCGCGACGATACATGTCGGGGGTCTTCTCAATGCCATCGATTGCGATGCGCGAAAGGCAGTTGAGAGCGTCGGCATCAAGTACCAGAGGAACATCGAGTTCAAGCAGGCCGGTCACAACCTGCATGCAGCCCGCGCTTGTCGTCATACCAGGGCCGCACAGCACGCAGTCGTACTTCTTTGCAAGCTCGCACACGATGGAGCGGGCAGCCGCGCCAAACGCACCGCGAGAATCGGACGGAATAGCATGAACCGGAACCGAAGGAAGCGCCATGCGAATAAGGTTGGCGCAAGCATCGGGAGCGGCCACCGCCACATACCCCGCGCCGGCACGCGCCGCCGCCTTCGCCGCCATCATGGCAGCACCGGGATAGGACGCAGAACCCGCAACTACCAGAACAGAGCCACGCGAATACTTGTCAATTGAAGCCGGAAGACCGGTGATGTAGTCGATGAGGTCGCCTGCCTGGACAATCTCGGCGGCGTGATCGACGTCGCCAATCACCTCGTCAAGCTTGTCGTACAGCTCGCCTACCTGAATGTCGCCCACGTACTCGGGGCCGTCACCACTATAGAGACCAATCTTGGGGGCAAGCATCGTCAGCGTCTTGTCGGCACGAATGCAGCAGTCCTCGACAACGCCCGTCTGCGCGTTGAGGCCCGAGGGGACATCGGCGGAAACAACAAACGAAGACAGTTCGTTTACGGCTGGAATCCAAATGCTAAAAGGAGGACGGGGCGCGCCGTGAAAGCCCGTCCCCAAAATGGCATCGACGATCACGTCGGCCTGCTCGCCAAGCTCCATCAGCTCATCGCGCGACGGGCCAACGACCACGTTAACGTCACGACCAGCGGTGCGGCGAGCGACATGACGCGCAAGGGCACTTGGAATCTCACTCGGATCGACCGGCGAGACAACATCGACATGGATATCTTTCTGCTGAAGAATATCCGCAGCAACCCAACCGTCACCGCCGTTGTTGCCAAAACCGGTCAACACGAGCACACGGCTTGGATGCTCGGCTTCGACAACCGAAGCAAGAAGCTCTCCTGCGTGCTCCATGAGCTCTGCCTTCGAAGTGCCCTCGCGCTCGATAATGTCTTCGAGTCGAGTAACTTCCTCGATATTCAAAATCGGCTTCATCTAGCGCTCCTCATTCTCAAGAGCCTCATCGCCGCTCTGGACGCGCTCGAGCTCGTCGAGTACCGAACGCGCCTCTCTAAACGATTGCGCGATGCGCTGTTTTTCATCTTGTGCGGTCTGTTTTGCCTTGGGGCGCGTCTGCTCGGTCAAGGCCATGGCATTGGCGATGGCAAGATCGCCCGTTGCAGAAAGCGAGAGCGCAAACTCAACAATGCCGCGCTCCTCCGCCAGCTCTTTTGCCCGTCCGGCCAAAAGAACCGCGGGCCGGCCATTTTGCCCAGCCGTAACCGAAACATCCTTGCGACCAATGCCCTTAAAGCCCGTGCCCAGCGCCTTGAGCACCGCCTCGCGGGCAGCAAAGCGACAAGCATACTGAGCCATGGGGCGAGAGGAGGTTTCGCAAAACTCAACTTCCTCGGTCGTGAAAACGCGAGCGAAGAACCCAGGCGTAACCTGGCGGATACGCTCCATGCGAGAAATCTGAACAATATCGACGCCGACGCCGGCCTCTGCCATCACGACCCCCTTTGGCAATCAAATAGAACCATTTGTCTATTGTATCCACTCAAGAGGAGCTACGGGGTGGGCATACAAGAATGATGAAGGGCATCGAAGCAAATCCAGCACCATCACCAGCGCCCCATACAAAATGAGGCAGGCGTGACCGTGCGAGGTACATGCACGATCACGCCTGCGCTTTAAGATATAGCAGAATGGAGGTCTGCCCACAAAGCAAGAAGCCTAAAAGAGGGACACGGCACAAACTCGGGGAAGGCCGCCAAACACTATACGTAAAGAAAGTGAGAGCTACTCGTTCTCGATAGTGATGGGATCTTGAGCGAGCGAGCTGGAGCAGCCGCAGCAAGCGGACTTGCTCATCTCGTCATAGAACGCCTGGACACCCTGGCCAAACTCGGTATCGAGAATGCCCTGCTGCCTGCAAAGGTCCAGCGCCTCCGAAAGGGCGTTTACGGCCTCGCCGCGATAACCGCGCTCGAACTGCACGGCGCCCAAATCAAAGAGGCAGGCAATGAGCGGCTCGCCCTGGCCGTAAGCACGTGCGACCTCCTTTGCGCGTTCAAGATACTTGATCGCGGTCTCGAAATCGCTCATCAGGCGCGACTCATGGCCAATACCGACGCAGGCATCGTAGAGCAACGGGCTGGGGTCCTCGCCCAACACCTCGCAGAGCTCCATGAGGATCTCGCGCGCCTTCTGATGCTCGGCCATGGCGCTGAACACGCGTGCAAGGTTGGTCTTGATGCTCACGACTTCATTGCTCTTTGGGCCGTGGGCAGAAGCAAAGTAAGCAGCAGCGTTGGACAAAGCGTCGATCGCCTCGAGATGCATGCCGCGCTTCATAAAGCAAACACCCATCTCGTTTTGGACAACGGCGTGCATCTCGGGGTTGCCAACCGTCTGCTCCATCGCAGTGTTGAACAGCTCCTCTGCAGCTTCCCAGTCCTCGTTGGCGTAGATGCCGTCAACCTCACGGTAAAAATCTTTGATATCCATGTTGGTCTCCAGTCTTAACCTAGTTGATGATGCACTTCACGCCGTGGCTCTCGATGATATCGGCCAGCTCGCGCATGCGCGCATCGCTGGGCGGCTGAACATCGGGAAGCAGGTACGTCGAACCCAAGCGCTCATGCTTGGTAACGCCAAGCTTGTGATAGGGCAGGATGTTCATCGTCGGGAAGTGGCATTCGGCGGCGAACTTCGCGATACCGTCGATGTTTTCGTCCGAATCGGTATATCCGGGGATGATGGGAGTCCTGAGCACCATGCGCTCGGGGCAACGCTCGCCAATCAAGCGCAGGTTCTTGAGAATCACATCGTTGCTCGCTCCCATGATGCGCTTGTGCGCCTCGGGATCGATGACCTTGCAGTCGGTGTAATACAGGTTGATGTAGGGCATCACGCGCTCGAGGTTTTCGGTCGGAACGCAGAGCTCAGACTCAAGAACAACGTTGTATGCCTTTTCATGACACCTGCGGAGAAGCTCCTCGAGGAAATCGGGGTGAAGCAGCGGATCGCCACCAGAAACGGTCACGCCGCCCTTGGCTCCGTAGACAACCGAATCACGTTCGATCTTTGCCATAACGTCATCGACGGTCATGAGCTCGCCGGCAACCGAGAGCGCTTCCTGGAAGCAAGCGTTCACGCACTCATGAGTGGTGCACTTGTCGCACTTCGAGCGATCGTGGCGAACATGACCGTACTTGGCGATTTCCTCGGGGTCCGTCACCGCAGTCACTGCGCCATGGGGGCAGACCTTGGCGCAGAACATGCAGCCCACGCACTTCATCTTGGTGTAGAGGAGCTGTGGGGTGCCCTTCTGGGATTCGGGGTTTGCACACCAGGGACAGCGCAGCGTACAACCCTTGAAGAAGACGTTCGTCCTGATGCCGGGTCCATCATGGGTAGAAAAGCTCTGGACATCGAAAATCATCGCTTGGAGCTTACCGTCTTCAGTCTTCATCATTTGTTCCTTCCAGATCAGGGCTGCTAGTGAAAAGCGCACCCGAGCAGTCTGCCCGGGTGCGCCAGAGGGGCAGGATGTAGTCTGTTGCTACTCTCCCCAAACCTCTTCACGAGTGGGTTGCTTGACGATGTTCACGAAGACCAGGGCAAGCAGGTAGAAGATCGTTGCCAGCCAAATGGCGACAAAGTAGCTGCCCGTAACGTCGCGAAGGAAGCCTGCGATGTACGGACCAAGGCCTGCGCCACCGGCCATGCCGATGAGGGAGACGAGGCCCCAGCACTGCGGCATTTCCTTGCGGCCAAAGACAACACCGACCGTACCGGCAATCGACGGAATGTAGATGCCGTAGAAGAAGCCAAAGACAACTGCGTACACGACGAAGGCCCAGACTGCGCTGCCGCCATCGGCGGTCAGGCGCACGCCGTAGTTCAGCCAAAGAGCCATGGCAGCGCAGCCGATGTACGAGAAGGTCAAGACGCGCTTGCGAGCCTTGAGGGGATCGCCCATCTTGGCGGTGAGCTTATCGGTGAAACCACCGACTGCGATAGCACTGAAGATGAAGACCAGGCCGATCAGGCAGTAGATGTACGTGGCGGTCATCTTGTCATAACCCAGGTCACCCGTGGTGTACTGAATGGCGTGGGAGAAAACGATGAACTCGGCAAAGTTGGAGCAGAACCACAGGATGGAGAGAATCCAGAAAGCCTTGTGCTTAACAGCCCACTTGAAGGGGACGTAGAACTCCTCGGCCTTCTTCTCGGTGCCCTCGGAAGCAGCAGCCTGGCGAGCCATGAAAGCATCGAAACCGAGCGGCTTTTGGCCCACATCCTCGGGCTTCATAATGGTGAACTGAGAAGCGATACCGATGCCGACGATGAGGATGATTGCGAAGACCCTCATCATCGTCTGCCAGGACTGGCCAGCGATGAGGTTCATGGACACGATCGGGCCAAGGCACATAGCAGCGCCGGCGGCAGCGGTGGTAAGGCCCATCGCGATACCGAGCTTATCGATGAACCACTGACGAACCATCGAGGTAACGGGGGCCCAGAAAGCACCGGAGCCGATACCAGCGATGACGCCGTAGAAGAGCCAGTACTGCCAAGGCTCAGTGGAATAGCTGCAAAGGAACAGGCCGGCAGCCATGATGCAGCCGTGGAGCAGGTAGGTCTTGCGAGGACCGAGCTTATTGATATAAGTACCGGTCAGGAATGCAAAGATTCCGTAGAAGACCATGAAGAGGGACGAGCCCAGAGAAACAACACCCGTAGACCAACCAGTACTTGCGCACATGCCTTGGATGAGAGTTG
>OLQA01003606.1_pt1 | contig 10844 bp, 5 predicted proteins | sample 1673151 | NCBI WGS metagenome assembly OLQA01 (sample SAMEA3136760, study PRJEB25190) | human gut metagenome | biome: human gut; feature: human-associated habitat; material: faeces | place: Austria | collected 2013 | reverse complement strand
ATACGGCTGCTCGAAGAAAACGACGATTTTTTCATCGTTCTTCTATCTGATGAAAACAAAGCAGTCGGATTTATCTCTTATTGGGAATGGAATGACTTTTCCTATGTCGAACACTTCGCCGTAGACAGCAGTTGCAGAGGATCGGGCTATGGGGCGACTGCCATGACCGAATTGCTAAAACTCATTAACAATCCGGCAGTTCTCGAAGTAGAAAAACCATTAGACGATATCAGTCAACGGAGAATACGCTTTTACGAACGATTAGGTTTCGTTTTATGTACACGTCCATATACCCAACCGCCATATTCTCCTGAAAAACAACCGTTAGAACTATACCTTATGTCTTTTGGAAAGATAGATCTAAATCAAGTTTTCGATACAGTCACGTCTCGAATCCATCAAAAGGTTTACGGTGTCGAATAACATATTCTCCAATCTGAAAAAAGTTTGATATGTAAAATGTTAAAAATGAAATTTAATATATTAAAATCCAACGAAAAGATGGTTTCTTAACAACATTATATTATTTTTGTACAAAAATATGCCGTGAGGCAAAACGTTTTATTATGAAAAATCATTCTTTTCTGAAATATTGCACGAGTATACTGCTAATATTTATCGCAGTAGCATGTACTACTGGAAACAAAGAGCAGAAAATTGTCACGGTAACTATACAACCTCAGAAATATTTTGCTGAAAAAATTGCAGGAGACCGGTTCAATATTAACTGTATCGTTCCTCCCGGCAGTAACCCCGAGGCCTACGATCCCTCTCCGTCTCATCTGGTTCATTTGGGCAAAAGTATCGCCTATTTCAAAATCGGGCACATAGGCTTCGAACTTGCTTGGATGGATAAATTGGAACAGAACAATCCGAATATGAAAATATTCGATACTTCCGAAGGTATCGATATACTTTCAGGTACGCACGAGCACAACGATGCCAATGTACACCACCATCATTTCGATGCCGATCCGCACACATGGAGTTCACCCAAGAATGTGCGCATCATCGCCCAAAACATGTACGAAGCGTTTGTTAGTATCGATCCCGACGGAGAAAAAGTATTTCGCAAGAACTACAAAGAACTGCTCGACGAAATAAATCAAGTGGATTCCGTCATGACCGAACGGCTCTCACCGGTCAGCGGAACTATGTTCGCCATATATCATCCGTCTCTCAGCTATTTGGCCAAAGACTACAATCTGCACCAGCTCAGTTTGGAATACAACGGAAAAGAACCGTCTGCTTTTTATTTGAAAAAAGCCATAGACATAGCACGCGAAAACAACGTGAAGGTTATATTTATCCAACAAGAATTCGATGCCAAACAAGCCGAATCATTCGCATCTGAAATAAATGCGAAGGTAGTTCCTATTAACCCACTTAGCTATAATTGGAGCGAAGAACTTTTACATATAACCGATGCCATTGCTGGAAAATAAAATAATAGCCATAGAAAACGTATGGCTCTCTTATACAGACAAGAATATCCTCGAAGATATAAATCTGGATATTTATCAAGGTGATTTTCTTTTGATTACCGGCCCTAACGGCGGGGGAAAAACGTCATTGCTGCGTACGATTCTCAGATTACAGAGTCCGACTAAGGGACGAATTTCCTTTTTCAGACAAGGAGAGCCCGTATCTTCATTAGATATGGGTTACCTGCCTCAAAAAAACAGCATAGACAGCCGATTTCCCATTACCGTAGAAGAAGTAGTAGCTTCGGGTCTTATGGGTAACACCCAAAAGGGAAATACAAAATTTGACTCTAAAAAAGAAATAGACGAAATGCTCGACCTCATGGGTATAACCGCTTTGCGCAATAAACCCATCGGGGTGTTATCGGGAGGACAACTCCAACGATCTTTGTTCGGGAGAGCTCTTATTTCTAAGCCGGAAATGTTAATATTGGACGAACCGGCATCTTATATAGACCGTCAATTCGGGAACCGTATGTTCGAGATTCTACGGGATTTATCGAGTAACGGAACAACCATCATGATGGTATCCCATGAAATAGAACCATTCATAACATTGTCCAATCGCAATCTATATATTAATCACATTTTGGGAGACCGCTAAACCCACACAACTATCGGCAAAGTCACCCGCGAGACATTTGTTTCCATAAAATAAGCGAGGCGGATAGAAATTATCCGCCTCGCTTATTTTAGAGTCTTTTCACTTATTAGTTAGAAAAATCAGTTACATTCTTACGATTGGCAAAAACACGATCGAATTCCTCTTTGGATCCGACAATGAGTTTGTCAAACTCACGTTGCCCCGTACCGGCAGGAATCAAGTGTCCGCAGATAACGTTTTCTTTCATACCTTCCAACGTATCTACCTTACCATTGATAGCAGCCTCGTTGAGCACTTTTGTCGTCTCTTGGAAAGAAGCGGCCGACATAAAGCTCGATGTTTGCAGGGCTGCACGGGTAATACCTTGCAGAATCTGTTCGGAAGTAGCAGGAATTGCATCGCGCACCTGTATCAACTTCAAGTCTTTCCGTTTCAAAGCCGAATTTTCATCGCGCAATTTACGCGCCGTAACGATCTGTCCGGCTTTCAACGTTTGAGAATCGCCCGGATCGGTAACGACTTTTTTACCCCAAATACGGTCATTTTCGTCCATGAAGTCTCGCTTGTCGACAATCTGTTGTTCCAAGAATCGAGTATCGCCCGGATCGAGAATTTGAACCTTACGCATCATTTGACGAACAATCACCTCGAAGTGCTTATCGTTAATCTTCACACCCTGCATACGGTACACATCTTGAACTTCGTTCACGATATATTCCTGTACAGCCGTAGGACCTTTGATGGCCAAGATATCGGAAGGAGTAACGGCTCCATCGGAAAGCGGAGTTCCGGCACGCACGTAATCGTTCTCTTGTACCAATATTTGTTTGGAAAGAGGAACCAAATATTTCTTCGTCTCACCCGTCTTGGAAACCACAGAGATTTCACGATTACCACGTTTCACTTTCCCGAAGATCACCTCACCGTCGATTTCAGAAACGACAGCCGGATTAGACGGGTTACGTGCTTCGAACAACTCGGTTACACGAGGAAGACCACCGGTAATGTCACCGGCTTTACCGACCGCACGAGGTATCTTAACGAATACATCTCCCGTTTTAATCCTATCGCCGTCTTCAATCATCAAGTGAGCTCCCACAGGCAAAGCATAACTCTTGATTACCTGCCCGGCTTCATCGAGAATTTGTGCCGACGGTACACGGGTACGGTCTTTCGATTCGATAATGATCTTTTCTTTCAAACCAGATTGTTCGTCCGATTCTACACGATAAGTAACACCTTCTTCCACGGCTTCGAAGTTGACTCTACCGCCCACCTCCGAAACAATTACCGCATTGAAGGGGTCCCATTCGCAAATCATATCGCCTTTCTTAACGGTATCGCCATTGTTGAAGAAAAGTTTTGATCCATAGGGAATATTGGCAGTCATGAGCACCATTTTCGTATTCGGGTCGATAATACGCATTTCGGCCAATCGACCTACGACAATCTGTACTCTTGTACCGCTATCGGATACATTTTCTACCGTACGAAGTTCGTCTATCTCCAAAATACCCTCGTAACGAGATGTAACGCTCGATACAGCCGCAATATTCGAAGCGATACCACCGACGTGGAACGTACGCAACGTAAGCTGTGTACCCGGCTCACCGATCGACTGCGCGGCAATTACACCCACAGCCTCGCCTTTTTGAACCATGCGGTTATTAGAAAGGTTACGTCCGTAACATTTAGCACAAACACCTTTCTTCGATTCGCACGTCAGAACCGAACGAATCTCCACCTGTTCGATAGGAGAATCCTCTATCTTCTTGGCAATAACTTCGGTAATTTCTTCACCGGCATGAACCAATATCTCGTTAGTCAACGGATTCACTACATCGTGAACAGACACACGTCCTAATATTCTTTCACCCAAAGAAGCTACGACCTCCTCGTTATTCTTAATCTCGGTACAAACCAAACCGCGCAATGTACCGCAATCCTCTTCATGGATAATGACATCGTGAGCTACATCGACCAAACGACGGGTCAAATAACCGGCGTCGGCTGTCTTCAATGCTGTATCGGCAAGACCTTTACGAGCACCGTGCGTAGAGATAAAGTATTCCAACACGGAAAGCCCCTCTTTAAAGTTTGCCAAAATAGGGTTCTCGATGATCTGACCGCCTTCTGCTCCCGACTTTTGGGGCTTGGCCATCAAACCACGCATACCCGACAACTGACGAATCTGGTCCTTAGAACCACGAGCTCCCGAATCCAACATCATGAATACCGAATTGAATCCTTGATTGTCGGCAGAAAGTTGCTTCATCAAAATATCGGACAGACGAGAATTTACGTGAGTCCATGTATCGATAATCTGATTATAACGCTCGTTATAAGTGATGAAACCCATGTTGTAGTTGTTCATGATCTGTTCCACCTCGGCGTTACCTTCGGCAACCAAAGTCTCTTTTTCGGGCGGAACGAGCACATCACCCAAATTGAAGGACAAACCTCCCTTGAATGCCATGTAGTAACCCAAGTTCTTGATATCGTCAAGGAACTGAGCCGAACGTGTCACACCGCAAACTTTAATCACCTTACCGATAATATCGCGCAACGATTTCTTAGAAAGGATTTCATTGACATAGCCGATCTCCTGAGGCACATACTGATTAACCAATACACGACCCACCGAAGTATTCTCGACCATGTGCTCGATGATATTACCGTCCTTATCGACATCTTTCACAACGACCGATACCGGAGCGTGCAACGAAACTTTACCTTCGTTATAAGCGATTTCGGCTTCTTCGGGACCATAGAATTTCAGTCCTTCACCCAACGAACCCGGACGAAGTTTGGTAATATAATACAATCCCAAAACCATATCTTGCGAAGGCACAGTGATAGGTGCGCCATTGGCGGGATTCAAGATATTATGAGCACCCAACATCAACAGTTGAGCTTCAAGAATTGCCTCGTTTCCGAGAGGCAAGTGAACAGCCATCTGGTCACCGTCGAAGTCGGCGTTAAATGCCGTACAAGCGAGCGGATGCAACTGGATAGCCTTACCTTCGATCATTTTGGGCTGGAACGCCTGAATACCCAAACGGTGCAACGTCGGGGCACGGTTCAACAGCACGGGGTGTCCCTTCATCACATGTTCGAGGATATCCCATACCACAGGCTCTTTGCGATCGACGATTTTCTTAGCCGATTTTACCGTCTTAACGATACCACGCTCGATAAGTTTACGGATAATAAACGGTTTATACAATTCGGCCGCCATATTTTTGGGCAGACCGCATTCGTGCATTTTCAATTCGGGACCTACGACGATAACCGAACGCGCAGAATAATCGACACGTTTACCCAACAGGTTTTGGCGGAAACGTCCTTGCTTACCTTTCAAACTATCGGAAAGAGACTTTAACGGACGATTAGCCTCGGTTTTCACTGCGCTGGACTTGCGAGAGTTGTCGAGCAAAGAATCCACAGCCTCCTGCAACATACGTTTTTCGTTTCGAAGAATAACCTCAGGAGCCTTGATCTCCATCAATCGTTTCAAACGATTGTTACGGATAATCACCCGACGGTACAAATCGTTCAAATCGGAAGTCGCGAAACGACCGCCATCGAGAGGAACCAACGGACGCAATTCGGGCGGGATAACCGGTATGACTTTCAAAATCATCCATTCGGGCCGGTTCCTACCCTTCGAAGCCCGGAACGACTCAACGACTTGGAGCCGTTTCAAAGCCTCGGTTTTGCGTTGCTGAGAGCCATCGGTGCTGGCACGATGACGCAAATCGTAAGACAGCTCATCGAGATCCAAACGAGAAAGCAGATCGTAGATAGCTTCTGCTCCCATCTTAGCGATAAACTTATTCGGATCGGTATCTTCGAGCATCTGAATTTCACGAGGAAGTGAATCCATGATGTTCAAATATTCCTCTTCGGAAAGCAAATCGTAAGTAGCCAAGTCCGATTGAGGTCCCGGCTGTATGACAATATAACGCTCGTAATAGATAACAGCGTCCAATTTCTTGCTGGGCAATCCCAACAAATACCCAATCTTATTGGGTAACGAACGGAAATACCAGATATGAGCTACCGGAACAACGAGCTGTATATGCCCCATGCGTTCGCGGCGCACCTTCGCGCGCGTCACCTCTACACCGCACCTTTTTCTCTGTTACTTCCACACCACATCGGTCGCACACGATACCTTTGTAGCGAATACGTTTATATTTTCCACAATGACACTCGTAATCTTTTACAGGTCCGAATATACGTTCGCAGAAAAGACCGTCCCGCTCAGGTTTATAGGTACGGTAATTGATGGTTTCGGGTTTCAAGACCTCACCGCTCGAATTTTCCAGAATCTCTTCGGGCGAAGCCAAACCGATCGAAATCTTCGAAAAGTTACTCTTTATTTTGTTATCTTTTCTAAAAGCCATATGTTTTTAATGTATAAAGAGTTATTGGCCGACTGTCACATTTCTGCGACAGTCTGGCCATTGGATTTTATTTATTCTAAGTTGACGCTAAGACCAAGACCTCTCAATTCATGCAATAACACATTCAGAGACTCGGGAATACCGGGTGTCGGCATGGGTTCGCCCTTAACGATTGCCTCATAGGCTTTCGAACGTCCAACCACGTCGTCCGACTTGATCGTCAGGATTTCCTGCAAAACATGAGAAGCACCGAAGGCTTCGAGAGCCCAAACCTCCATTTCTCCGAAACGCTGACCACCGAACTGTGCTTTACCACCCAAAGGCTGTTGCGTAATCAAAGAGTACGGACCGATGGAACGGGCATGCATCTTGTCTTCGACCATGTGACCCAGTTTCAGCATATAGATTACCCCCACCGTAGCCGGCTGGTCGAAACGCTCGCCTGTGCCACCGTCATACAAATAGGTCTTACCATAACGAGGAAGCCCGGCTTTATCGGTCCAAGTATTCAAATCATCAAGGCTCGCCCCGTCGAAAATCGGAGTCGCAAATTTTTCTCCCAACTCGGCTCCAGCCCAACCTAAAACGGTCTCGAAAATCTGTCCCAAGTTCATACGAGAAGGCACACCCAACGGGTTCAAAACGATATCGACCGGAGTTCCGTCGGCCAAGAAAGGCATGTCTTCCTGACGAACGATACGCGAAACGATACCCTTGTTACCGTGACGTCCGGCCATCTTATCGCCCACGCTTATCTTACGCTTCTTGGCAATATACACTTTGGCCATTTGCACGATACCAGAAGGAAGTTCATCTCCGATAGAAATATCGAATTTCTTACGACGCAACTCGGCATCATATTCTTTATACTTCTTCAAATAATTGATGATAGTAGCGCGTATCAATTCGTTCTTAGCGGCATCGGTCGTCCACTTGCTTACCTGTACCGTCGTATAATCGATTTTATTCAGAACAGCCTGAGTGAATTTCGTTCCCTTCGACACGACATCGGTTCCCATGAAATCTTTCACACCCTGAGAAACCTTACCTTGTGTCAAAACAAGCAACTTATCGATGAGAATGGCTTTCAAACCGTTCATCTTTTCTTCATATTCCTCGTCGAGTTTCGGAAGAATGGCTTTGTCGCTGAGTTTCGATTTTTTCTTTTTAATGGCACGAGAGAATAGATTCGTACCGATAACGACACCTTTCAACGAAGGAGTAGCTTTCAAGGAAGCATCTTTCACATCGCCGGCCTTATCACCGAAAATCGCACGAAGCAATTTTTCTTCGGGAGAAGGATCGGATTCTCCTTTCGGAGTAATCTTACCGATCATAATATCTCCGGGATTAACCTGAGCTCCGATACGAATAATACCACGTTCATCGAGGTCTTTCGTAGCATCCTCGCTTACATTGGGAATATCGGAAGTAAGTTCCTCCATACCGCGCTTGGTTTCACGCACTTCCAACGAATATTCATCGACGTGAACCGAAGTAAGAATGTCTTCACGAACGACACGCTCGTTCAACACGATAGCATCCTCGTAGTTATATCCTTTCCACGGCATGAATGCGACTTTGAGGTTACGTCCCAAAGCCAACTCGCCATTCTCGGTGGAATAACCTTCGGTAAGAATATCTCCGGCTTTAACCCGGTCTCCCTTGTGGCAGATAGGACGCAAATCGATAGTCGTACTCTGGTTCGTCTTACGGAACTTGGGTATGATATATTCTTTTACGGAATCTTCAAAACTTACAAATTCTTCATCTTCCGTACGATCGTAGCGAATACGAATCGTAGTGGCATCGACAAACTCGATAACGCCATCGCCCTCGGCCGTAATCTGCGTACGAGAATCGCGAATCAACTGACCCTCGATGCCCGTTCCCACAATAGGAGCTTCGGGACGCAATAAAGGAACTGCTTGGCGCATCATGTTCGACCCCATCAACGCACGGTTCGCATCATCGTGTTCGAGGAACGGAATCAACGATGCAGCGATAGAAGCTATCTGAGTAGGCGACACGTCCATCAAATTCACCTGATCGGGCGACACGACGGGAAAATCGGCCTCCAAACGAGATTTTACCCGATTACGGACAAATGTACCGTCGTCATTCAACGGTGCATTACCCTGCGCTACCACCAAGTTTTCCTCGGCTTCGGCGGTCAAATAAACCACACCCTCGGGCGACAAATCCACTTTTCCATTTTCCACTTTTCGATATGGAGTTTCGATGAAGCCCAAATCATTGATTTTAGCATATACACAAAGAGACGAGATCAAACCGATATTAGGACCTTCGGGAGTCTCGATAGGACAAAGACGTCCATAGTGCGTATAGTGCACGTCACGAACCTCGAAACCGGCGCGTTCGCGAGACAAACCGCCGGGGCCCAAAGCCGACATACGACGCTTGTGAGTAATTTCGGCCAACGGATTCGTCTGATCCATGAACTGCGACAAAGCGTTCGTCCCGAAGAATGTATTGATAACAGATGATATCGTCTTTGCATTAATCAAATCGATGGGAGTAAACACCTCGTTATCCCGCACATTCATTCTCTCACGAATGGTACGTGCCATACGAGCCAATCCCACTCCGAACTGATTATATAATTGTTCTCCTACCGTGCGCACACGACGGTTGCTCAAATGGTCTATATCATCGACATCGGTCTTCGAGTTAATCAACTCAATGAGATATTTGATAATTTCGATGATATCCTCTTTCGTAAGCACCTTCACATCGGGCGAGGTAGAAAGGTTTAATTTCTTATTTATTCTATAACGTCCTACTTCTCCCAAATCGTAACGTTTCTCCGAGAAGAAAAGGTTGGTAATCACCTCGCGGGCACTGGCATCATCGGCTGGCTCGGCGTTACGTAATTGGCGATAAATATACAACACGGCTTCTTTCTCCGAGTTGCTGGAATCCTTTTGCAACGTATTGAATATAATCGAGTAATCCGACGTGTTGCTATCCTCTTTATGCAACAAGATATTTTGGACTCCCGATTCGATAATATCGGCAATATGCGATTCTTCAAGGACAGTTTCACGAGGAATGACAATCTCGGTACGTTCGATAGAAACGACCTCACCGGTATCCTCGTCTACAAAGTCTTCCACCCAAGCCTTAACGACATTACCCGCCAATCTGCGGCCAATGGCTTTTTTCAAACTTGCTTTGGAGACTTTCAAGTCTTCTGCCAAACCGAATATTTCGAGAATATCCTTATCGGTCTCGAAACCAATCGCACGCAACAAAGTGGTAACGGGCAACTTTTTCTTCCGGTCGATATAGGCATACATCACGTTGTTTATATCAGTGGCAAATTCAATCCAAGAGCCCCTGAACGGAATAATACGTGCCGAATAAAGTTTTGTACCGTTAGCGTGTATACTTTGTCCGAAGAACACGCCCGGAGAACGGTGCAACTGTGAAACGACAACACGTTCGGCCCCATTGATAACAAACGTACCCTTAGCAGTCATATAAGGGATAGGGCCTAAATAAACGTCTTGAATTACCGTAGCGAAATCCTCATGATCGGGATCGGTACAGTATAATTTCAATTTGGCCTTTAACGGTACGCTGTAAGTCAACCCTCTTTCGAGACATTCTTCAATCGTATATCTCGGCGGATCGATATAATAGTCCAAAAATTCGAGGACAAAGTTATTGCGCGTATCAGCAATGGGGAAATTCTCGGCGAATACCTTGAAAAGCCCTTCGTTTTTTCTTTTTTCAGGCGGGGTGTCGAGTTGCAAAAAGTCTTGAAATGACTTCAACTGAACTTCAAGGAAATCCGGATAAGGAAGCGGATTCTTAATTGAAGCGAAATTTACGCGTGGTTTACCTATTGTAGAAGACATTTATAAAAGGGATTAAGTGAACTTAATTAAAAATATATACACAAAAAGGTTAAGAATCACCGAGTGAGATGATTCTTAACCAAACTCTCTGATTAACAGATGTATTATTTAAGTTCAACTTCTGCTCCAGCTTCTTCCAATTGTTTTTTCAAAGCCTCAGCATCAGCCTTAGCAAGACCTTCTTTGATGTTGTTAGGAGCACCGTCTACAAGGTCTTTTGCTTCTTTCAAGCCAAGTCCGGTGAGTTCTTTCACCAATTTAACGATAGCAAGTTTATTTGCACCAGCAGCTTTCAAAACAACATCGAAAGATGTTTTTTCTTCAGCAGCAGCTCCACCAGCGGCAGGAGCAGCAGCAACAGCAACAGCTGCAGCAGCAGGTTCAATACCATATTCGTCTTTCAAAATTTGAGCAAGTTCGTTTACTTCCTTTACGGTCAAGTTAACTAATTGTTCTGCAAAAG
>OLQA01003604.1_pt1 | contig 10847 bp, 8 predicted proteins | sample 1673151 | NCBI WGS metagenome assembly OLQA01 (sample SAMEA3136760, study PRJEB25190) | human gut metagenome | biome: human gut; feature: human-associated habitat; material: faeces | place: Austria | collected 2013 | reverse complement strand
GTGCTGAAACTTTTGCAGGACACTTGCAGAAAAACGGGAATGACGGTTATCGTTATAACTCACAATCAGGCGTTGACGGCAATGGCGGACCGAGTTATAAAGATAAAAAACGGAAAAGTCGAGAGTATGCACGCAAACCCCGCGCCCGCGGACGTTATGAGTCTTGAATGGTAGTTTCTGCCCAAAATAATTTCGATTGAAAAAACAGGAAAAATGAGTTCGGTACTTTTTAAGGATTTCTTTAAAGAAATAAAAAACACCTTCAACAGGTTTATTTCAATATTTGCGATAGTCGCCTTGGGCGTCGGGCTTTTTGCCGGGCTCAAGGTTTCAAGCCGTGTCATGAAAAAATCTGCGGACGCATATTATGACGGTCTGAATTTTTATGATCTGCGTCTTGTTTCGACCGTCGGTTTTACGGAAGATGACGTCGTCGAACTCCGAAAATACGGCGAGTTGTCGGAAGTTGAGGCAACGCATACAACGGATGCGCTTTTTGATTCCGATGTGGGTCAGTTGTCCCTCCGCGTTTTTGAAAAGGATGCCGGAAGCATAGACTCGTTTCTTCTTACAGAGGGTACATTCCCCGAAAAAAGCGACGAGTGTGCGGTCGATTCAAGACTTTCTTCCAAAATTAAAATAGGCGATAAAATTGCCGTTTCTTCCGAAAATTCCGAGACTGTTACGGATGCGCTGACACCAAAAACGCTTACTGTTACCGGATATATCAGAAGCCCGATATATCTTTCTTTCGAACGGGGAAACACGAATATCGGAAACGGTTCTTTGGACGGATTTGTCTGCGTTCCTTCATCTGCTTTTGACAGTGAATATTATTTTGAGATAGTCGCAATTGTAAAGGGCGCGAAAGAACTCGTTTGTTACGGTGACGAATACAAGTCGCTTGTCGCTGCCGCACAGGACCGCGTGGAAGAGTTCGCTTCCGAGCGCGAGGGCGTTCGCTATGAAAGCATTTACGAGGAATATTCGAAAAAAATAAACGATTCGCAACAAGAACTTGACGACAAGAAAGCCGAAGCGGAGGAAAAACTTGCGGCAGCTCTTGCAGAAATAGAGCAGGGCGAAACCAAACTCGCTTCTGCAAAAAAATCTTATTCGGACGGTTTGAAAAAGTACAATTCCGCGCTGGCGCAATATGAAAAATCTTATAATGATTTTGTGACGGCGAAGCCCGCGACTGTGAAAAAGCTTGAAGCGCTGAATGACGTATATAAAGCAAAAAAATCGGAATATGACGCTTCCGTTTCTTCTTATCAGGCTTCGCTTGTCTCTCTTGCGGAACTTTTGAAATACGTTGAAGCTCTTGAAGACGCGGGTTCATTCGACGCTCCCGCATACCGTGCGGAGTATGAAAACAAAAAAGCGGAACTCGACGTGTTCGGACAGCAACTTTCCGAGGCGGGAAAAAAACTTGCCGAAATGAAAGCGGGAATAGACGGCGGATATGCCGAACTTGACGCCGCGGAAAAAAGACTTGCTTCCGCAAAAGCAAGTCTTGATAATTCGGCGGCAGAACTTGCAGCCGCAAAAAAGAGTATTAAAAAAGGCGATGCGGATATGGCTTCCGCCCGCGCAGAGTATGAAAAGTCGAAAGCCGATGCCGACAATGAGATTGCCGATGCGCAGAAAAAAATCGACGAGGGCAGGGCAGACCTCGAAAAAATTGAACGCCCTACATATTATGTATATTCGAGAACCGATAATACGGGATATTCGGGTTTCAGCGACAATTCTGATAAAATAGATGCGATTTCGGGCGTTTTTCCCGTATTTTTTGTTATCGTTGCGGGGCTTGTGTGCTTAACAACAATGACCCGAATGGTTGAGGAACGCAGAGTTCAGATAGGCGTTCTGAAAGCGCTCGGTTACGGCAAGGTCGCGATTGCGGGGAAGTATCTTGTGTATGCGGGACTTTCGAGTCTCAGCGGTTCGATCGTCGGAGTTTTTCTCGGATATTGGATATTCCCGACCGTTATAATAAAAACTTACACGATGATGTACGACGAATTTCCCATCGTTCTTGAATTCAACGTCAAATATGCGGTTCTGGCTTCTTCCGTTGCCGTTTTGTGTATGTGTGTAACTACGTTTTGGGCGTGCTTTGCGGCACTTTCAAGTGTTCCCGCGCAACTTATGCGTCCGAAACCGCCCACAAGCGGCAAAAAAGTATTCCTTGAACGGATAACACCGATATGGAAGAGATTGTCTTTCTCCCACAAGGTTTCCGCAAGGAATCTGATAAGATACAAAAAAAGATTTTTTATGACGCTGATAGGCATTTCGGGCTGTACGGCGCTGTTGCTTACGGGCTTCGGTCTTCGCGACTCGATAGGAGATATTCTGCCCAAACAGTTCGATGAGATTCAGAAATATGACGTTGTCATAAAAACCTCAAACCCTTCATCTTCCGATGAAGATACTGCTCTGAACAAGACGCTTGCCGATGACCTCGGCGAAGATATTTATGTTTATCAGCAGAGCGCAGACTTGAAAACCGACGATGCGTCTTTCGGAATATATTTGGTCGTTCCCGAGAATTCCGAAAAACTGAATGATTTTATCGTGTTCCGAGACCGTATCACACATAAACAGATTGATTTCCCATCTGCGGACGGCGTTGTTATCACCGAAAAACTGTCTTATAAATTCGGTATCTCTGTCGGAGATAAGATATCCGTTTGCCCCGACGGAATGAATACATATGAGTTCACTGTCGGCGGTATAACGGAAAATTATCTGTACAGTTATGTTTACGCAACGCCCGAACAGTATGAGGCCGCGGTGGGAAGCAGACCCGAATATGAGACCGTTTGGGGAATATTCCGTGACGGAACTGATATAGAGGCGACCTGTTCCGAGATAATCGGAACGGATAATGTTCTTGGACTTTCGAAATTCCTCGATATGAGAGATCACTTCAACAAAGTGCTTAAAGGTCTGATATCCGTCGTTATTCTTATCATCGTTTGCGCAAGCCTGTTGGCGTTTATTGTTCTTTACAATCTTACCAATATAAACATTACCGAACGCACTCGGGAGATAGCGACAATAAAAGTTCTCGGGTTCACGGATAAAGAGGTCGCGGGTTACGTCTACCGCGAAAACGTCGTTTTGACATTGCTCGGCAGCGGACTCGGACTTGTTCTCGGGATATTTTTGCATCGGTTCATAATCGTGACCGCCGAGGTCGATGCCGTTATGTTCGGCAGGCAGATACATCCGATGAGTTATCTGTTCGCTTTTGCAATGACTATCGTTTTCTCCGTCATTGTCGCGTTGGTCATGCACTTCCGTCTTAAAAACATAGATATGGTCGAGTCCTTGAAATCGGTTGAATAACACGGAAAAGTCAGTAGTCAAGAGTGGTTGTAGACATTATCCTGTCTTTCAGACAGTTGATTATCCGTATCTCCATTCCCCGTTCTATTGCCGCGTTTATCGTTCGCAGAGTTCCTCCCGCAGAACCGTTGCTGACGGCGATAAGGCGCGTTGCGTGGTCGGTCATATAAATGTTTCGTGCCATATATGCTCCCGCGTTGCCCGAGGAACTTATATAGAAAACGCCGTCGCAGTTTGCAAGTATCTGTTGGTATCGTTGCTGCTGCGCCATGGTCCATTGCAACTCCTGTCCGTCAAACGGCACGGCGGCAAACAATTTCAGCGTTTCGTTACGTAATCCGTAAATATAGCGGAAACGCAGCACTTCCTGCGCCGCCCATGTGTCGGCTCCGAGTGCCATGCCTGTTATAAAGTTTCTGTAACCGAGTTCGCAGGCTATCGCTATCTCGCGTTTAAGCCCGAGCTTTATATCCTCGCAAAGGTGATCCCTTTCGCTCTTGATTCCGAGCTTTGTCGGACGATGCCCTGTGAACGTGCACCATTTCCCCTCTGTTCCGAGACGCAGTATTTTTGATTTGTCGAAGACCTTTTTTTCGGGTTCTTCATATCCCTTTCCGAACAGCATCGGGATCCTCCTTTCACTTTATTGCGAATGTATTATATCACACAGCGCGATAAATGTCAATAGAAAATTCTCAAAACGTGAAAAAAATATATTCTGAAAAATTTTTCCGAAGGGTTATTTCGGCTATGTCAATTTTCAAAACGGCGCTTGCTCCGCTTGCGGGTTTTTCGGACGGCTCGTTCCGTCGTGTTTGCAAACGTTTCGGCGCGGATATCGTAACCACCGAAATGGTGAGTGCAAAAGGGCTTTTTTATTCGGATAAAAAAACGGCAACATTGCTAGCTTTTGAACCTTTCGAACAGCCTGTTCTTGTCCAGATATTCGGTTCGGAGCCGGAAATAATGGCTTTTGCGGCAAAGGAAGTTTCAAAACTGTCGCCTGCGGGAATAGACATAAATATGGGCTGCCCTATGCCGAAAATAGTCAACAACGGAGACGGCTGCGCTCTTATGAAAGATTTGAAAAAGGCGGAAAGCGTTATTCGTGCGGTAGTTTCCGCAACAGAACTTCCCGTCAGCGTCAAATTCCGTTCGGGATATGACGAAAAGCATATAAATGCCGTAGAGTTCGGTGTCATGTGCGAAGAAGCGGGAGCAAAAAGCATTACAGTTCACGGCAGAACGAAAACACAACTTTATTCGGGAAAAGCCGATTGGAATATCATCCGCGACGTAAAGGACGCAGTATCTGTTCCTGTTTTCGGAAACGGAGATGTGTTCAACCCCGAAGATGCGAAAAATATGTATGAGCAAACGGGGGTTGACGGTATCGCCGTCGGCAGGGGAGCGCTTGGCAATCCTTTTATATTCGAACAGATAAAAAGTTATATACAGAGCGGCAGCTATTCCGAATTTGACGAAAAAACGCGGTTGACCGTGGCTTTGGAACAAGTTCGTGATATGTGCCTGATAAAGGGTGAAAAAGTCGCTATTCCCGAAGCGCGCAAACATCTTGCGTATTATCTGAAAGGTATGCACGGCGCCGCAAAAATCAAAAATGCCGTATTCTCGGCAAAGACTTTTAATGAAGTCGAAAGGTTGCTTATCGATTTTATGAATGAACGGTAACAAGCGCCGACGGGTGCAATATAAATATGCAGTTAATCAAAAAAACAATGCCGAACGGAGGTGACGGACTTGACCGGCGAAGAGTTAAAAAAATTGAGACACGGAGATCACGACGCCTTTGAACGGCTTGTCCGTGACAACCAGGAAAACGTGTTCCGCGTTATTGTTTCCGTTGTTCGGAATGAAGAGGACGCAAGAGATCTTGCGCAGGACACTTTTGTTAAAGCATATACGTCGATAGCTTCTTTTAACGGTACAAGCTCCGTTTCGACGTGGCTTTACAGAATAGCTTATAATACGGCTCTTGATTTTTGTCGGAAGAGCGGAAAAATGCCCGATTCGAAAAGCCTTTTTGACGAAGACGATTCGGAAATGCGGAATTTGAGAGCCGCAGAAGAGACGCAGCCCGAAAAAGCGTTTGAAAGAACCTCTCTGCGTAAAAAAATATTTGCGGCTCTTGCGGAATTGCCCGAAGAACAGAGAAAAATGATTGAACTCAGAGACGTTCACGGATTCAGTTATGAGCAAATATCAAAGATGACGGGCGTCAGAGAAGGCACTGTCAAATCCCGTATAAACAGAGCGCGTGAAAGTTTGCGAAAAAAATTATCGGAATGACGGAACTTTTAACGATTTGCTTCGTCTAAAATAATGAGAACGAAAGAAAGGGGAAAAAACGTATGAAATTCAGATGCGAAGATTTTGACGGTTATATAGACAAAATACTCGATAATTCTGCGTCGGAAGATGTCAAAAGCGCGTTTTTCCTGCATCTTTCGGAATGTGAAAATTGTTGCCGCGAATATGAAAACGCAAAATTTATAAAAGAAACGCTTCGCGACCGCAGTCCGAAACTCGACGAAGACTTCACCTCGTCGGTCATGGCGCGTATATCGGCTCTGCCGGAAAAGAAGAAAACCGTTATCCCGTTCAACCGCGTTATGCGTGTCGCGGCGCCCATTGCCGCCTGTCTGCTTATAGTTTTTGCTGTCGTGTTCAGCGCATTCTCTTTGGAACAACGGCAGAAGTCTCTTGGTGAATATATTTCGAGAGATGTTCCCGATGAAGCTGCACAGGCATCGTCAAAACAGACGACGGAGAACGAATCGGATTATATTACCGAAAATTATATCAAATATCTCACCGACGGTTCGGAAATTCCGAATTACGGAACTTATTCGGAACAGAGTGTTCTCGATATACTCAGCAAGACCGTTGACGGATACGTTAACGACGAATACGGTTATATCTGCTTTATGACCGTTGCGGGACTCGACAATCTGAACAATGCAGAAAAGACCGTGTATATGCCCCGAACCAATAACGGCGACATAATGCTGTTTACGACATATCTGCCGCAGATAAACCTTATAAGCGAAGTCGGCGACGAACTTGTCGATTACTTCGTCCTTGACGGCAGCGGCGACGCGCAGAAAGCGCTTGTTATAGTAAGACTCAAAGTTTCGAAATATTGACAAGTCATTTATATTAAAAACAACTTTCAAAACTTTCATACGAAATATTCTTTCGATTTCGAGGGAAGAATGCCTAACGGCGGGAATCAGGACGGCTTCTGATTCCCGCCGTTATGGCTTTTTGCACAGTTTTTGCACTTTAGAAGCGTGCGGTTTTGTGCGTTGTAATCCGTGTCAGTGATTAGAAATTTTTCTTTTTAAAATTTGACAATATCCTCCAATGCCGCCCGTTTGCTTGACGCAGAGCGGTTTTTGTGATATAATACATATGTCGTGTAAATCGACATGACCGTGAAACCATGAACAGAGCGCGTCGGAGAAGCGCGGTTTTGTGGTCTGCCTTTTAAAAACTCGGCGTCGAAAACTTTTTTGTTTCAGACGCTTGCACGGCTGTTTTATATCGTACCCCGCGACGAATAATTCTTCTCTATGCCCGAAGTCAATGAACTGAGGGTAACGTCGCACGGTCGAGACGCAAGGGGCGTCCGAGGGGACGGTAAAATAGGAGGTGTTGCATTTTATGCGAAAACGAATATTCGCCTTTCTTATGGCGTTTATTATGACCGTTACGCTTGCATCCGGTATTGTCGTTTCTCAGGCGGCGTCGAAAGCAAAACTGCTGACGGTTGACGAACTTATGGAAAAGTTCCCGAACGGAAAGTATTGGAATCACGGTTCGGGAGCCAACAATCCCAACGGTTGGACGGATAAACCCTGCACGCATCACAGCGCTTGCAGTTGGTACGGAACTTGCGGCTGCAATAGTTTTGAAAATGCCATCCAATGTTGGGGCTTTGTTCTTAAACTTGCTTATGACGCTTACGGCGTATCAGCGAGAAAAAGAGCAAAAGCGTATTCTTTTGATGCCATAAAACCAGGTGACATTGTTGTTTATACCGGTTATTACGGCTCCGAGCATTACATCTTTGTAACTGCGATTAAAGACGGATATGTTTATTTCGGCGACGCCAACGGCGTCGGTGTTTCCCGCGGCTGTGAAATCAGATGGGGAAGAAAAACCGTTTCCGAATTGAAGTCGAAATTCTCTTATACTTATTCGGCGCCTTATGCGCTGAAAGAGTCGAGCGGTTCGACCGAAACTCCCGATACTCCGTCGTCTTTTTTGCCGGGCGTATATACGGTCCATACGTCAGACACATCGAATATCCCGCTTAACGTTAGAGCAAGCGCCTCCACATCGGCAGCGATAGTGGGGCAACTTGACAACGGGACCGTTGTGAACGTTACCGAGGTGAACGGTTCATGGGGCAAAATCACTTATAAAAACATAACAGGCTGGATTTCTCTTGAATATGCCACTTGCACTGCTCCGACAACGTGTTCTGTCGTTGTCGATGTATCGGAGGTAAAACTTTCTGATAAATTGAATTTGAAATTTTCTTCCGATGCGAATGTTGAGTATGTCGTAACGGTGACGGTCAAGAACTCCGTGGAGAGCCTGGAAGTTCTGAATACTGTCGTTTCGGAAGACAATCTTTCGATAGAAGTTACCCTCGGCGGAACATACCTTGTAAATGTTACCGCACGCAACGCCGGCGGAAAAGCCGCGGCGAAAACTCTTACGCTGACGGTCGATTATTGCCCGGGTACATACATTGTTACTTGTGCTGGTACGACTTTGAGAGTTCGCTCCGCTCCGATTTCCGGCGACGTTATAGGTTCGCTCCGTGACGAAACCACCGTTAAGGTTACGGAGATAAGCGGCGTGTGGGGCAAGATCTCATATGACGGCAAGACAGGGTGGATATGCCTTGATTATACCGAATACGAATCTTCGGATCCGAATGATGACATAGAGATTGATATCATTTTAGGCGATATAAACGGCGATAAAGGCGTTGATATTGAGGACGCAATGCTTCTTTTCTATCACGTTGCGGGGCGGCAAAAACTCGCGGAAGAACAATTGAATGTTTGTGATTTTAACGCCGATGACTCCGTAGATATAGCTGATGCGATGATATTGTTCTTTTTTGTCGCGGGCAGAATCGACTCTTTGAGTTGAGTATATCGTCCTGTCGCCTGACGGATTTTTGAAAAAAGTCTCTGTTCTCGTATTGACGGTCGGAATGCTTCGGCACGGCAATACATGACAAAAAAATAACTTGTCTACCTTAATTATATATACGCGCGCGTATGCGTGCGTATATATTTTTTAATTTGAACGTTTCCACCTTGCCGCGTGTGCCGAACTTTTTGGGTGAGTGTTGTTTTTACTTTTAAAGTTGAATCTTACTTTTAAGGTTGAGTACTATTCTGTTTGTGTCTGTCTTGGAAACACACCATTTTTTTTTGACATTTCCGCCGAACCGTGTGTACCGAAAATTTCTGCGAAATTACTTTTGGGGTGGTTTTGTTGAGTATATTCAAAATCGTGTTTTAAAGTTCTGTTTGAGCGTTTTCACCGTTCCGTGTGTGCGAAAAGTCTTGTTTACAGGGTAGAATTTTACCGTAAAAGATTGTTGAAAAGTTACAAAAATGAAAATCGGCCCGAAAACAGGCTTAATGTTACAAAAAATTCACCTAAAAAGTTGAGAAAATGCAGTTTTTGGCTTGACAAGCATATATAATATATGTTATAATAACTTGCATGGCAAAAATGCAAAAGGTGCGATGACCGCGGAGGTTACTGAAATTCACCACGGTAAAGGTGACAGAGAATTCCGCGCGAGCATTATCCAACACATTGGATGAAATACCGAATTTAGTTGATGTAATGCGACAACCGTGTTTTCACGTTGCGAAACGGCGACAATTACTCTCGCTGTGAGAAAACGCACCCGCCGCTTTACCACTCGGCAAGTTTTATGGTTCGGGATAGGTTTGCCTTGTCCCGGCATTTTTTTGCGCAAAGGCAAGAAAAACACATAAGATCAGGCTTTGAGTGTTCGGTTATTCATCTCCATACTTTGATGGGTCTTGAAAGCCCATAAAAATCAGGGCAGAGACCCGAATAATATGAGGAGGCGAACATTTACAATGGCTAAACAGGAAAAGATCAGAATCCGCTTGAAATCTTACGACCACAATCTCATTGATATGTCAGCTGCAAAGATAGTTGAAACTGCAAAGAGATTCGGCGCAACCGTTTCCGGTCCCGTACCCCTGCCGACCGATCGCGAAGTTATCACCATTCTTCGTGCGGTTCACAAGTACAAGGATTCCAGAGAACAGTTCGAGACAAAAACTCACAAAAGAGTTATCGACGTGATCAAACCCAATCAGAAAGCCGTTGAAGCGCTTATAGGAATCGAACTTCCCGCAGGCGTCGATATGGAAATCAAACAATAAGAAAAACTAATTTGTCTTTTGCCATGACAGGTTTTATGATAGCTAACCGCTAAAAGCTATTCCCGTCGATGAAAACATCGAACGCGGTCAAGTTGGCAAACGCCAACCAATAACCGAAAGGAGTAATTCTAAAATGGAAAAAGGAATCATTGGCAGAAAGATCGGCATGACGCAGCTTTTCACGGAAGCCGGAAATGTCGTTCCCGTAACCGTTGTTGAGTGCGGTCCCTGCGTTGTTGTGCAGAAGAAGACGACCGACACCGACGGATACGATGCCGTACAGCTCGGTTTTGAAGACCTCAGAGAAAAGCTGGTCGTTAAACCGAGAAAAGGTCATTTTGACAAAGCAGGCGTATCCGGAAAGAGATATGTAAAAGAATTCAGATTTGAGAACGCTGAAGAGTATACACTTGCTCAGGAAATTAAAGCTGATATCTTTGCAGCAGGAGACAAAATTGATGCAACTGCTGTTTCAAAAGGTAAAGGTTTCCAGGGCGCAATCAAGCGTCACAACCAGAGCAGAGGACCTATGACTCACGGTTCCAAGTTCCATCGTCATGCTGGTTCTAACGGTTCAGCATCTGATCCAAGTAAGGTATTCAAAGGTAAGAAGATGCCAGGACAGATGGGTAACAAGAAGATCACTGTTCAGAATCTTGAAGTAGTAAGAGTTGATGCAGAGAACAATCTCATCCTCGTTAAAGGTTCTGTACCGGGACCAAAGAAATGCCTGGTAACAATCAAAGAGACAGTGAAGGCAAACTAGTCTGACAGCTAAGAAAGGAGGAACATACAGATGGCAAAAGTATCTGTTTACAATATCGAAGGTAAAGAAGTTGATACAATCGAACTGAACGATGCTGTATTCGGTGTTGAAGTTAATGAGCACCTCGTACACATGGCAGTTGTAAATCAGCTTGCAAACAATCGTCAGGGAACACAGAAAGCCAAAACACGTTCTGAGGTTTCAGGCGGCGGAAGAAAACCGTGGAGACAGAAAGGAACAGG
>OLQA01003589.1_pt1 | contig 10875 bp, 8 predicted proteins | sample 1673151 | NCBI WGS metagenome assembly OLQA01 (sample SAMEA3136760, study PRJEB25190) | human gut metagenome | biome: human gut; feature: human-associated habitat; material: faeces | place: Austria | collected 2013 | reverse complement strand
GGGTGGAGAACTGACTTCGTATACGGAGATGATGGAGAAAGCCAGAACGCTTGCAACAGATAAGATGGTAAGGAACGCAGAGCAGATGGGTGCAGATGCAGTAGTATGTGTGCGTTATTCCTCCAGCGAAGTAATGCAGGGAGCTGCTGAGGTTTTAGTATATGGACAGCAGTCAGACTGATTTGACGGATATATAAGCAGGATGGCAGTAGATAATAGCCGTCCGCAGTCGGAGAATTCTGCCGGGCAGGATTCTTTTTCTTCGTTAGCTTTTGATTTTATTTTTTTATATTGAAAGTATTTGGAGAGAATCAGGAAACAGTCAGAAAGTTTAGTTATAATTAGAGTTGGGAGAACAGAATGGAAGATATAAGAATAGTCTTTTCGAACATCATGGAGAAGCTTCTCAAACAGGCACATAAGAATAAAAATGTGTTAGAGTATAAGGAGATTAACGATGCATTTAAGAATATTGAGTTAACTCCGGAGAAGTTTGAGTGGATTCTTGATTATTTTGAAAAACAGGGCGTTGATGTTTTAAATACCAACGAAGATGAAGATAACGATGATAATTTTATAGACGATGATGCAGAGGAAGTAGAGATTATTGACGATGCGGATATTCTTGAAGGTGTAAGCTTAGAGGATCCGGTTCGTATGTATTTAAAAGAGATTGGTAATATTCCTTTGCTTACTGCGGAAGAAGAAGTTTTTCTGGCGCAGCGTATTGAGAAAGGTGATGAGCAGGCGAGAAAGCAGCTGATCGAGGCGAACCTTCGACTGGTTGTCAGCATTGCTAAGAAGTATGTAGGAAGAGGAATGTCTTTCCTTGACCTGATTCAGGAAGGTAATATGGGTCTGATGAAGGCCGTTGAGAAGTTTGATTATAAGAAGGGGAATAAGTTCAGTACATATTCTACCTGGTGGATTCGTCAGGCGATCACAAGAGGTATCGCTGATACAGCGAAGACGATTCGTGTACCGGTACATATGGTGGAGACAATTAATAAGGTTGTCCGTGCACGCCGTACCCTGACACAGGAGCTGGGAAGAGAACCTACCAGCGAAGAGATTGCAGAGCGTCTTGGAACAACCAAACAGAAGGTAGAAGAGGCTCTTGAGATTTCACGTGATCCTGTTTCTATGGACAGCCCGATTGGTGAGGAAGAAGATTCCAGTCTCGGAGATTTTATCGAAGATGAGAATATGCTTTCACCATCTGATTCGGCTGACTATCAGATGCTGAAGAAGGAACTGGTGAACGCACTGGATACGTTGACAGACCGTGAACGCAAGGTTATTGAGCTTCGTTTTGGCCTGATCGATGGACAGGCCAGAACACTGGAAGAGGTTGGCAAGGAATTTAAGGTTACGCGTGAACGTATTCGTCAGATTGAGGCGAAAGCGCTGCGCAAGCTGAGACATCCGTCCAGAAGCCGCAAGCTGAAGGATTTCCTTCAGGAGTAACAGGATTGCTTCTCTGCTGCGGATGAGAGGACTGCCGGAAGGCAGTTTATAATGATGAGATCTATATAGAATGCTGCATATGTAGGCGTTTCCAGATATGGAGCCGACAATGCAGCATTTTTTTGCGAGTCTACGCGAGTAATGAGCTAAAGCCCCTGTTTGCAAAGGACTTTGGCGAATAGATTCAGAGGTGAACAGTATGATTTTTGACACACGTTTTTCTGAGAAGGAATCGATACGCTATGGCGTGGTGGACGGCACGGCAACCATTGTGAAGTATGAAGGCGATGAGATGCGTGTTGTGATTCCGGCGTCTATTGATGGTTTCAAAGTGACGAAGATCGAGCCCTATGCTTTCTCGGAGAAGTCTATGAAGTATATTCAGTTTCCGGATACGTTGGAGGTGATCGACCATCATGGTTTCAGTGAATGCAGGGAACTGTTGAATCTGGATTTTCCGGATTCACTGAAATCCATTGGCAATTATGCTTTTTATAATTGCTGGGCATTGGAACAGGTGCATCTGACAGCCCATATCCGCTCTATTGGTTTTGGTGCTTTCAAGAACTGCGAGAAGCTTTCAGAGATTGTTCAGGACAAGATTGAAGGGCTGGATATCAGTATCGGTAGTATCCTGGATGATTTGAACCAGCAGATTCACGTGATTGTGCGGCAGTTATACCCGGATAAGCCTGTGGAGGAGGCCAGAGTTATTTTTACGGAGCATGATTACGAAGTGGTCGCCAATGTGGCTTCCATGTGTAAGCAGTTTGAGTCTACGGAGATTGGTTCCGGCAAGTATATCCGCTACTGTATCGGCATCCAGGATGTGGATTATAACAAATACGATGGGATGTTCTATGTCCTTTTAAGGGGTGATTCCTTTGATACGATCATCACGGTGGCTATGGAGCGTCTGATGTATCCTTATGCATTGACGTTGGAAGGCGAGCATACGTACAAGGATTATATTGCAGAACACGCTTTGGAAGCGGCGAAGAAGTTTATTCAGGAGGATGACAAGGACAAGCTGACTTTTTTGGTCGATCTGGGTGTGCTTGACAGTGATGAGACAGACCAGGCCATTGATCTGGCGCTGTCCCTTGACAAGACAGAATTTACTGCTTTTCTGATGGATTATAAACACCGGAATTTCAGTATGGCAGATGAGTCCTTTGATTTATAGGAGGTTTTGACATGCATGAGATGAAAGAGAAGCTGATCAAGGCCGGAACTGACATTTTGAATGCTTCCAAGACAGAATTGTATGTCTCTATGCGTTTTTTGGATATTGCACTGAATAGTCTGGGTTATGAAATGGATCTGTCCATGAAGACGATCGGTACGGATAGTCAGAAGATTCGCTTTAATCCGAGATATCTGATAGAGAATTATCAGAATGACAGTGTGCTGGTGAATCGGGCTTATCTGCATATGCTGCTGCATTGTGTATTCAGACATATGTTTCATAACCGTGGCAAGGATGAAGATGTCTGGAATCTCAGCTGCGATATTGCAGTTACAGCCATCATTGATCAGATGAATTACCGATGTATTCGGCTTGTTGTACCGGATGAACGACAGGCCATGTATGACCGACTGAAGTCAGAGATGAAGGTGCTGACAGCAGAGGGCATTTATAAGTCGCTGACAAAACGGCCTCTGACATGGCTTGAGATGGAAGCGGCTAAGAAGCAGTTTGTGGTGGACGATCATGTTTTCTGGGATTCGGAGCAGGAGGATCAGAAGGATGGCGACGGCCGGAATGATCAGAATCAGAACAACGAGGACAATCAGGATGATGAGAACAATGATCAGAACAATCAGAACAATGACAGACAGAAGGAACAGAAAGAGCAGGAACGTAAGGAGCAGGAGAAACAGTGGCAGGAGATCAGTGAGAAAATGCGCACGAATATGGAGACCTGTTCTAAAGACGCGGCTGAGATGGCTGGAGACCTTTATGACTATATTAAAATAGCTACAAGAGAACGTTATGATTACAAACGTTTTCTTCAGAAATTTACAACGCTTCGAGAAGAAATACGACTGGATCTGGACAGTTATGATTATATTTATTATACATACGGTCTGAATCATTATGGCAATATGCCCCTGATCGAGGCCCTTGAATACAAGGAAGTCCGCAAGATAGAGGAACTGGCCATTGTTATTGATACGTCAGAGTCCTGTTCCGGTGAGTATGTGCGTTGTTTTCTGGAGGAGACATTTGCCATTCTGACAAATAAGGACAATTTTTTCAGGAAGATGAATGTACACATTATCCAATGTGATGCCAAGGCTCAACAGGATGATGTGATCACCTCTGAAGAAGACATGAAGCGTTATATGGAGAATTTTAAGCTTATCGGTTTCGGCGGTACGGATTTCAGACCGGCTTTTGAGTATGTCAATGAGCTGTGCCGCAAGAAGGGGTTCAGACATCTGAAGGGACTTCTGTATTTTACGGATGGCTACGGCACTTACCCGGCCAGACGTCCGGATTACGATGTAGCCTTTGTTTTTCTTGAGGAAAGTTATAATAACAGACATGTGCCTCCTTGGGCCATCAAGCTGATTCTTGGACCGGAGGATATACAAATGGGAGGATTAGACCATGAACATTAAACAGGCAAAGGATGAGATCAGGCATACCGTTCAGGCTTACCTGACAAAAGATGTACTGGGAGATTATGCGATTCCTGTGGTCAGACAGAGACCGATTCTTCTGATCGGACCGCCGGGTATCGGCAAGACAGCTATTATGTCACAGGTGGCAAGGGAGTGTGGTGTGGCACTGGTTTCTTATACGATTACCCATCATACGAGACAGAGCGCCATCGGTCTGCCATTCATCGAGAAAAAGAATTTCGGCGGCAAAGAGTATTCAATCACAGAATACACAATGAGTGAGATCGTAGCGTCTATTTATGAGAAGATGGAAGCAACCGGGCTCAAAGAAGGCATTTTGTTTATCGATGAGATCAACTGTGTATCCGAGACACTGGCACCGACTATGCTGCAGTTTTTGCAGGGCAAAACTTTCGGCAATCACCAGATTCCTGAGGGATGGGTGATTGTGACAGCCGGTAATCCGCCGGAATACAACCAGTCTGTCAGAGAATTCGACATTGTCACCCTTGACCGTGTCAAACGGATCAATGTGGAAGAAAATTATCCGGTATGGAAGACCTATGCTTATGAGAACCATATCCACAGTGCGATTTTGTCTTATCTGGATATCAAGAAAGAGAATTTTTATCAGATTGAGACAACGGTGGATGGCAAAGAGATTGTTACGGCCCGTGGTTGGGAGGATTTGTCCAGGCTGATGCAGGTTTATGAGCAGCTGGATATTCCTGTGGATGAGTCTGTGATCCTGCAGTACATCCAGAATCGTCGGATCGCCAAGGATTTTGCCAATTATCTGGATTTATATAAGAAGTATCAGACGGACTATGATGTGGATGCCGTTGTACAGGGCAATGTGAAGCCGTCTTCCATTGATCGTATTCAGAAAGCATCCTTTGATGAGAAACTCAGTGTTATTAATCTGTTGATCAGCAAGCTGACTGCGGCATTTACGGAAGTTTTTGACAAAGATCAGTATGTCCGGGATCTCTATGAGATTTTGAAGGAGCTGAAGTTTGTTCTTGGCCGTGCACCGAAGGATGGTTCCAGAACAGCAGCGATTTTGTCGGAAAAGGCAGAGCAAGTGGAGGAAGAGCTGAAGCTGAATAAGGAGCGTGGGCTCTATGATGCATCCAAATTGCTCAGTATGAAACTGATTTTGAAGACACTGGAGCAGTATCGTCAGCAGCTGGTCAAGGATAATCGTCTGGATCCGGATGAAGCCTTTGCCTTTATTAAGGCATCTTTTGCCAAGGATACAGAAGAGCGAAAACAGCTCATTCAGACAGCGGCTGCTTACCTTGAGAATGCTTTTGCTTTTATGGAAAGTGCTTTTGGAGAGAGCCAGGAAATGGTCATCTTTATCACAGAGCTGAATGCCAATAAGTATTGTGCACGTTTTATCAGGGACAATGGTTCTGCAAAATATGATCGCTACAATAAATCGCTGCTCTTTGATGAGAAACGTGAGAATCTCCTCCGTGATATCGGGGAAGCCAGCGAATTTGCCGCTTTTCTTGATTAGTGCCGTGGATATTTGAAGCATAAAAATATGACAGAGAAAATTTTAGAGAATTTCAGCATTGCCCAGATCTGTGAATCCGGGCAATGCTTTCGTATGGAGGAAATACAGGATGGCCGATATCATGTTATTGCCAGGGACAGATATCTGGAGTTGGAGCAGCAGGGAAATAGGGTCCGCTTTGACTGCACTGAAGTCGAATATCGGGATTTCTGGCGGCATTATTTTGATATTGAGACAGATTATGGTGCTGTGATGGCGCAGATCAACCCGAATGATACCTATCTGACAGCGGCTGCTCAGTTGGCATGGGGTGTAAGAATCCTGAATCAGTATTTGTGGGAGATGATTGTTACGTTCCTTATTTCCCAGCAAAATAATATCGTCAGAATTCGCCGCTGTATTAAGAATATCTGTGAGACCTATGGAACGGCAAAGACAGCGTCGAATGGTGTCTGTTATTATGCTTTTCCGACAGCCCAGGCACTTGCCGGGCTTGAAGAAGATGCTTTGATGGCCTGCAACCTGGGTTATAGAAGTAAATATGTGGTCCGTGCCGCCAAAGCTGTATCTTCCGGTGAAGTGGACCTGGCATGGATCAGTAGTTTGAATTACCAGAAAGCAAGGGCGGAACTGTTAAAACTCTTTGGCGTTGGAGAAAAAGTGGCAGACTGTATCTGCCTTTTTGCCCTGCATCATTTGGATGCATTTCCGGTGGATACCCATATCCGTCAGGTAATGGAACAACATTATAAACGGGGATTCCCGAATCGTCGTTACAAAGGCATTCGGGGCATTATGCAGCAATATATCTTTTATTACGAACTGCATGGAAGTGAAAAATAATCAAGCCTGCAAATAAAAAGTCAAGGCTAAATTGAAAGAACATTGAAAATTTTATACAGGTTGAAAATTGGGTATCAAAATCAGACCACCACACCAGTGCTGGTCTGAAAATATTAGTGGATAATTAAGATTCTGGAAGAGATGAAAGATATTCTTTCACTCGTCCGTAGTAGATTCTTAGAAACTTGTTGGCACCTGCAGTCATATAGACATAGTAAGGCTTGCCTTGAGCACGTTTCTTATCTAAGAACTGATAAACAGGATCATCTTGCGGATGCGTTTTAATCAGGACATCCATTACCTGAAATAAAGTCTTTCTAAGATCAGAGGAGCCTCGTTTGGAAGTTGGAACACTTTTTTGTTCATAACTTCCCGATTCATTAACACCGGGATCTACACCGGCAAATGCAGTAATAGCACTTTTGTGAGTGAAACGGGAAACATCTCCGATCTCAGCTATCAACTGAGGACCAAGTGAAGTTCCAACCCCTTTCATAGCCATAACGACAGGATATTCCGGGAGTTTGGATGCAGTTTCATTCATGAGAGTGCGTAGTGACTCAACAGTTGTAGAGGCACTATTAAGCTGGTCTACAGCCTGCTTAATAATAAGCTTTGTAATGGCATCCTTTGAAAGTACAGGAACAAGTTCCTTTGCTTTTCCATAGATTTCCTCAGCTTTGGATTGGCTGAAGTTGTACTTCTTACGTTTGCACCAGTTTTGATAATGGTCGATAAAGGAATTCAGGGACATTTTACGGACACAGTCTACATGCCAGTATGTAGATGCAAAATCAACCCATTTCTGGCTGCCGTCACTGCGTGCAGGACTGTCAAAGTAAGTATTGACACCAGGATAGGTTTGGTCAAGGATGCCGATAAGATTATTTTTCATAGCCGTCTTGTGTTTTATGTAAAAGCCGAACTGACGGTTCATGGTTTTGAGCTGATTGCGTAATTCATCCATAACATTATACTGTTTAAGATTTTGCCATTTGTCAAGAGCATATCGGGCAATCTTAACAGCATCTGCTTTATCAGATTTCACTTTACGAAGAGAATCATTATCAAAGTCTTTGATAAGTTTTGGGTTAATGGCACTGACGAAAAGATTTGCCTCTGAAAGCTGATGAGCGAGGACTTCATAATAACGCCCTGTGTGCTCCATCACGATTCGGGACTCACCTTCAACAGAGTTGATGAGTTCTACAAGTGAATTGATACCACTGGCTGTGTGTTTGATTTCGAAAGGTGCGGAAACAATTTCACCGAAAGGTCGCATGATAGCAACCATACTCTTACCTTTTGAAACATCGATACCTACTGCGTTCATAAATTGTCACTCCTTAAGATTATTGCAATGGATAAGTACCAGTTTTACTCATTGCCTATTCAATCTACTGTGGTGTGACACGAATGCACCTGAGGTGATTCAACCTGCATAAAACGAACGCTGCGAATGAGGAGCTGGTTATCAGTCTGTGTTACGGACGCGAAGTCCAAGAAAGGAGAAGATATCCAATTGCTACCTACATTCTAACAGCTTAAGCAACAAGATGGATAATTCCTTACTGGATGTAAGGGATATTAACCATAAATATATTGTAGTAGAAAGATACATAAGCCGGAAATTATTTCCATTATATGGAATGCAATTAGGACAGAGGCACTTCTTTATCCTATAAAGGAAAAGTCTGCAAAGCGAGAAAGAACTTTGGGAGTTCCAGAGGGATTACCTATTTCAAACACTCTGGCCAATATATATATGCAGGATATAGACATAAAATATGGAGAGCTTGATTATATATCATATTATAGATATGTTGATGACATATTAATATTGGTTAATGAAGATAAATTTTTAGATGTCAAGAAAAATATATGCGATGATATAAACAAACTTGGATTGGAATTGAACGACAAGAAAGATGAGGGATTAATAACAGAATCATTTGAATATTTAGGTTATGTTTTAAATGATAGTGAAGTAACAGTAAGAAAAAGTAGTGTTTTAAAAATCGAACAATCTATAGAGGAATTGTTTAGAACGATAAAAAAAGACAATATTGGTTATTTGCAATGGAAATTGAATTTGAAAATAACAGGTTTTATACTTGAAAAACATAAGTATGGTTGGTTATTTTTTTATTCTCAAATTACAGATATGAGGTTGCTTTTTCATTTAGACGATGTTGTACAAAAATTGATTAAGCGATATAAATTAGAAGATGTAATAAAGATAAAAAGATTTGTAAGGACATTTGCAGAAATGCATATGGCGTTGCATGAAACGAAATATATTCCCAATTTGGATAATTTGAAACTGGAGGATAAGAAGAAAATTTTGTCTGATGTATATAGAATGAATTTATCAGAAAAAGAAGAACGCTTTATAGAAATTCAATTTCGAAAAATAATGAAACGAGAAATATGGGATATAGAAAAAGACATTGAAAATATTTCTTGATTTTTTAAAATCAATTAAGTATGCAGGTGTAATAACTGGAATTGTTGCTGACTAATGTGAAAGATATGGAAAGAAGGTTGAAAATGAGCAATAATTTAAATGACCTTGAAATGGCGAAAAAGCGTGATCACAAAATTAAGATTACAGATGAAGCTATTAATAAAGTTCCAAATATTTAATATAAAGAAATACCTGAAACCGAATATGATAATCTTCAGGAACTGGCAAGACAGGTTTTGAAGATTTCCAAGGATGAAAATGATTCTAACGAAGTAGCGGTGACGTACAGTCTTGAAAGTGCTCGGTTGATAGAAAAAGGAGAGCGCTATCTTGGAATTGCTTTAGGAGCAGAACATGATGTTGATCCTTTGAGTGATTCTACATCTTATCATTTGATACGTGCGTCCAGAGATTGCGTTGTTCTGGTGTTGCACAATCACCCATCACTTTCGGTCTTTTCGTTATCAGACATACAGTTTTTGCTAAAGTATGAGACGGTTAAACTGATGGTTGTTGTTACGAATCTTGGTAGTGTATCATATTTGGTTAAGAATGGTAAATATGATTTTGAAAAAGCTGTGGTTCTGCTGAATGAAGCAATAGACTTAAATAATAAAGCAAAAAATATTAAAGATTTACAGGAAGCAGCAGATTATTTTTTAAAAAACTGTTATAATGTAGGTATAAACTATGAAAATCGATAGGAGGTGCATAGTATGATGGAAGAACATGTAGTATTAAGTGAACGACCGGAAGACCAGCTTAAAGCTGTGGAGTGGGCACGTGAACAAAAGAAAAAAATTCTTGATGATAAGAGCAGACGTATCGCAGATGCACTCATGGAGAAAATGACACCTTTGATAATGAAGAATGGTACACAGAAATAGAGTGGGTACAATTTGGGTACACTAGAAATGCAACCGTATAAACGACATATGAAACAGTATTAAAATGATACGATTTTTGCATGAAAAATTAGTATTTTCATAAGAAAAATCAAACCCGAAAAAGAGTTTGAATAAAAAAGTGAAATAAACAAAAAAGCGAAATGGGTTGTAGGATAGAATTCCTGCAGCCTTTTTTCTGTTGCAAAAAAAATAGCAGCTTTTACAGATTAGGACTGGTCGACTGGCCAACGTCTTGATACAATGTAATCGGTGAAACAATCCGCAAGTATCGTAGTCGGGGACTTTTGCCCCCGACATTATATATAAGTAACCCCATGTATGAAAAGAAGGAGAGGCCTCATGCAGGTATCAGATAAATTAATCAAACCACTGACAGAAGCGAAATATTTAAATGCAGATAATGTAAGCAGATATCGCTGTATTATGCGTATTTTTTTTGAACATTACGAGAAACTGAAATACTGGCTGTACCAGGAAGAGGTTTACGAAGAAATGATAAAGGATCCTTTTTTTGCAGATTACAGACCAGAGCAGTGTCAGCAGGATCTCACAATGTTGACAGAATGGAAGAATCTGAATACGATCCAGGATACGAAAAAGGTGGCATCCATTGAAGAATTTAAGAACAAAAAGTACCGCTATCAGATGACAGAATATAGTGTAGAGATAGAACGTCTGGTGCTTAGACTTGAGAACCTGTTCATTGAAGGTGCATCCTTAGAGCCCACATTATTGGAGCGGATACGAAGAGGTATAGAACGGTTTCCGGAGATGGTGGAAAGAGATAAAAATGAAGTATATACCTGGTGGACAGATCTGAATAATGATTTTGTACGCCTGAATCAGAATTATCAGGACTATATCAGAGATCTGAACAGTGTGCGGGCAGAAGAAATGATGCATACGAAACAGTTTCTGGTGTTTAAAGACCGGTTGATCGAATATCTGCGCAGCTTTATTAAGGGATTACAGAGAAATGTAGGTGTGATAGAAGAAAGCTTATGCATGCATAAGGAAGAAATGCAAAATCAGGT
>OLQA01003588.1_pt1 | contig 10877 bp, 8 predicted proteins | sample 1673151 | NCBI WGS metagenome assembly OLQA01 (sample SAMEA3136760, study PRJEB25190) | human gut metagenome | biome: human gut; feature: human-associated habitat; material: faeces | place: Austria | collected 2013 | reverse complement strand
TTTTCGCGGAGAACGACGAAGTGGGAAGAGCCGCTGTCAAACCAGCCGTCAAGGGTATCGTTTTCACGGGTGAAATGCGTTCCGCCGCAATGCGGACACTTAAAGTCTCCGAGTATCTCTGCGGGAGTCATTTCATACCATGCGTTCGAACCTTTTTCCTTGAACAGCGCGGAAACTTTTTCAATCGTTTCGTCGTTGCAAATGGGTTTTCCGCACTCCTCACAATAGAATACGGGTATGGGAAGTCCCCAATGGCGCTGTCTGGAAATACACCAATCGGCACGGTCAACAACCATTTGGGTTATTCTGTCTCCGCCCCAAGAGGGAATCCATTCAACGTCCTTTATTGCTTCAACGGTCTTATCCTTGAATGCGTCAACAGAGCAGAACCACTGCGGAGTTGCGCGGAAGATTATCGGATTTTTACATCTCCAACAATGCGGATATTGGTGCTTGATGTCTTCGGAAGCAAAGAGCGCGCCGCTTTCTTTCAAATCCGCAAGAATGACTTTGTTGGATTCATCATAGCGCAGCCCCGCATATTTGCCGGCGTCTGCGGTCTGATATCCTCTGTCATCAACGGGAACGGTCATATCAAGGTTGTAACGTCTGCCCGTTTGATAGTCGTCAACACCAAAACTCGGTGCAGTGTGAACGCAACCTGTACCGCTGTCCATGGTGACATAATCCGCGGTTACAAGCAGACTGTCTATGTCGAGGAACGGGTGCTGTGCCGTCATATATTCAAAATCAGAACCTTTGAAGTGCTCAACAACGCTGTAATCGGTAATACCGCCCGCCGCCATGGTCTTGTCCATAAGCGCTTCAGCGACAATGTACATTTCTTCGCCCGCTTTAACAAGGACATAACTCTCATACGGATTGAGCGCTATCGCACGGTTTCCGGGAAGTGTCCATGTGGTGGTAGTCCAAATAACGAAGTACATTTTGGAGAGGTCGCCGTAAGAGGAAAGTTTGCCCTTATCGTCTTTTACCGCGAATTTAACATATATCGACGTGCAGTCGTCGTCCGCATATTCGATTTCTGCCTCTGCAAGTGCGGTCTCATCGACGGGACACCAATAAACGGGCTTAAGTCCCTTGTAGATGTAGCCTTTTTTATACATCTCGCCGAACACTTTGACTTCAACGGACTCAAAAGCGGGATCCATCGTCGTATAAGGATGTTCCCAATCGCCGAGAACGCCGAGACGCTTGAACTGTTCCATCTGAATGTGAACGAAATCGTCCGCAAACTTATGACAAGCGTTTCTGAACTCGGGAATAGACATCTCTTTTCTGTTCAGTTTATTTTTTTTGATTATTGCGCTTTCGATAGGCATACCGTGGTTATCCCAACCGGGGATATACGGAGCCTGAAAGCCGCTGATAGACTTATAACGGATTATAAAGTCTTTCAGAACCTTGTTCATCGCCGTCCCCATGTGAATGTTTCCGTTCGAGAACGGAGGACCGTCATGAAGAACGTATTGCGGTCTGCCCGCGTTTTTCTCTTGAAGTTTTTTGTAAGTCTGCTGAGTCTGCCATTCTTCGAGAAAAGCCGGCTCGCGTTGCGGAAGTCCCGCTCTCATCGGGAAATCGGTCTTCGGCAAGTTCAATGTCTGATTATAATCCATCGCTGAAAGTCTCCTGATCAGTCTTCGTCGTCGTAATAGTCGTCGTCATCTTCGTCGTAATCGTCGTCGTCATAATCATCGTAATCATCATAATCGTCGTCACGACTCTTTTTCTTTTTGCCAAAGCCGAAGAAAGAACGCTTTTTCTTTTTCGGTTTTTCTTCATACTCGTCGTCAAAATCGTCTTTATTATCATCATCTTCGTCTTCGTCCGAATAATCATCGTCCGAACCGAACAGATTTCTTATTTTTGCGGCTCTGCCGTCATCTTTCTTGCTGCCGTGTTTTCTCGTATAAAAACTGCTTTCGTAGTCTTCATCGTCGTCATCGCCGACCATATCTTCATCTTCCTCGTCGGCAATTTCAAGCGCGCGGTTTATTTTTTCCCTTGTAACGTCTCTGGGAACATCCGCAATTTTCGTTTCTTTCACAACGGGAATAACTTTTGTTTCGCCCGCCATGATGGTGTCGTCAGCTTCAACAGCCGCAGTTTCCTCGGGAACAGCCTTTGTTTCCTCGACCGCGGGTGCGGGTTGAGTCGCAGGAACAGTTACTGTAACTGCCGCAAGTTCCTTTTTTGCAAGTTCGGGAAGATTTTCAACGTCGGAAGTGAATTTGTCGCAAAGAACGTGAACCGCCTTTTTAACGGTTTCGATCTCGGAAACAAGCGCATTGTATTCCGCCTTTTTCTCCTCGCCGTCTTTTTCTATCTCCGCAGCTTTTGCAGTTGCTTCGGAAGTCAGACCGTCAGCCTGCTCTTTTGCGACCTTCAGAAGTTCGTCAGCCTTTTTCTTTGCATCGTTTATAAGAGATTCCGCATTCATTTTTGCGGTACGCATAACCTCATCATAACTCTTCTGAGTGCTGAGGAGCGACTGCATGCGCGCTTCCTGTTCGTCTCTTATGGTTTCGAGTTTTTCGCTCAAAACGATAACTTTCTTGCCCAGACTTTCTTTTTCTTCGAGAAGAGCTGTATAGTCAACGATTATCTCGTCGAGAAACGCTTCGACCTCTTCTTCTTTGTAGCCGGTCTTACTTCTCGAAAACGTTTTTGTTTCAATATCTCTGACGCTTAACATATAATACCTCCGTCATTTGGAACGTTCATATTTTTGCATATTTATTTTTAGCCTGTCTTTCTGCGTTTTGTGACAATCTTCGGGATCGGAATCAACTATATATTTTCCCGCGCCGCGAACAGACAGCCTGTCGCCGAAAGAAAGACGTTTTGCAACATCGTATATCTGCGTGCCGTTCAGACGAACATCGCCCGCTTTTATTGCGGATACGGCTTTTTCACGCGAAGTTTTGCTTATCGCGGCAACATAACAGTCAAGTCTGTTTGAAGTCACGATAAGTCCGACGGTCTCAAATTTTCGTTCGTTTCTGATTGTGCCCGAACCGTCAGCGATTTTTGCAGAGCAAACATATTTGCCTACCCGACAAAGTTGCGAACATATGTGTTTTGCAATGTTTTCTTCTGTCGCAACATATATTTTTCCGTCAGAAAAGACTATATCGCCTATGACGCTTCTTTTCAGACCGAGCCCGAGAATGCTTCCGAGACAGTCGGGGTGGCGTATTTGTGCAGTTTTATCGTGCGGAGTTATCTCGACCACAGATATGGGAAAAGACAGCCATTCCGCCGAAAAAGAGTCGGAATATATCGCGCACATTCTGCGCTCCGCATTTTCAATGCCGCCGTCAAACGAATAGCCGACACCGAGTTTTTTCAGTATCTGCGAACAGTCATCCTGCTCGTCCTCGGAAAGAAATCCCGTATATTCAACGGAATTGCGCATTGCCGATTCCGCATGGTCGGCAATCCTCCGAGAGAAAAGTTCAGCGTCCGTCAAAAGACGGTCTCATCCAAGTCGTTATCCATTTCGCCGGTTATATCAACACCGCCGGGAGCAATAAGATATGTATGCTCCGCAACTTTTTTAACGGTTCCGTCAAGGGCATAAACAACACCGTAAAGGAAGTCCACTATGCGTTTTGTATCTTTCTGTATATTTTCAAGATTGAGTATAACGGATTTGCCCGATATTACATCATCCGCAACAGCCTGCATTGCGCTTTTATCGTCGGGTTTGCAAAGAATAAAATTCGGTCTTTTTCCGGAAGGCGCGGGCGCGGAATTGCGAGAAGCCCTTGATGCGCGCTTCGGAGCCGCTTTTTCTTCTGTTGCCTCTTCTTCATATTCAACATCATCTTCGTAATCGTCGGTATCCGAGCCGAAACCGAGGATCTGCTTGATATTTGCCATAACAAAATCTTCCTTTCCGAAAGTTAATTTATTTAAAGAGCGCCGTACCTATGCGTACCATGTTTGAGCCGCATTCGACAGCCTCTTCAAAATCGTTTGACATACCCATTGAAAGAATATCCATATCTACGCCCGAAATATTGCAGGCTTTTACTTTCTCAAAAAGTTCTTTGAACTCTTTGTAATAACGTATATCTTTTTCTATGGGCATTGTTGCCATAAGCCCTTTGACTTTTATATGTTCAAAATCCGAAACATCACGGACAAGAGCCACGGTATCGGCAGGCTCAACGCCGAATTTTTGTTCTTCGTCACCGATATTGACCTGCAAAAGAATTTCGGTCGTTCTTCCGAGTTTTTCCGAATATTTGTCTATTTCCGTCGCAAGTTTGACGGAATCAACGGACTGAATAAGCGCAATATCTTTCATCGAAAGAAGCGCTTTGACTTTGTTTGTCTGCAAATGCCCGATAAAGTGTCTTTTGCACGGGAGCAGCAGCGCGTCTTTTTCTTTTAAGTGCTGAACATAATTTTCGCCTATATTCGAAAGCCCGACTTCGATTGCGGCGTTGGTATCTTCTATCGTCTGATATTTCGTAACCGCAACGATTATGACATCGTGACTGAATCCGCCGCGTGTTTTCGCTTCTGCAATCCTGTTTTCGATTTCGGCTTTATTGCTCAAAATTCTATTTCGCATTTACTATCTTCCCGTCAAACATATCTTTGCCGCCGCAGATGACTTCGTCGTTTACGGTCAGTCGGCGTGCATTATAATCGCTTTTTGCTTTTACTATCGAAAATTCATCGGTCGAAAACAGTATTTCAACCGGTTTGAAAACAACTTTTTGTCCTATCAGAACATATACGCCGTCTGCGCCGTCTACGACGCGCAGCGCCTTGTTGCTGACTTTCAATCCCGAATATGTGGAATTTATCAGTTTGCAATTCGCTTTTCTTAACGAAAGTTCTTTTTCGGTCATAACGCCGCAGCGGAAGCATACGCAGACATATCCGTTTTCTTCTGATGAGACGAACAGCACGCTTGTTTGAAGAGTTTTTCTTGAACCGTCGGAAAATCTGAACTCTATTTTTTCTGAAGCCCCCTTTTTAAGAGAAGCGGCGTCCGAAGACTTCATCTTTGCAGCAAATATCCAGTACGGCGTGGTCTGAACTTTTCCCACATAATCACTCGGACACGAAGTTCCGTCAGCGACGAGAATCTTTCCCAGACTCGAAACCGTCATATTGTCCGCATCGGCAGCTGAAAGGTATTCAAAGCCGTCATATCCGCTGTAAAAATACCCCGCAACAGTTGACTGAACGTTTTGTTCGACAGAGGTATATTTTCCGATTATGGAGTTACGTTCGTTCAGATACTCATCGAGTTTTTTCGAATAACTTTCGTCTCCGTTCAGGTTCACGTTCTTTTTGTTGAAAGCGGTTTGCAAGGTTGCTTCGTAAGCAAGTATTTCTCCCATATCGGAAGAAGCACACGAATCGAGATAATCGTAAAGCGCTTCCCTGCTGTCGGCGTCAAGAGATGTTGCGTCCGAAGTCACAACGCTGCTGACCGTTTTTGTAAGGATTTTGATATTCCGATTCAAAAACAGCAATCGCTGTTCGTCTTCATCGGAAAAGGCCTTGTTGCTGACGGTTGCAACGGAAGTACCCACGGCAACTCTTTCGCCGTCCGAAACGTTGTGAACCATCGTTGCACAGTCAGAGCCTGCCACAAGAACGGTTTCGGTCCGCAGAGCGACGCCCTCAACAGAAACGGTGTCGTTATAAACACAGTCTTCAACGGCTTCAACCGTATAATCCGTATCGAACAAAGCGGACGGAACAACGCCGAAGAGAAAATAGCCGCACAAAAGCACGACGACAAGCACGAGTATCACTCTGAATACTTTTTTCTCCATAACCGCTCCGTTTACACATTTATTGTGCTATAAAATAAATATATATGCCGATTATATCATACATACAAGAAATCTTCTATACATTCCGATAAATTGTTAAAAAAATGTTCAATATCAAGTCCGTCGGCTTCAACCCAACGTATATTTTCGTCACGTCGAAGCCATGTCAACTGACGTTTTGCGTAATGACGGCTTTCTCTCTTGATATTCTCCGAAACTTCGGAAACTCCGATCTCTCCGTCAAAATACGGTGCGAACTGCTTGTAACCTATTGCCTGAAAAGCATTGCATTCGCGTGTCAGTTTTCCGCTTTGAAGAAGCGTAGAGACCTCGTTTTCCAGACCCGCCGAGAACATTTCGTCAACTCTTCTGTCTATTCTTGAATAAAGCACGCTTCTGTCCGAAAACCGCAATCCGATTTCAAGGAACTTATACGGCGACGGGATTTTTTTCGATATCTCATTTTGCTCCGTCACGGTTTTTCCCGAAGTATGGTAAAGTTCAAGCGCACGAATTATGCGTTTAATATTGTTCGGGTGCAGTTTTTCAGCCGTCTGAGGGTCTATCTCCGCAAGTTCCGAAAGAAGCGCTTCACTGCCCTCTTTTTCGGCGCGTATTGCAAGATGTTCCCTGTATTCGGGGTCTGTTTCGGCTTCGGAAAGACTTATATTTTCAATAAACGAAGTCACATAAAGTCCCGTTCCGCCTGCAATAACAGGTATTTTGCCGCGAGAAAGAATATCATCGACGCAAACCTTCGCACGTTCAAGATAATCCTGCAAAGTGAACGTTTCCGTCGGTTCGACAATGCTTATCAAATGATGCGGTATGCCCTGCATTTCTTCATCGGTGGGTTTTGCCGTACCGATATCCATATATTTATATATCTGCATGGAATCGGCGGAGACGATCTCTCCGTTGTACCGCTTGGCTATCTCGACCGCAAGTTTGGTTTTTCCGCTTGCGGTAGGACCGACAACGGCAATAACACGATTGTTCATCAGACTATCCTCTTAAATTGTTTTTCGATGGTAGTTTTTGACAGCGCAAACGTTATCGGACGACCGTGCGGACAGTATTTCAAGTCGTTTTCGTGTTCAAAATAATTTCTTATCAACTTCTCTGTCTCAAATGCCGACGTGTGCATACCCGCCTTTATGGAAGCCTTGCAAGCACAGTCATGCAGAAATTCATCGAGAAGATCATTCTTGCCGAGTTTGAGATTTTCATAGTTATCCGCAAACTTCGCAAGCACATATTCAACGTCGGAATTTTCGAGAATTTGCGGTATCATACGCACAATTACGCTTCCGCCGAAGTCCTCAACTTCAAAGCCCGCTTTTTTCAGTTCTTCCGCATTTTCGGTTATTATCAGATTTTCAGCCGCGCCGAGCTCGACAACTATCGGGCTGAGCAGATATTGAGAACCGACAGTTCCTCTTTTCAGTTTCTCAAAATTCATACGCTCATGCAATGCGTGTTTGTCAATAAACAGAACATCGCCGTCCTTTTCAACAATTATAAACGAATCGAAAACTTCTCCGACAATACGAAATTCAACCGTTTTTTCAACAAGAGTCGGTTCATCGGCATTGTCTTTTGCAGTAGGAACCGGAGCATTGACGGTCTCCTTTTTCGGAGGCTCGGAAACGTCGGGAAAAGGTGCTGTCACGGACGGTGCATACTTCTCAGGTTCAGGCTCTCTTTTTGCAGAAAAGCCCAAATCTGGGGCAAGAAGCGACGAATCGTCCCGAAGCGTTTCCGCAGGCTTTTCGGCGGCAACCGCCCTTTCGAGAAGCATTTTTTTCAGTTTTTCAAATTCGGAAGTTTCTTCCGCCGAGGAAGACTTCTTCACTTCGGTCTCGTTTTTCGGTAAAACTTCGGGCTTTTGCTCGGGTATGGAATTTTCCGATACGGGAACTTTTGTTATGACCTGCCACTCCCCGTAATTCTTCACCTTTTCCACGGTCTTTTTCGGAGGTTCGGGAGTTTTCTGCGGAGCGGAGTTTTCAAAAGGAAGCCTGAAAACATCATTCGTTGCAGGCGTTACGTCAATATGTTTGACCGCATTGTCAAAAGAAAGCGCGGTTCGCAAAGCGTCGTTCATAAATACGGAAACGCTTTTTTCGTCGCCGAATTTGATTTCAAGTTTTGACGGGTGTACGTTTATATCTATGCTCGAATTGTCAACCTGCAAAAAGAGAACACAAACCGGGTATCTGCCGATAAGCATCGAATTTCTGTATGCATTTTCGAGACAGGTTTGAAGCAGCCGTGAGCGGACGATACGTCCGTTTACATAGAACAGTTGCATATTTCTGTTCGGTTTTGAAAAAAGCGGCGTGCCGATAAAGCCCGACAGACGGAAATCGTCATTTTTCATTCTGACGGGAACAAGATTCTGTGTCACGCTCTTTCCGTATACGGAAAAAATGGTATCTTCGAGTTTTCCGTTGCCCGAAGTGAACAGCGTCTCTTTGCCGCCGACGGTCAGTCGGAACGATATTTCGGGGTGCGACAGCGCAAGTTTATGTACAACCGAACTTATCGCTCCCGCTTCCGCCTGTTCGCTTTTAAGAAATTTCTTTCTTGCGGGAACGTTATAAAAGAGGTCTCTGATACAAAAAACCGAACCGTCCGCGCACCCGACTTCCTCGGAAGACACTATATCTCCGCACAGCTCACCCGCTTCGAGAGACAGACGGACGCCACCGACGGAATCTTTTGTCTTGGTTGTCAGTTCAACGCGGGATACCGCGCTTATTGCGGCAAGCGCTTCGCCTCGGAAACCGAGAGTGCCTATGTTATAAAGGTCTTCCTTTGTGGTTATCTTCGACGTTGCGTGCTTGCGGAACGCCACACGGGCATCTTCTTCCGTCATTCCGCAACCGTTATCTGTCACTTTTATAAGGTCAATGCCGCCTTTCAAAATCTCAACGGAGATTTTATCGGCGCCCGCATCGACGGAGTTTTCGACAAGTTCCTTTACAACGGATGCGGGTCTTTCCACCACTTCGCCCGCGGCAATAAGGTTGGCAACAGAACTGTCAAGAACGTGTATTTTCATCAGTATTCTCCGAAATTATTGGTTTTTGGCTTTCTGAACAAGCGCATAAAGTTCGTTCATCGCTTCTATCGGTGTCAGAACCGTCGGGTCTATGTTTTTAAGTCTTTCTGTTATTTCATCAGAAGCAACGGCATTGAAAAGATCGGGTTCTTCGTTCTTTTCTTCACGTTTGATAACAACTTTCGGCTGTTCGGACTCTATTTCTTTCAATACTTCCTGTGCGCGGTCTATAACGACCTCGGGAACGCCCGCAAGACGCGCGACATCAATGCCGTAACTGTCGTCCGTTCCGCCAGGAACGATCTTTCGGAGAAACGTTATCGTGTTTCCGCGTTTCTTTGCCGCGACATTGAAGTTTTTAACGCCCTCAACGGTGCTTTCAAGCGCAACAAGTTCGTGATAATGCGTTGCGAAAAGCGATTTCGCTTTTATCTTTTTCGCAACATATTCAAGCACGGCACGGGCAATGCTCATGCCGTCGTATGTGGAAGTTCCGCGTCCTATTTCATCAAAAATAAGCAAACTCTTCTTTGTCGCATTTTTGAGTATGTACGCCACTTCGTTCATTTCAACCATAAATGTCGATTGTCCCGAAGCAAGGTCGTCTGCGGCGCCCACACGGGTAAATATCTTGTCAGCAACGCCGACTGTTGCGCTTGAAGCGGGCACAAATGAACCTATCTGCGCAAGCAGAGTTATCAGAGCAACAGAGCGCATATATGTGGATTTACCCGCCATATTGGGTCCCGTTATTATCGCCATACGGCAATCTGACGTGTCAAGATAAGTATCGTTCGGAACAAACACTTCGTTTTTCAGCATTTTTTCAACAACGGGGTGTCTGCCGTTTTTGATGTCAATAACGCTGTCGGAATTGACCGTCGGACAGGTATATCCGTTTTTGACGGCAACTTCCGCAAGCGTTGTAAGAACATCAATGTACGCAACCGCGCGGGAAGACGCCTTTATGCGATCGATGCACTCTTTTATTCCGAGAACAAGTTCCGAAAACAGTTTATATTCAAGCGCAACGAGGTCGTCGCGCGCCGTCAGCAGTTTTTCCTCTATCTCTTTGAGTTCGGGAGTTATAAAGCGTTCGCCGCCGACAAGAGTCTGTTTTCTTATGTATGTATCGGGTACAATGTCCTTGCTGCCGTTCGGAACTTCGATGTAGTAGCCGAAGACCTTGTTATAACCGACTTTAAGAGTTTTGATACCTGTTTTTTCTTTTTCTGACGTTTCAAGCCCGACCATTATACGTTTTGCGTCGGTCAAAAGAACTCGCAGTTCGTCAACTTCCGAGTTGTATCCCTCGCGGATTATGCCGCCGTCTTTCATCGCAACGGGAGGGTCATCGTTTATCGCCGTTTCGATGTGTTCTGTTATATCGGACAGTTCATCCGCCCCGCGAAGCAGATTTTTCAGATACGCAGAGCCGAACTTGCCGCCGCGTAGGATTTCAAAAATGCGCGGAAGCGAAGAAAACGACGTTGCAAGGTTTTTCACGTCCTTGGGATTGACTGAGCCATAAACGACTTTTGTCAAAAGACGGTCTATATCTCTTATTCCCGAAAGCAGGTCACGAAGTTCGGAACGTTCAATGTTGTTCTCATAAAAATCGCGAACGGCGCCCTGTCTGCCGTTTATCTCATCAACATTCGTCAACGGCTTTTCAAGGAAATTGCGCAGCAGACGCGCGCCCATGGCGGTCTGTGTTTTATCAAGAACGCCGAGCAATGAGCCTTTCTTTTCCTTGAAACGCATTGTCTCAACTATTTCAAGATTGCGCCACGTCGAAAGATCTATCTGCATATAGGCATATTCGCCTGTAAGCGTAAGTTTTTTGATATGGTCAAGAGAGCAAAGCTGCGTGTCGAACAGATACTTCAAAAGCGAGCCGGCGGTTTCTGCGGCAAGCGCATTATCGGCATTTCATTTATCTCGTCCTTTCTAAAAGTAAAGAATCCAGTTACAAACAATAT
>OLQA01003583.1_pt1 | contig 10882 bp, 7 predicted proteins | sample 1673151 | NCBI WGS metagenome assembly OLQA01 (sample SAMEA3136760, study PRJEB25190) | human gut metagenome | biome: human gut; feature: human-associated habitat; material: faeces | place: Austria | collected 2013 | reverse complement strand
TCACCTGACCCTCCTTGCGGTAGGTCAGGTGTTGCAACGATCACTAGAACCCGCCTTGTGTCCAATCGTGTTCAGGGGGGGGCGGACGTTTTTTTGGAGGTGATCACGCAGCCGTTCCCTGGCTTTGACGGTATTGCACCGGACTCATCCAACCGAGCGACCGTTTGATGCGCTTGTGGTCGTGTCGGCGGATGCAGTCGCCGACCGGGGCGAGCGTCTCGTCGCGGGTACGCATCCTCCCGATGCCCGGGATGGACGGATTCCGTCCTCATGCGTCCGAAGAACCCCACCCGCGGCGGCGTCGTCCGGGGAGGGGCCCTTTGGCGCCCGTCGGCTGCGCCGGGCCGTAGCGGCCCATGAGCGCCGGCCATCCGGGCCACCGGCAGTGGCGGCCGCTGCCATTGGAACGCGCGTGACAGTCCGCCGAACAGTGCGCTGCGGCCTGTGGCGATGACGACTGCCAACGCGGAACCCGAAATCACCGTCGTGCCCATGAACACCAGGCACGCCGCGTCCGTCAACGCGGTGTCCCTGGCGCCGGCGGCGAGCAGTGCGGCAGCATCCTTGCGCACGGGCATGCTTTCGCCAGTGAGCGCCCCCTGCGCGATGCGCAGGTCTCGGCTCTCCAGCAGCTTGCAGTCGGCCGGGACGATGTCTCCGACGGACAACGTCACGATGTCGCCCACGACAAGCTCTTCGGACGGAATCTGCCGCTCGCCGGCACCGACCCGCCGCACCGTCGCCGTGGTACTCACCATGGTGGCCAGCGCCGTCGCAGCATGCGAGCTTCGGGAGTCGTGCACGTATCAGATCAGACCGGACACCACCATGAGCAGGATGATGCCCGCGGTCACCGGCGTGCTGGTATGGTGTTGCCGCCGTAAGCCCGACGCGCCTGGCGAACCTCGTCGGGTTCCAAGCCGGATTCGTGCGCATACACCAAGGCGAGCGTGGCCTCTGGCGTGGCATGGGCGGCGAAATTCAGTCGCTGGGTGATGCTGGCGTGGCGTTCGCCGCGCCAGCGTATCAGTCGTAGCGTGTTCATGATTCCTCCTTGGCGATTCGGGGCGGTCCGTTCCGCTGTCGGGTTGATCGTTGTTTCCATTGCGGCAGTTGGCTGAGGTGGGTCAACTCAGTCCGTTTCGCTGGCTTCCTCGGCCGGTCGGGTGGCGTTTGCCGGGTTGGCGGCGTCGACGGTGATGATGTCATCATCGGCGTCGTAGTCGAACAGTTCTCCGTATCGACCCCACGTCATGGCGATGTTGAACTGGCGCTCCGCCTCCGCGTCCGTATGACGGGCCTTCAGCAGGTCGACGATGAGCTCGCCGCGCAGGCGGCCGTGTTCGCTGTGACGGACCGCTCGGTCGATGATGCGCACCAGCGGTGCCTTGTCTTGCAGCATGGCGGCGAACATCGTCTTGCTTGTCAGAATGTCCGCCTGCCTCCACTGGCGTCCGAGCTCGGTCAATGTCACGTGTCCGTTCTCGACGGTCAGCAATCCCAGCATGGTTCCGGCGTCGATCAGCGGGAACAGGTCGTCCACCTCGAATGACAGCTCGGCGGCCAGATCGGCCAGGTCGATGCCCTGCGCGTGATCGTATACGATTTCCACCAGTCCGGCCAGGCCTCCCGGCGTAGCGTTGGGCAGCATGTCGGAGGATGCCTGATGGTCGGCATTGCTCGCCCGGGCCGGGGCCTGATCCGCTGCCGCGGTCTGGTTCGCCGCGCCATCTGACGTGCCATGCGCGACGCCGTCCCCGGCGGCCGTGCGCTCGTCGGCGGTATCCGCCGTCCCGCCATCGCGACTCTGCCCGGTCAGGATCGCATACAGGGTGTCGACCATAGCCTCGAACTGGGCGGAATGACGGTCGCGGGGCCTCGGCAGGGTGACGGGCACGTCGGCGATGAGATGACCGGGATGCGAGCCGAGCACCACGACACGATCCGCCATCTGCACGGCCTCCTCGATGTTGTGCGTCACGATGAGCACCGACTTGATGGAACGCTGATCACCGCTCCACATCTTGAGCACCTCGTTGCGCAGGTTCTCGGCCGTCAGCACATCCAATGCAGAGAACGGCTCGTCCATGAACAGCGCATCGGGCTGCACCACCAGGGCCCGTGCGATGCCCACGCGCTGGCGCATGCCGCCGGAGAGCTCCTTCGGGTACGCGTTCTCGAATCCGTCCAGTCCGATGGCGTCGATGGCCTGCAGTGCAGCGCGACGACGTTCCTCGCGCGGCACGCCGCGGGCCTCCAGCCCCAGTTCCACATTCGCTTGCACCGTGAGCCACGGCATCAGCGCGAAGGTCTGGAACACGAGTCCCACTCCGGGATTAGGGCCGGTGATGTCGGTGCCGCGGTAGGTGACGGTACCGCTCGACGCGGGTACCAGGCCCGCCAGGATGCGCAGGAACGTGGATTTTCCAGCGCCGGATCGGCCCAGGATCGCCACGATCTCGCCCTCATGCAGGGTGAAGGAGATGTCGCGTAGCACGGTCAGCTCCTTACCGCGCTCGGCACGGTAGGTCTTGCCCACGTTCTGCGCCTCGATGATCGCGGTGCCGGCGGCGTTCGTCGCGGTGGTCTGCGGGAAGGTTGCGGTGCGGTCGGAAAAAGTTGCGATGGTCATGATAAATGGTCCTTGCTGGTACGTTTTTTGCGGATGATCGCGGCGGATTCGAATGACATGCGCTCGCCGCCGATGCTGTTGGATTGTTGCGGGTCGATGGGCCGGGACGGCCGGTGCGGCCTCCGTCAGGCGACGGAGAAACGGCGCTCGGCGTACGTCTGCAATGGACGCCAGAACAGCCGGTTGACGCCCACGACGAACACGCTCATCACGGCAACCCCGATGATGGTCTTGCCGGTGTCTCCCACCGCGGTCGCCTTGGCGATATATGTTCCCAATCCATCTGCCGTAAGCGTGGTGTGCCCGTAGGTCACGATCTCGGAGACGATGGAGGCGTTCCACGCGCCGCCCGCCGCGGTGATGCCGCCAGTGCACCACGAGCCGAACACCGCCGGCAGGATCAGCTTGGTCCACCGCTGCCGCGTGTCCAGATGGAACGCCCGCGTGGCCTCGCGCAGGTCATCGGGAATGGCCGAAGCGCCCGCAATCACGTTGAACAGGATGTACCACTGCGTTCCCAGCGACATGAGCAGAATGCTGCCCCAGCTGATGTCGATATGCCAGGCGATGAACCACAGTGTGACGAACGGGAACGTGAAGTTCGAGGGGAAGCTCGCCAACACCTGCGCCAGCGGCTGCACGAACCGGGAAATCCGCGGATTCATGCCGATCTTCACGCCGATCGGCACCCAGATGATGGAGCACACCACGGTCAGCAGCGTCACGCGCATGAACGTGATCAGTCCCAGGACCATCGCGTGGCCGACCTCGGCGAACCCCTCGCCGTCCGAGATGAAACGCTCCAGCATCCACAGACCGGCCAGGCAGGCCACAGCCATGAGCGCCATAAACGCGATGTCGAGTGTGCGACGCCGGGTGCCGGCGGCCGGCCAGCGTGCGCCGGTACGGCCCAGCGGGCGGGTCAGCCAGAACATCAGATCGGCGATGGGCCGGCCCACGAGAGCCAGCGCATCCGAAATGCCGGAACGCCGCAGAATCGACAGCACCAGACTCGTCTTGGCCTGCACGGACTCGTTCTGCGTGATGCGGAACTTCTCGGCCCACGCCGTCAGCGGCTTCCACAGCAGCACGTCGATGAGCAGCACCACGATGACCATGGTCACGATGGCCCACAGCACCTTGCCCAGCTGTTCGTGCTCGGACGCCACCGCCACGAAGCTGCCGAGGCCGGGCAGTGCGTACGTCCTGTTGTTCACGGAGATCATCTCCGAGGCCGTCAGGAAGAACCAGCCGCCGCCGACGCTCATCATGCAGTTCCATAGCAGCGGAATCATCGAATTCGGCACGTCGAGCTTCCAGAAACGCTGCCAGCGCGTGAGCTGCATGGAACGAGCCGCCTCATCCAGCTCCTGCGGTTCGCTGAGCAGCGAATGGTAGAAGGAGAAGGTCATGTTCCATGCCTGGCTGGTGAAGATCGCGAAGATCGACGCCGCCTCCACGCCGAGAATGGAGCCGGGGAACAACACCATCCAAATGGTGACCGTGGCGGACAGGAAGCCGAGGATCGGCACCGACTGCAGGATGTCGAGCAGCGGTATCAGCACCATGCGCAGTCGCCGGCATCGGGCCGCCGCCAAACCATAGATGAAGCTGAACACCAGTGACAAAAACAGCGCGATGAACATGCGGAACACCGAACGCAGCGCGTAATACGGCAGCAGATGCAAATCGTCGCTCACCGTGCTCGGCACGCCTGACGGGCCGATCGGTTCGTTGATTTGCGGCAGCAGCCAGGCGACGACGCCGAACAGGGCGAGCACGCCCGCGGCCACCACCACGTCTGCGGCGATGCGGCGCGCGGCGCTGCTGCGGGACATGTCGGCGGCGTCGACGTCGGAACGCGGACGAATGCCGGGGAACGAGGAGTAATTGAAGAAGTTGGACATAACGGAACCTGTGCGCTCTCATGTCGTTATCTCGAAGGAGATAAACGGTTCCCGTTCGGTGGGCGTTCGACTCGGTATCCGTGCGGCAAGTGCGCGCCATGGGCGTCAGCGGTCGTGTGCAGGCGCGCCGATATGCGGGTATGTCTGCATGCAGATAGCCGATCGGCGTCGTCATATGATGATGCCGATATGCCGGGAGCCCGGAGAACGGGATGTGGATTCGCGATTCAGGCGTTCGGCGCGTACGTCATGCGGGATGTCGCAGCCGTCGTGAGGCGGTGAAGTCGACGCGAGCCGAATCAGTCAGTGATCGGATCGCCCTCGCCGGATACGGCGGTGTCGTGACGGACGGCCAATGCCATGGTCGCGGTACAAACGTGTGAAGAGAATGGGCCGTATGCTGCGCCCGATGGCATGTGATATTGTCCGCCATCGCGCAGCCGGCTACTATGACCTAAATCGCCGTCCATGACATTCACCTCCTCAATGGAACCAGTACGCCGTCGGACATTGACGACATGAGGAAGTGCGACTTCTCGAAGAGTTGCCCCTAGTCGTGTCATCGTTCAAGCTTCAGCATCGCAGGGCGGTGGAGTTGCGTTAGTTCATGCCTTAATCCGACAGGAACTGCTGACCTGCGTGCAGTGTCTCCACTGTTAGCGGCAGCAACCCATATCCCTGCGGTAGCCTCGCCTACCGACGCTCTCAGGGTAAAACCGCCGGCAGACCATGTCAACTCCGTAGTGTCGCGCCCAAACTACGTCGGGTCATATCCTGCCCCGCCGGCGGGGCAGGATCGGATGGACGTCAGGCGAGCAGGCTTTCGGCTGTGGCTTGGTCGGTGGCGAGGGCGGAAATATAGCTGCCGACCAGGCAGGCCTTGATGGCCTTGACTTTTTCCTGCCCCCATGCCACGCCGATGACCAGCGCGATGCGCTTCAGGCGATCGAGCTCCACCGAAATGATGCGGTCGGACAGCTCCGAACATACGGGCCTTCCCTGCGCGTCGATGAAGTGCCCACATACGGTGGCGACCGCGCCCTGCGCCCGGATTTCCTTGACCATGTGTGGTGTGACATAGGCGTCGAACACCGGACTGAGGCGGTCGCCTTCGGTCGCACCGACCCCTTCCAGGGCCACGTCGGCGCCGCCGCCGAGCGCCAGCGCGGTGGCGATTTGCGGCTCCTGGCGCATGGCCGCGGCGATATGGGCGGAGGAGAGGATCATTGGTACGTGGAGTGTGGTGACGGTGCCGCCGAGGCGTTCGGCGAGCATGCGGCAGATGTCGGGCGAATCCGTCATCGGATTGCTGGGGGAGAGGGCGCCCACCATCTGCGCCACATTGGATTTCGGCCAGTCCTGGATGGCGACTTCGCGGACCGTGGCGGCGACGGCCCGTCCGTTGGAGACGGTGATGAGCGAGTCGGGCGACGACTTTTCGGTAAGCAGGGCCGCGGCATATCGGGGGACGATGGTGCTGGGATCCTGCCCGGGATTGACCTGCGCCACTCGTGCGCATTTCAACCCGTACCGTCTTACCAGCGCGTCCTCCAGCTGCATCAGACGTTCGAGTGGATGCCCGATCTCGATGCGTACCATGCCCCGGTCGCGCGATTCGCTGAGCAGCCGCGAGATGGTGGGACGGGAGTATCCAATCTGCGCGGCAATCTGCGCCTGCGTCAGATTGTCCGTGTAATACATGCGAGCGATTTTCAGCACGAGCTCGATGTGGTTTCGCGACTCAGTTGTCGTCATTGTCAGCTTGTTTGCAACCATGGCATTATTCTATTCCATCCGGTGTGACCGGTGAACATATGTTAGTTTTTCCAGTGCAGCAACGATGCTGAACAATTGTTCAGAGCGCGAAAGAACTCAATGAATCCTTGATATGTGAGCGCTCTCAATTGATTGCAAAAGAGAAGGTCGATTACATGTGCTCACTCAGCTCTCATGTGTTCGATGAACATGTGTTCATCGCGTGGGTGGTGTGCAAGACCTTTCCGCCGTTAGCTAGAGGCTGTCGACGCGCAGGGCTCATCGAAGACCGACGCCGACGGAAAGTGCGGGGCAACAACGCAGAGCAGCGGGCGAAGCAGCCTGCCTCGTGCACGGGAAAGGAACATTATGGAAATCATCAACACCATCATCGGCCTGGGCGCCTCGGTGATGATGCCGATCATCTTCTTCGTGGTCGGACTCATCTTCCGCATGGGAATCGGCAAATCCTTTAAGGCCGGCATGACCGTCGGCGTCGGCTTCGTCGGCGTCAATATGGTCATCAACCTGCTGCTTGACAACCTCGGCCCCGCCTCGAAGGCGATGGTCAACCGCCTCGGCCTGCACCTGACTACGGTTGACGTGGGCTGGCCCACCGCCTCGACGGTCGGCTGGGGCACGCCGATCATGGTCGCCACGGTCGTCGGCTTCCTCGTCATCAACGCCATCATGGTGTTCTGCAAGCTCACCAAGACCATCGACGTCGACATCTTCAACTACTGGATCTTCCTGCAAGTCGGAGCGCTGGTCTATGCCGTCACCGGCAACTTCTGGTTCGCCGTCATCTTCACCTGGGTCATCTTCGCCATCGTGCTGAAGGTCGCTGACCTCACCGCGCCTTACATCCAGAAGGAATACAACCTCGAAGGCATCTCGTTCCCGCACCTTGCCGGTCTGGCCTGGTCGCCGCTCGCCATCGCCGTCAACTGGATCATCGACAAGATCCCCGGCCTTAAGAACGTCGACTTCAACGCCGACAAGATCCGCAAGCGCTTCGGCGCCATCGGTGAGCCCGTGGTCATCGGTTTCATCCTCGGTCTGCTCATCGGCGTGCTCGCCGGCTACAGCCCTGACAAGTCCGTGACGCTCGCCATCAACATCGCCGCGGCCATGGTGCTGCTGCCCAAGATGATCGACGTGCTGATCGAAGGCCTGATTTCCGTGCGTGACGCCGCCGAGAAGCAGCTCAAGATCTGGTTCCCCAACCGCGAGTTCTACATCGGCATGGATACCGCGCTGCTCATCGGCGACTCCTCGGTGCTCGCCACCGGTCTGCTGCTCATCCCGATCACCATTCTGCTCGCCTTCATCCTGCCCGGCAACGAGATGCTCCCGTTCGCCGACCTCGCGTCGCTCGTGTTCATCCTCGCGCTGGTCACCCCGTTCGTGCGCCGCAACATGTTCAAGATGCTGATCGTCGGCACGTTGAGCGTCATCATCATCCTCTACGTCGGCACCGATATCGCGCCCTGGGTCACTCAATCGTTCACGCAGAGCAACATCGACCTGCCCAAGGACTTCACCGCCGTCACCAACATGACCGGCGCAGTGAGCACATGGATTGGCTGGGTCGCCGTCAAGATCGGCGAACTGTTCAACATGATCGCCTGAGCGGCTGCGATATCATCGGCACATATTCAATAAGGAATCATCATGACAAACGCAACGAAGCATTTCCTCACCATTGACAATGGCGGAACCAACACCAAGGTCATCATCGTCGACCAGGATGGCCGGCAACTGTCCGTCTCGTCGTTCCCGACCGACGCCATCGAGCGGCGTCCCGGCTTCCGCGAAGTCAACCCCGGCCAGATGTGGCGTGACATCGGCAAGGCGGTCAAGGCCGCGCTGGAATCCGCCGGACTGGATGGAAGCCAGATCGACGGCGTCGTACCGGTCGGCCACGGCAAGGGGCTGTACGTGCTCGGCAAGGACGGCAAGCCGTTCATGGACGGCATCCTCTCCTCCGACAGCCGCGCCGCGGACCTGGCCAACGAATTCGAGAGCCGCGTCGCCGAAATCTACCCGATCAGTCACCAGCACGTCATGGTCATGCAGTTCCCGGTACTGCTGCGCTGGCTGAAGGACAACGAGCCGGAACAGTACGCGCGGATCGGGCATGTGCTGTCCAACAAGGACTTCATCCGGCACTTCCTGACCGGCGAGATCCTCGAGGAGCGTGGCGACGCCTCCGGCAACAATCTGGTCAACCTCGAAACCGGTGAATATGACAGCCGGCTGTTCGACTTCTTCGGCATCCCGGAAATGCTGGAATGCATGCCGAAGCTCGTCAGCGCGACCGACCGCTGCGGATCCATCACCGCCGCAGCGGCGGCGAACACCGGCCTCGCCGAAGGCACTCCCGTGTATGCCGGACTATTCGACATCGATGCCTGCGCGCTCGCCACCGGCGTGCTGAGCGACGATATCTTCAGCATCACCGCTGGAACGTGGAACATCAACGTGTTCCCCAGCAAGACCATGGCGCCGCTCGACGGCGGCTGCATGAACTCCGTGTTCCCCACCGGTGACACCTTGGTCGAGGCGTCCAGCCCGACCTCCGCCGGCAACCTCGACTACGTGTTGCGCATGATGACGGCAGACGGCTCCAAAGCCGCCAGCTACGACGAACTCGGAGCGATGCTGGAACGTACCGACGCCAAGTACACCGACGTGCTGTTCTTCCCGTTCCTCTACGGCAGCAACGTGAACCTGGGTGCGGAAGGCGCGTTCATCGGACTGCGCAGCTCCAGCGAGCGCGACCAGCTGTTGCGGGCCGTGTACGAGGGCGTGGTATTCGCCCACCGCCACCATGTCGAGCAGCTGCTGCGCGTGCTCGGGCACAAGCCGAAGGCCATCCGCATCTCCGGTGGCGTATGCAATTCTGATCCTTGGGTGCAGATGTTCGCCGACGTGCTCAACCTGCCGGTCGAGACCGTGGCCGTAACCGAACTGGGCGGTCTTGGCGGTGCCATGTGCGCGGCGGTCGGATCAGGCCTGTACGGGTCGTTCCAGGAGGCGTTCGACAACATGTCGAAGCTCGCCAAGCGGTTCGAGCCGCACGCGGACCAGACCGCGGTGTATGACCGCAAGTTCGAGGCGTATGAGGCGCTGCTGACCGCACTCGACGGCGGATGGGCCGCGCTGCGTGACATGCAGAACTCGCTGGAGCGCTGACATGGTCACCAACGCGCTAGGAATATATGAAAAGGCACTGCCGCGCGGCCTGAGCTGGGAGCAGACGTTCGATCTGGTGCATGAGCTGGGATACAACTTCCTTGAATTCTCGGTCGACGAAAGCGACGAGCGACTGGCCCGTCTTGACTGGACCGAGCATGACCGGGCACGGTTCCGCGACGCCATGTGGCACACCCACAGCCGCATCAACACCATGATGCTCTCCGGTCACAGGCGGTTCCCGCTCGGGTCAAAAGACCCCGAGGTGCGCGAGAAGGCGCTCGACATGATGCGCAAGGCGATCGACCTCGCCGTCGATCTGGGCATCCGCAACATCCAACTCGCCGGATACGACGTGTATTACGAGCCGAAAACCCTGCTGTCTCGCGAATACTTCGTCGAGAACCTGCGCAAATGCGTCGACATGGCCGCGAAGAAACTGGTGATGCTCTCCATCGAGACGATGGACGACCCGTTCATCAACTCGCTGGACAAGGTCGCCTATTACAAGTCGCAAGTGCGCAGTCCATGGCTGCAGGCGTACCCGGATGTGGGCAACCTCACGGCTTGGCCCACCAACGATGTGGGGCGCGAGATCGAATCCAACATCGACAACATTGTCGCCGTGCACCTCAAGGACACCAAGCCGGTGGGCGAGACCTCGAAAGGCGTGTTCAAACGGGTGCCCTTCGGTGAGGGGACGGTCGACTTCGAGGCGTGCCTGCGTATCTTCAAACGACTGGGATACCAGGGCAGCTACACGGTCGAGATGTGGACCGATGAGTCGCCGGATCCGGTGGCCGAGGTGACTCGGGCCAAAAAGATGTTCGACGGGCTGTTCGACGTGGTGGGCATCGAACAGGAGCCGATCGCCGGCATCGGAGAATACTGAGCCCGCTCGTGGGTGCCGGCGCGCCGGCACCGCCTTTGATGAACGTCTCGATATATAAGTGCGAATAAGAAAAGTGAGTGGTGATTATGGTTTCGTTGGCTGATTTTGGTCCTGAGGTTCGTGCTGAGGTCAAGCAGGTGCGTGAGGTCGTGGCGGCCTTGCATCAGCAGCTGATCAAGTGGAACCTGGTGGTGTGGACGGCGGGTAATGTGTCGCAGCGTCTGCATTCGGAGGATCTGATGGTGATCAAGCCGTCGGGTCTGCGCTACGAGTACCTGACGCCGTCGAGCATGGTGGTGTGCGATCTGGACGGAAACGTGGTGGATGGGGCGGAGGCGCCTTCGTCGGATACGGCGTCGCACGCGTACATCTACCGCAACATGCCGGACGTGTACGGCGTGGTGCACACGCATTCGACGTACGCGACGGCGTGGGCGGCGACGGGTCAGAACATCCCGTGCGGCCTGACGATGATGGGTGACGAGTTCGGCGGCCCGG
>OLQA01003580.1_pt1 | contig 10891 bp, 8 predicted proteins | sample 1673151 | NCBI WGS metagenome assembly OLQA01 (sample SAMEA3136760, study PRJEB25190) | human gut metagenome | biome: human gut; feature: human-associated habitat; material: faeces | place: Austria | collected 2013 | reverse complement strand
AAAAATGGATCATCCCCCCTGGCGTTTGACGGGGCTTTACGAGAAAGCCCCCCGATCATACGCGAGGATTTCCTTCTATAATATAAGAAGGGATTGATCCCCGAAGGAACCAATCCCACATGAATCATTATCCAACGCTGTCCATGCCTTTCAAGCCGCCGCGCAGCCCACGAATGACAACAATCCAGAGCGCACAGGCGATGAGCGCGAAAACAACGAGCAAAATCCCGAGTCCGTGCACATAATTGCTAGACAGGATTGGCGCAAGGACCATGCCAAGGCTGCCGAGCACGGTGTTGACGAAATTGATCAGCGACGACGCGGAGCCGGTGTCTTTTTCCTGCTGGTTTAAGAGCACGGCGGTGCTCATTGGGCGCAGAAGGCTCTCGATGATGGTAAATGGCAGGAAGCAGAGCAAAAACGCCAACGGTAGCAGACTGCCGAACACGAGGAGCAGCACACCGCAAGCCGCTGCAACGACGATGCAGAGATTCATCATAAAACGCGGTGTGAGCCGGCGCGAAAGCCGCACATAAAGGATTGGCCCGAGAATCGCGCAGGCAGAATTGACGGCGAAATAATAGCTGTAGCTCGTCTCCGACAGTCCGAAGAAATCGATGTACACATAAGAGCACACGGCGACATAGCCCATATACGGCGCAGCGAGCATGGCGGCGCTGCAGAGAAACACGGTGAAGCCCGGATTGCGGCCAACGTCGATGAGCAAGCCCAAACTGCCGGCGAGAGAGCCTGTGTAGCGATCCTCTGCGGCGAGGGTTTCTTTGAGAAAAACGAGCGAAATCGTGCAGCCGGCACCGAGCACCGCCAGCACGGCAAAGGTTGCGCGCCAGCCAGCATGCGTAACAATGAACGCGCCGACGATCGGCGCCAGCATTGGGGCGATCACGGCCATCGCCTGCACAACGGCGAGAATGGTGTTGCGCGTGCGGCGGTCGAAGCAATCCTTGATCATCGCTGTGGAGATCGCGACCATACAGCCAGCGCCGAGGGCCTGCAGCACGCGCGCGATGATGAGCAGCCAAATGCTCGTGGCGAGCGCGCAGGCTGCACTGAAGATCGTGTAAACAAGCGTGCCCGCGACGAGCAATCCGCGGCGGCCGTATTTGTCCGAAAGCGGGCCAAAGATCAGCGTGCCGATGGCCATGAAGAAAAAGAATCCGACAAGCGTGAGATTGACGGTGGATTCTGTCGTGTTAAAAGCAGCAGTCATGTGCGGCACCGCCGGCAGATACATATCCAGCGACAGCGGCACGATCATGTTCATAAATGCGATGAGAACAATGATGAAGCGTTTGTTCATTGAACGATCCTCTCCTTCCACGCCGACAAACAAAAAAGGGCCGGACAAGATCGCGAACAACGTTCGCAGCCTTATCCGGTCCTTGTTAACCTCCGGCGAATAATTATATGCTATCAGAATGGGCGCGCAATGTCAAGCGTTACGCCAACACGCCTTGCGCCACCTGCGACATCAGCGAAAGGGCAGAAAAAAGCAGCACGACGTTGACCAGCTGCTGGAAAAATGTGGTGTTCATCCGCTTCACGAGCCAGGTGCTGACGCGCAGCGCGATGGCGACGGCGACGAGCCCGATGACGACGTACGGCAGGCTGGCGATCGTGTAGGAACCGCTCGCCACATGGCCGAGGGTCGACAGGCCCATGGAAAATGTGCCGCAGCCAAACTGCATGACGCGGAACATATCTTTATCGCGATAACGATTGCGCGTGTAGATGACGGTCAGCGGACCGCCGCAGCCAAACGCGCCGGAGATAAACCCGGAGCAGACAAGCAGCAGCTTGTGCCATGGACGTTCCTGAAAGGTGTCGCGTTTTTTGCCGCGCGAGGTTTCCACCAATCCTTTCACAGCGGTGGCAGCGATGAACACGCTGAGGATCGCTTTCAGCGCCAGCTCTGGCAGATAGTTCAGCATGATCAACCCAAACGGCATCCCGATGACAAGATAGAGCACAATATGCGCCAGTTCTTTCCAATGAATGCGGTCGCGCACGCGAAACGCCTGCACACCAGACTGCAGCGCAGCGATCAGCACCAGCATCGACACGACGAGATTGAGCGGCAGGAACATGCTCAGAAGCGGCAGCGCGATCACATTCGCCGCAAAGCCAATGATCCCCGCCATTGTCATCGCGATCACCATCACCACACCGTATAAAATCAGTTCGATCATCGTCCCCGCTCCTTCCGCGCAATTATTCTACCATTGTACCACGCCGCCTGCGCCACGAACATACGCCAGGCCATAGCGAATTTTAATGACCCGATGCCGCATTTTCGCAGGGGATGAACACAATGTGCGACAAATCGCGAAAATTTCTCAATTTGTCGCACATATCTGCCGGCGATCTGCGACAAAAAGCACACATCGCTTCAGGTCAAGGTGATGTTTTTTTTGCCAAGCAGGAAATCCACGATATTTATGTGGCTGATCCCATCTCGCGAAAAATCAAAGCGGTCAAGCGAAAGTACATACTTTGGCGATGCATCAGTGATCGGTGCAAAAGCGCCAAATTCGCGCGCGATCGTTTCTCGAGCGTTCAAATAATACGCCACCTGAACAAAGCATTTTCGTCGGCCATCAATCACAACAAAGTCAATCTCGCCCTTATAGGTTTTGCCGACAAACACTTCGTAACCACGGCTCACAAGCTCGTTATAGACAACATTTTCCAAAAAGAACGTGTCTTCAAAATTCACAAGGTTGGTATTGATCATGCGAAAACCTGTATCAACGGCGTACTGCTTTTCCACATAGCTCATCGCCTGTTTGCCCACGATATTAAATCGTTTCACGCGCGTGATAAGACAGGCTTTCTCCATGCGGTCCAGATAGCGATAGATCGCAGAGCGATCGATGCTTTCATTGTTCTGCACTTTGAAATACTCGCAAATATTGCGCGCAGAAAACTCCTTGCCCGCATTCGCCATAACATAACCAGCGATCTTTAGGAGGTTTTCGCGATTTGTTCGCTTGGGATCGGTGACAATATCCTTGTCAATAATGCCGCGATAGGTCTGCTCCAGATAGGTTTTAATCTCGCGCTCGCCCTCAAAAGCAAAACGCTGTGGCATACCGCCCCATTGGATGTAATCAACAATGAATGCGTCCGGCGTCACTGACTTGCCTGTCTGCACGAGATAGTCACACGCTTCGCTGAAAGAAAACGGCATAATGCGAAATTCGATGCAACGACCGACAAGAAGCGTTGCCATCTTGCCAGACAGCAGCTTGGAATTACTCCCTGTGACAAAGATTGAGCAATTTTGTGTTGCGCGCAACGAAGCCAGCACCTTTTCAAACTGGCGCACGTGCTGAATCTCATCCAGGAAAATATAATATTTCTCACTGTCTGCGATATGTGCCAACACAAATTCGTTGAGCTTTTCCGCCTTGCGAATGTGTTCAAACTGAATGTCTTCGAAATTCACGCGGACAATATGATCGCTCGCAACGCCGCTCTTCACGATCTCTTCCTCAATCTGGGAAAGCAATACAGATTTCCCACAGCGACGAACCCCAGTCAACACCTTGATCAGATCTAGCTCATAAAACGGACGGATTTTTTCCAGATAACGTTCGCGTTTAATATACATGGTCGCACCTCCATTTCTATCATTATATGCGACAAATCACGAAAAAATCAAGATTTGTCGCACGTTCTTTTTAATAATGTGCGACAAATCGCGAAAATTTCTCAATTTGTCGCACATACCTCCCCGCGCCCGCAAAAGAAAAACACGTCTGCCGGTTGACAGACGTGTTTTCTTGCAAACGTTATTCTGTGCGCAGGGCGATGACTGGATCTTTCTTCGCTGCTTTGCGCGCTGGGATCATGCCGCCGATCATGGTGATAAAGACACTGATGACGACGAGGACGCCGCCGGCGACTGGTGGCAGGAAGACGGTAACGCTGGTGTTTTCGATCAGGTGGTGCAGGATGGCGTTGATCGGATAGGTCAGTGCGACGGAGATGCCGACGCCGAGGGCGCCGCTGCACAGCCCGATGATGAGCGTTTCTGCGTTGAACACCTGCGAAATATTGCGCTTGGATGCGCCGATGGCGCGCAGGATGCCGATCTCTTTGGTACGCTCGAGCACAGAAATGTGCGTGATGATGCCGATCATGATGCAGCTGACGATAAGCGACACGGCCACAAATGCGATCAGCACATAGGTGACGACGTTGACCATGCTCGTGAGGGAACTGGTGAGCAGCGCGACGTAGTCGGTGTAGGTGATCTGCTCGTCGTCGGCGCGGTCGGCATTGTACGCTTCGATGCAATCGGTGACGCCCTCCTTGTCTTCGAAGGTGTCGGTGTAGATGCTGATGGAATATGGCGCGTCGAGGCTGACCTTGCCAAATTCGGTGAGGTTGTCTTCGTAGGTGACATCGCCGAGATACTGATCGTAGAAATCGACGAGCACGGCCTGATCAGGTTCGCTCGCAAGCCAGGCATCGAGCGCGGCAGCCATTGTGCTCTCATCGCCGCTCACGCCGCCCATCGCTGCCATGGCGCTCGCATCTGCTTCGCCGCCAGATTGCTGCGAAGCTGCGACCATGAACATGGCGTAGAGCGAGGCTTTTTCGCTGACGCCGAGATTCTGCATATACGCTGTGGCGTCGGCAGCTTTCGCAGCATCGTCGGATGCTGTGAATTCCACGCCAGTGAGCACGTTCGTCTCAGGGCTGGCTTCCTGCGCTTTGACAACGGCGCTCTGATCGGTGAGATCGATGAGATAATCCGTCAGCGCGCGGGTGTAGGCGAGGTTGGTCTGGATGGACGTATTCTCGCTGCCGTCCTGCGGACGGATGATCCCGCTCACGGTGAGTGGAATGCCGCCGTCGTAAAGCTCCTGCTGATAGGATGGATCGTCGTGCACATCGGTGAATGTGCCGTCGCCATTGTCCACATAATAATTGCACGCCGGCACAAGCTGGAATGTCTTGCCCATGAGATCGTCGTAGCTCCAGGATGGTTCTGGCGCTTCTTCGCCAGCTTCGAGAGCATCCTGGATCTCCTTATACTCCTCATCCGAGAGCACGCCAAGCTGATAGAGCACCGTGCTCGGAACGCTGTTTTTGTCGTCGAGCACGAGCACGATCTCGTTGTACGCTTCCGGCCAGCGCCCGGCGACAACGTCGTAGCTATCTGTCACGACCGGGCTGATCAGCGCATCGTCCGCCCCTGGGATGATCTCGTCAAAATTCTCCGCGCCAACGGTGCTGCCAGCGAGCATCGGATTCATATTGACAGCGATGTCGTAATCCTCCATGCTCTCTTGGCTTTCTTCCATCTCGTCCATGGAGGTGTTCGTGTCGCGGTTCGTATTGATGATGCTGCCGTCGGTATCCGTGGTCAACACATCGAAATCCACATTATACGTGTAAACAACGCCATTGCTGCCAAGGTATTGGTGAATGTCGCTGTCCGGATCGTCGAGATAATTTTTGAACGCTGTGAGGTCGTTTTCCGTGATCGATGCGTTCATGTTCGCATCCATCTCCAGCAACCCGTTGTCCGCGTGGACCTTGCCATCGTCCTCTGTGACCTCCGCCGCGTCGCTGGCCATCAGCCCCGCTGAGCTCATCAGGCTCGACATATCCACCGTTTCCGCGTTGATGATGATCGGATACGCGTTCATCGCATCCTGCTGCAGATCCGTGATATACGTATTGACCCCGTTCGACAACGACAGGATCAGCGCGATCCCGATGATCCCGATCGATCCGGCAAACGCCGTCAGGATCGTGCGCGCTTTTTTCGTCCAGAGATTCTTAAAGCTCAGACTCAGCGACGTGAAAAAGCTCATCGACGCTCGGCCCATGCTGCGGTCCACAGGCGTCTGCGTGTCCACCTCGTCCGGCTCGACAGGGCGCGTGTCATCCGTGATAACCCCGTCCTTCAGGCGCACAATGCGCGTCGCGTATTGCTCCGCCAGCTCAGGATTGTGCGTGACCATAACGACCAAGCGATCACGCGCCACCTCCTTGAGCAGCTCCATGATCTGCACGCTCGTTTCGCTGTCCAGCGCGCCCGTCGGCTCGTCCGCCAGCACAATGTGCGGATCGTTTACCAGCGCGCGAGCGATCGCCACACGCTGCATCTGCCCGCCGGAAAGCTGGTTCGGACGCTTATGGATATGCTCCGCCAGCCCCACCTTTTCCAGCGCTTCCTTTGCGCGACGGCGGCGCTCCCGCTTCGAAACCCCGCTGATCGTCAGCGCCAGCTCCACATTCGCCAGCACACTCTGGTGCGGGATCAGGTTGTAGCTTTGGAACACAAACCCGATCGTGTGATTGCGATACGCGTCCCAATCGCGATCGCGATACTTTTTCGTGGACGTTCCATTGATGATCAGATCGCCGTCCTCGTAGCGGTCCAGCCCGCCAACGATATTGAGCAGCGTCGTCTTGCCCGAACCACTCGGCCCCAGGATCGCCACAAACTCGTTGTCACGCAGATCAAGCGAGACCCCATTCAGAGCAACCTGCGTGAAATCGCCCGTCGTGTAGGTCTTGCGGATATTTCTCAGTTGCAGCATTGTGCATCCTCCAGTGCAATGATGATATGATTAGTATAGCATATCTCGACCCTTCTGAGACGTCATGATTCAGTAACGATTCCCTGCTCAGAAGAGGAAATCCGTCACCTCCCCATGATACACCCGACAAGGCAGCGCCGGATGTGGATCGCTCGTGAGCTTTCCATCGCGCAGCGCTCGTGCATCCGCCAGATCCCGCGCGATAAAGCCCGCGTCGATCGGGCATGCACTGTGGCACGGCAGCACCGTCACATCCGCCGGGATCAGCCGCTCCAGCTTTTCCAGACTTGCAATGTACGCATCCAGATCGCGATGCCCGCCGAACATAAAGATCGGCCCACCGCTCTGCACACTGTCCCCCGCCAGCAAGATCCCCTTCGCTTCGTCATAAAACGCCAGACTCCCCGCCGAATGCCCAGGGATCGCGATCACACGAAAGCGATAGTCCCCGCACGCCACAATCTCCCCTTCGTCCATCGGCATAAGCTGTACAGATCCATCCTGCACCAGCGACCAATCGCCAGCGTTCATGCGGCAGCTGCCAAAATCCGCCAGCCCGCCGCTGTGATCCGGGTCGCCGTGCGTCATCACCACATCGATCGGCAGATCCGTCAGCGCACGCACCGTTTCCAGCACACCACTGTCCGCAAATCCCGCATCAAAAAGCAGCGCCCGCTCCTCGCCGATCACCAGAAACTGCCGCACCCGCTCATCCTCCAGCGCATACAGCTCCGCGAACAATTCTCTCGTTTTTAACATGATACATCCTCCTCATAAACGAAAAAAGGCCCCGAACCCTCGGAGCCTTTTCATTGGACGTTTGTCATTATTCTTCGTCGTCGCAAACAACCTGCACACCAAACTTGGATGCAGTTTCAACAACATTGTCGCAACCGTCGAAGTCCTGAACATGGATCGCACTCTTATCATCTGCAGCTTCGGAATCTTCGTCGTTGCAAACAACCTGAACGCCAACCTTGGAAGCAACTTCCTTAACGTCTTCACAATATTCATCTTCGACAAAATCACGTAAATCAACACGCTGAGTCATAGTCGTTCACTCCTTAGTCTTAGTATGAAACATACGTTTTACTGTATCCTTATTATAACTGTTTTCCGATGAATGTGCAATAATCGTTTAACAATTCTCTTTTGATATATCAAATAGCACAGCGATTTATTTCTGTTGTACGACAGTGGGTGTTTTACGACCACTGCGCTATGTTTTTAATGCAAACCACGTCACAATCATTGAACGCCAAAATGTTCTTTTCGCAAATTCTTCAGTGCTTCCGTTGCAGCGATCAGCTCACCATTCTCTGCGAATTCCAGCTCCGCCTCGCGAATCGCTGCATCCACTTCATTTTCATGCAACAATTTTTCTTTCGCGTCCATTATTATCGCCCTCCTTGTATGATTCAATCATACCACGTTCCACTCATGACCACCAACAAAAAACCCTCGTCCCATTTCTGAGACGAGGGTTGTGATTCACTCCGTCAGAGTGTGATCGTTAATCAACGATTACTTCTGGAATACAACAGAAGCGGTCAGACCAGCTTCGTTGTAGAGTGGGAGTACGCTGAAGCCAAGGCCTTCGGCTGCGAAACGTACTGGTACATAGACGCGATCGCCAGCATTCACTGGTTCAGTGTCCATGGTAGCTTCTGCACCGTCAACAGTGTAGGCGGTTTCACCAACAGTCATAACGATCTGGGTGTCGCCGTCGAAGTTGATGGTTACAGTGCTGTCATCCTGATTCCAGATAACTTCAGCGTCGAAAGATTCAGCCAGTGCGCGGATAGGAACCATGGTTCTCCAGTTGCTGTCGATGTATGGAGCAGCATCGCCAGTGATGATCTTGTTGTTGACAACGTATTCGGTAGAATCGATGGTCATAACAACAGTGCGGTTAGCGAGTGCATCTTCAGCACCGAAGGTGTACTCGAGGGTACCATAGTATGCTTCAGTACCAGCCTTAACAACGACAACGATGTCAGCGGTGGTTTCCTGATCAGCATAAACAGTCAGGCTGCCTTTACCAGCGTCAACCTTGTTGTTCACTTCAACAGAAACCTTAGCATCTTCATTGCTCTGGTCAGCAACCCAAGCGGTCATGTAACCTTCTACCTGCTGAACCTTACCGTCTTCGTTAACGACGGAAACGTTCACCTTGTTGTCCTTGCTGACAGCGCCGTTGTCGGAGCTGAATTCGAGGGACTTGTCGGTGTATGCATCAGCAACAGTCAGGGTCTTTTCAACCAGCTGCTTGTTGGCAGTGTTGAATGCAACAACCTTAACGGTGGTGCCAATGAGAGATTCGTTTGCAGGGATGTTGTCCTGAGTACCAAAAGCATTGTTCCAGTTAACTACATCAACAACAGCTTTACCGATGAAGTTGTAGCTTACATGTTTAGCAGGAACTTTCAGGCCGTTTCCGTCAACATATTTAGCAAATACGCGAACAGTCTGGCCGAGGGTAATCTGATCATCAACGGTCATCCAACGTTCGTTAGGATTTGCTGGAGTCTTGTCATAGTCGGAAGCGTACATATCAAGAACAGTGTCTTCAACTTTGCCGAACTTGGCAACGTTGAAGGTTACAGTAGCGTCATCTTCGCTAGGAAGAGCAACACGTACTTCGTACTTACCAGGAACGAGGTCAGTATTATAGTTAATCTGGTTGCTCTTATCTTTTGCTTCGCCAGTGTAACCTAAGGTATAAACACCAGCGTTTGCATCCCAGATCAGTTTCAGGTCGTCTTTTTTAAGGGTAGAGTTCTTAGCTGCAACTCTTACATCAACCTTAGCATTGATGATATTATCGTTATTACCATCAAAGTCACCAGTCAGTTCTTCACCCTGCTGATCAGTGATCTTGAACTGTACAGCATCTGCGAGGGAAACAGGAGCTTTTTCGCTAGCATCGCCATAAACTTCGGTTCCATACTTAGTGTCATTACCAGCCAGTACATAGCCATCGGTCAGGGTTCTGTCGATGTCTTTAGCAGTGGATTTTACTGCATAGATCTGGATGGTGTAAGAAAGATCTGCTTCTTCATTAGCGAGCGTGATGGTAGCGTTTTCCTGACCCTTCATCTTGAAACTAAAGGAGAACTTACCAAAGTTATCAGTTACAGCACTTACGGTGTTGTTTTCAGCTTTGTCGAATTCAACGACAGTATTCTTATTCGTGGTAACATTGATGGTTTTACCCTGAATTTCGTCGCCATTTTCGTCATAGGCGATACCAGTGATGGTGATGGTATCAATGCCATCATAAGCAAAACCAGTTACTTTTGTCAGATCGAGATCGCCAACTCCATCTTTGAAATGGATATCAGCGGTAGCTGGGGTACCATTTTCAATAGAAGCTTCTACATCGTCGATCTTATCGATGACAACAGGTTCAGAGGTAACACTTACAACAGTGCCATCAGCCAGTGGGTTTGCCTGAGCATCTTCAAGCTTAGAACCAATACCAGCACGCAGCTTGTAGTCGCCACCCTTATTGAAGGTAACTTCTACTTCAGGCTTGCCATTGGTAACGTCGCCCTTGATCTGCAGAGAACCTTTTACGCCATCAAAAGTAACAACATCTGCAACGTCGCCATCTTCATCTTCAGCCCAAGCCCAAACATTCTCGATTGGGGAAGTGGTGCCTTTGTTTTCAGCATAGTTTACAACAAAGGTGGTATCAACAGTGTCGCCAACTTCAGCAGCATAAGTTTCTGCTACAACACCGTTGCTTACAACGCCATAGCCAGAGTAGTCTTCATCTGGCACCTGGTCGTCATAAACTCTTACGGTACCAACTTCTGCTGCCGTAGAAGCATCAAAGCTTCCACTAGCGCTGGTATAGTTGAGCGCTTTTACAGTGTAGACGCCAGCTTCTGCAAAAGTAACAGGAACTTTTACAGTCTCGCCAGCTTTACCCGCGCGAACCCAATATGCTGGGCCGTAATTTTCGGTACCATCGAAAGAATTATCAGTGGTATTTGTAAAATACTTAGCATCTGATACATTTTTACCATCTTTATAAACCATAAGAGCAACCTGATTAAGTGCCCCAGGGGTTTTGCTGAGATCTGTATCACCAACAGCAACATCGACGGTAGCAGTATTGCCTTCAACGATTTTAACCGTACCATCAGTAGCGCCGTCGAGCGTTACGGTATGGGTACCAGTCTCTACCGCGAAAGCTGCCGCTGGTACTAAGGTCAGCACGAAAGCTGCCATAGTGATCAGCGAAACAATCTTCTTAGAGATCTTATTCAATTATATTCCCTCCCAATAAATTTTACACG